>Ga0307433_1001074_pt1 | contig 16533 bp, 9 predicted proteins | sample SalMarWE160210MG_FD_202166 | JGI IMG/M metagenome (GOLD analysis project Ga0307433, IMG submission 202166) | Salt marsh sediment microbial communities from the Plum Island Ecosystem LTER, Massachusetts, United States - WE1603-210 | ecosystem: Environmental > Aquatic > Marine > Intertidal zone >... | reverse complement strand
CTTATTCAGCGATTTGCTGATCCTCCTTATGACAAAGAATGGCAAGTATCTCCTATTAATGGAAATGTTGCTTTTGGTTCAGCACTCCATAAATGGGGCTTTACACTGAAAATTCTTGAAAAAAATGACTTAAAATTTGCTGATATTCGAGCAAGATATAAGAAAGAGACATATACCAAAGAAACTTATGCTGATTTAGCGGTTTATTTCCCAATCCATAATGCGATATTAGAAATGGTTGTAGATCATCTTCCCAATCCAATAATTGCACAAGAATATAGAATCAGTAAAATTTGGGATGGAGAGTTATCTTCAAAAATAGGAGATGCTATGATACATTGCGATCCCCACGGACCGCTCGTAATATGTATGAGTAAAGTTCAAGCAGATAAACATGATTTAGTTGCAACTGGTAGAATATTTTCAGGAAAATGTGCAAAGAAGGATGGTATTTATCTCCTAAGAGAAAATGAAGAAGGTATTATACAAAGATTATCCATATTTATGGGACAAAGACGGGAGCAAGTACAAAATATCCCTGTGGGAAATATTGTTGCAATTGAAGGGTTAAAAAGAATAAAAAGTGGAGAAACAATTGTAGAAAAGGGATACCAAACAGAAATGTTGCCCTTTGAATATGTAAAATATGTCTCTACTCCGGTGGTAACCGTTTCCATTGAACCCGAATATTTACGAGATTTAGAAAAAATGAAAGGGCTTGTAGAAAACTTATTAATCGAGGATCCGAACCTGAATTTTGAAATCAATGAAGAAAATGGAGAATTCCTTTTATCAGGCATGGGTCCTTTACACTTAGAAATAAGCACTAATGAAATAGCAAAGAGAGGTGTTAACGTCTCTGTATCACCACCTAGACCTGTCTTTAAGGAATCTTGCAGGTTTTCCTCAAATCTAGTTAGTGTAAGGACTCAAAATAATCAAAATTCTCTTAACATCAGAGTTCAAAGATTAGATCATGATACTGCACTTGAAATCCACAAAATTAATGTTATTAATGGTTATTCAAATGTTAAATTGATAGATTTGATGATCCACAATGGTGTTCTTGCAATGGAGGACATGGATAAAATTTGGAACATTGATAATAATCAAAATATTTTTATCTTTAGAGGAAGTTCTCTTATTGAAGAGTTATACAAAAATCTCATTTTAGAGATAATTGGTAAGATACAACTTAGTGGACCACTCTGTGGAGAAAAACTTACTGAAATCATGATAACTATTGAGGGTCTCATAATTAATAATCTAAATGAAGAAACTGCGTTTACAGAATTATCAAGTATGTTCTATGATGGGATTAAGAAGGCTCTTTTGGAAGCGGAATTAATTTTATTGGAACCTATCTATCATACGATTATCCAGTTACCTCCAAATTATATAAAAAGTACGCTATCTCTCTTATCTAAAAATTCCGCTAAAATAAATAAGGTTAACCAAGAAAAAGAATATCAAGCTACAATCGATATATTAATGCCTGTAAGGAATTCTATTAAATTCGCTGAAGAAATCCGATCAACTACTTCAGGTAAAGCTTTTTGGCAAAATGAGTTTTATGCGTTTATGGAAGTGCCGAGTAGTGAAGCAAAACAAATTATTAGTGATTTACGATTTAAAAAAGGCTTATCCTGGTAATAATAAAGAGAATGCGCCCGCCGGGATTTTCAGCCAAATGTGGAAACCACATTGACCTTTGAACCCGGGACGCTGGCTTGGGAAGCCAGCATATTACCCCTATACTACGAGCGCGTATTTAAATAATAAAATCTAAATGAATATAATTTAAAGATATAAATAAAATTTTTTTTAATTTAAAAATAGGCAATCCTAATTTGTTACACATCTATGAATATGACTATTTGAAATCAATTGAGGGGACGAAGTATAGGTTCTAAATTCAAAATTAGGTCAAGTAAGGATTGGATAACCTTTTAATAACTCCATTAAATAAATCCATATGAGCAATAATGGTAGGTATTTTGAAAAACTATTAAATTTTATTCCAGGAGGTATTTTTGGTTTACTTACTGTATCTTTTGCTTTAATTGGTATCAATACTGCTCTATTCTCATTTCCGGGATATAGCATCTTATCTTATGACGTAAGCTATTTAGCAGCAGGACCGATGGGAATAATATTTAATCTTGGTTTAATATTTTCGGGAATAACTGTTATTCCTTTTAATTTTTATATGAGTAAAATTATTGTATATGATCACATAAATCTTAAATTGAGAAAGGTTGCTCTCTCACTATCTATAGTTTCTAGTATAACCTTATCATTGATAGGTTTTTTTCCAGTTTTAACCGATAATATTCTTATCCTCCTAATTCATGGAATATTAGCTTTAGTTACTTTTCTTGGAGTGACCATTTATTGCGTCCTATATGGGATATTTTTTTTAAAAAATTCAAAATTTACTCTTGTTCATGTATTATTGAGTTTCTTAGTTTCAATTATTTTCATTTTTTATTTTACGAATAGATGGTCGATTATTGAATGGTTTGGTGTCTTTAGTATACTAATATGGATTACTTACAATGCGATTTTTGCGTTGCTTAAGAAATATTAAAATTTAATTTCAAACCTTACCAAAAAATTATATAAATTAGGAGAGAAAATAAAATAATAAGATAACTAGTCTTTTCTTAGTATCATGAATTTATCAAAATTAGATTATGAAAAAAGACTTCAAATCTCTAAAGAGGATGTCTTAATTATAGTTGATATGCAATATGATTTCATGCCCGGAGGAGCTTTACCTGTAGAAAAAGGAGATGAGATCATCAGTGATATTAATGCTATGGCTAAAAAATTTAAAAATAATTTAGCAAAAATTATATTAACTCAAGATTGGCATCCACAAGACCATTTATCATTTGCAAGTAATCATCCTGGAAAGAATCCAGGGGACCAATATCAAACAGAAGCGATTGGCCCGGTGTTATGGCCAGATCATTGTGTACAAGGCACAAAAGGCGCAAGGTTTCATGAGGATTTGAATGTAAATCTTGCTCATGGCATACTTAGAAAAGGGTACAATCCAAAGATAGATAGTTATTCTGGTTTTCTTGAAAATGATAAACAATCAGAGACAGGGTTAGCTGGTTTATTAAAATCACTAAATATCAAAAGAATCTTTATTTGCGGATTAGCATTAGATTACTGTTGCTTTGCCACTGCTATGGATGGGGTAGATTTCGGTTTTCAAGTATACTTTTTGGCAGATTTAACTAAAGGGATTGATCTACCTCCTGGAAATATAGCAAATTCGTTAGAATCTATGTCCAAAAAGGGCATTAAATTTGTAAATAAAAATAGCATCCTATAATTTTATTTTTCTTAATTTGAAAGTTTTAAAAAAAGGCTTCATTACATTATCTAACATTTCAGCTCTTTTAATATCTCTATTAAAACAAAAATAACTAAAATGAAATTCCCGTATAAAGATATCTTGGTTGTTTGTAGTGTTAATACTGCAAGAAGCCCAATGACTGTTGGGTTTTTAAAAAAGTTTTCTGCCAAAAACAATAGTGATATAAATATATATTCTGGTGGGATTTCTTCCAATGCAAGAGATGGGATGTTAATATCAATGGATGCAATATTAGCAATGAAAGAGGTAGGAATTGATTTGCCACAGGATTCTCTCTCAATTGATTTGAAAAAACATCCGACTCTAATAGGAAAGGCAGATTTAATTCTCACTTTAACAGAAAAACATAAAGAAGAATTACATGCGTTTATCGGAAAGGATAACAAAAATATTTTTACCTTAAAAGAATTTGCGGGAGAAGACGGCGATATTGAAGATCCTTCAATGAAAGGATTAGAAGGTTTTAGAAAAGCAAGGGATGAGATTGAGAGAGCTTTATTAAAAGGAATGCAGAAGTTTAAAAATTAATTATGATTGAGTATATAATTATTGCGATTTTACAAGGTTTAGTTGAGTGGCTTCCCATCTCATCTTCGGGACAAGTAATTGTGGTGGCAATTAACTTCTTTAATATAAGTCCAGATACGGCTTTTAGTTTGAGCATATGGTTACATTGTGGAACAATGCTTGCGGTGTTATTAAAATTTAGAAGGGATTATTTCAACATTCTTAAATCTTTTGCCCCAATTAGATATAATTCGGAGGATATAGATATTAAAAAACGGAATTGGCTGATTATAGCAACTCTAGGAACTGCTATTACGGCAATTCCACTTTATTTCGTTTTTAAGTTCATAATTCTTGAAGCATTTTCTGCGCAGAGTGGTGATATCCTCACATTGATTATAGCGGGGTTTTTAATTATTACCGGCATTATTTTAATTAAATTTAAAAGAAGATTTGGAAATAAAGATATTGATAGTGTTTCTAAGAAGGAGTTAAGGAAGGATTCCTTCATATCAGGGCTCATTCAAGGAGTTTCTATATTACCTGGAGTTTCTCGTTCAGGTTTTACCGTGTCAACGATATTGATGGAACAATATAAGCAACAAAAAGCTTTACAACTCAGTTTTTTAATGTCTGTTCCCGTAATTATTGCTTCGATCGGAGTTGATATACTTTTTGGAGGGGGATCAGTGTTTGGATTTCTAGACCCTATTACAATTATACTTACGATATTAATTAGCTTTTTAATAGGATACCTTACAATGAACATTTTACTTAAAATCGCAAATAAGATGGGTTTTGGTTATTTCTGTATTATTTACGGAATGATTGCGTTTATATTTATCCTACCAATCACAGTTATACAAATTTAGTTTACAGATTGATAATATAATCTTTAAGATAATTAGCTAATACATTTTCAATATTTTTTATTCCTTTAAACCCCGGAAAATCATTCACATCGATAAGATAGAATTTTTCTTGATTGATTGGTTTAATTAAATCAAAGCCAAATATTTTCAGTTTTAGTTCCTTTGAGAGTAGAATTGCTAAATTTGCCATTTCTCTACTTACTTTAAATTCTTTTCTTTGAATTTTATCAACATCGATATTATTAGGTTTTTCTCTCATGAAAAGGTAAATAGGGTTTTCCCTTTTAACTCCAAATACTTTTTCGCCTATTACATAAACTTTTCTATCAATTCCATCGCATTCAATAAACTTCTGAACATAAAGGTCATAAGTTAGAAAATTATTGTATTTTGCACAAAAAATATCTACATCATCAATTGATTTAACTAAAAAGGTGAACCTATTGTATTTATCGTGTTGATTATGACTTTTGAGGACAATAGGCAATTTTTTCATTGCCCATCTCTTAAAATCTGATACTTTTGTGAGACTTTGATTCCAAGATTGAGGTAAAGAAAAGTATTTTTTAATCGATGGATTTTTTATAAAGATATTCCGCAATGAATAGTCTAGAGCAATTTTATTTTTACACATCATAACGGTATCTAAATCATGAAAAGTTGGAATGTTATTTATCTTGGCATAATAGAGGAGATCGATGGAACAATCATTTCGAACCTTTACAATAACTAAAACCGCTGATTTAAACGCTTTTGGCATTCTCGAAAGATTAAAGTAATTTTTTTGAGGATCATGTAGGTATAATTCAAACTTGTCTGATTTCTTCAATTTATCGATTACGGAATCCATAACGTCATGATTTTGCCTCGCAGAGATAACAACTTTTTTCATAATGCTTTATTACTATTCCTCTATAAAATTAAATTATCTAAAATATTTGAAATTTCAACTTTTAATAAAGTTATATAAATAGTAAATCAGAAATAAGCTAACAAAAAAGATTTTCCAAAATTGATGTAACGAATAATATCATCTTTTATTGTATCAGATTGGATATTATTAATTTATGTACCCAAGATATTTAGATGTGTTTATTGATTAGAATTAGCAGAATTCTTATAAAGTATAGAGATCAATTAAAATTTAATAATCTAAAAAAAGTTTATTTGAAATGACTGAAGATAAAATAGAAGTTAAAAAAGAACTTAAAGGATTTAGTCGATTTATTCTTATCCAGATCTTTATTATCGGTATCCTATGGCTCGCAGATACATTTTTCTATTTTTTTGAGCAGAATATCTTTAATACATATGTAACAAATGTACTAAAATTCAGTGATTTATATGTGACCCTAATGGTTGGATTAAGTGCAGCAGTAGGTTTAATAATGAACTTTACATGGGGAATTATCAGTGATAATACTCGATCTAAATATGGAAGAAGAAGGCCATTTTTATTACTTTCTATTGTTGCAGGTCTCGGAATGATCCTAGCTGCTTTCTCAAATAATTATCTACTTTTACTCATTTTTGATGTTTTAATAATTGGTATTACTGCAAATGCTGTTTCTGTTGCCTCACGTGCCCTTATTCCAGATGTAGCAAAGTTAGAGCAACGCGGAAGAGCAAACGGAATTGTCCAAGCGGTATCATATATAGGGTTAATTTTTGGATTAGTTATATTTTTACTGTTTCAAGATGATTTAGGTTCGACCAATCAAACTATAGTGTTAGATACACATATTCTTGTATTGACAATCGGTGGAATAGTTTATATGATCTCCGGAATCATTGGTTTTGCTTTAATTAAAGAGAAGCCAACCTCGGAATTACCTCCAAAAAAGAAGTTTACTACAGAGCTTAAGGAATTGGTTGATCTATCGCTTCTAAAAACCCAGAAAAATTTCTTCAAAGTGATTATCGCATCATCGGTATATCAAACAGGGATCGGTTGTGTTATGGCATTTCTTTTTCCATTGCTCACATCTACCACCTTTCCATTTGGAATGGCAGATTTACTTATCGCTATTGGAATTGGATTTATTCTTCTTATATTATGTGTTATATTTTTAGGAAGATTAGCTGACAAATATGGGAGGAAAAAATTCCTGCCATTAGTGATCTTGCTAATTTCTGTTGCCTTTTTATTCATACCTTTCTCTATTTATTCAGCAAATTTAATCTTATTTATAGCAGTAACTCCTTTCTTATTAATTGGATTGCTTGGATTAAATACTGTAATTAATGCTTGGGCTCAAGACACTCTGCCAGAAGGTAAAAAAGGCCAATTCTATGGAATCTTTAATATAACGTTAACTGTACCGCAGATAATTGGAGGAATTGTTGGAGGATTAGTGTCTGTTACGTTTGATCGACCATATATCTTTATTGCAGGAGCGATATTTTTCCTAATATCCATACCGTTGTTTTTAATGGTTAAAGAAACATTAAAAATAGAAAAATAATCAAATAAATTCTTAATTTTTTTTCTTTTATATACATTTATATCCATGAAAAGAATCAGATATACCTAATTTTTTCTAAATAAAAAGGAGATAATGTTTAATTACTTTTTCCTGTGGGGCTCGACAATAATTTTGATCCATTCTTGCCTATTATAATATTTAAATACATCAACAGCTTCTTCGAGAGTAATTCTTTTTGTAATCAAATTTTCAAAATCTAACTTTCGGGACGCAATCATATTAAGTGCTTCATTCCAGTAGTCCTTATCGAGTTTTGAATTAACCATAGCCTCAGGGTATATTAATTCCACTCCCTTCTTTCTACAGTTAACATATGGAATATATTGCATCTTCTGGGCGCCGAAAACCACTACGCGAAATCCAGATTTTACTAAGTATATTGCATCTAATAGGGTTTCATTCTTTCCTACCATCTCAAATACGGCATGCGCTTCTCCAAATTCTCTTTTTATCTGATTGAACACTGTTTCATTGCCATGAGTAGCTCTAGAGAATTCATTTGGATTAAAAACTTTAGCACCCCATTTCTCTGCTAAATTTCTCTTATGATGAAATGGTTCCGAGCAAGCGACTTCAATTCCATTATTTAATAATATTTGAGTAAGTATTAACCCAATTGGGCCCAAACCAATCACCACTGCTTTCTTTTCTCCATCGATTCGTTCAAATTCTGCTCTCTCAAAACAATTAATGGCACATCCTAGAGCATCCGCAAAAGAGATTTCATCTGTTGAAAGGTCATTTCTAACTATAGGTAGAGCTCCATATAACTCATCCTTGCCATGTCCCATAACGTTTACGTGAGTTGAGTATTCTGCATATCCCTGTCCCATCCGTGCTAAGTGATCCCCTTCCGAGATGCCCTCAATATTTTTCCCTACTTCAACTGCGATAGCTCCAGTTTCATGACCATGTCCTCCTGGTTCATGTGCAACAATCCAGTGTTCTCCTTCAAAGATTCCAACGTCACTTCCACATATTCCAACAGAATGTATTTCGGCAAGAACTTCATTAGGTTTTGGTTTAGGGATATCTACTTCTATTATTTTTACATCCCAGGGTTCTGGAAAAATAAGAGCACGCATTTTTTCTTTCATATTACTTTACCTATTGATGTTTTATCTCCCTCTAATTCCATCAATTAACTGTAATATAAGTTTATATAACCCTAATTTAGAAACTAAGCCTTCTCCTTTAACTTTCTCAGGTTTATTTGGATCAAATTCTTTATTTATATCCTTTACCCATTCCATGTAGGACATATCCATTACATTTTCAACTTTATATTCTTCTTTGAGAGACTCTGCCATCTTGCTAAATATAGAATAGTTCTCAATTATTTTAGAGTCATTTTTTTTACCAATTATTACCAAAGGAGGAATGGAATAGTGGTCCGCAAAAGACTGGATTGCTTTAGGGGGCATATCTCCTTCGTATGGTGCAATAATGAGATCAAATTCTAGGGTTTTCCCACTATATGTTGGGGCTGTTGAACTTATTTGATGAACTTGAAATACCGGAGTAATCTTTGCTGCATGCCCTGATCCTTCTGTCCAATAATGCAGAAGATTTCCATAATAATTACCGAAAGGATTAATTCTAACTTGTTGTCCCTTCGTATAACCATCTCCGAAACCCTTATCTCTTATTTTTAATGGGGAAAATGCAAAATTTGCTGCTTTCAATGAGTTAAATCCAACAAGTAACCCCCAATTTTTATCTGAAATAGCCATCCAACCATCTGAAATATTAGATACCAAACAGTCTATATTAGAATTTCTTGAATCTACTTCTCGCATATCCAGATTAAAGTAAGATACTTTGCCAAAAAAATTTTTCTTCCATATTTTCAAGGTTTCTTCATCTCCAATAAGGTTCGGTTTTATCTCACAGGGAATAATTTCTTGCCATCGCATATCATATCCTTCTTGAACAAAAGAGGTACCATCTTCGGCAGTATATAATCCTTTTATATCACAAACATTCATTACAACATTAACAAAAAGAATTGGATTCTCAGAATAGAGTGTAACTATTTTTTCTACATGGACAATTGAATTAGGAACAATCTCAAAATCACTAATAATTTTAATAGATGCTGAGAAGCCATCACTTCCATCTCGTAGTATGTCTACTTTGCTTTGTTTTGGAGCATATCTCTTTCCTTCTTTTGGTTTACCAAATGTTACAGCAGATTCTAGAAATTTGGGACAAACTAATTCCCTTTCTTTGTATATAAATGATATAATATCGCCATTATGGTTTAGTTTTAAGGTGACAACTTCATTCTTGAGAAGTAAGGGATTAGCTTCGATTTTTCCTTTATCATTATCTGAATCTCTTAAGATTAAATCAGAAGTAAATATGTTATTATCTATAAATAGATTTTCTGGTATGAAACATTCAAGAAACAAATTTTCATTAGATTGGTTTTGATAAATGCCACATTTTATATTTTTTAAATCTAATTTTTTATTTTGAGTAATTATATCCATTGAAATGTCATGAGGAAGTTCAGTTTTAATAAATAATGGTGTTTTTATGCCGCTTTTTTCTTGATCCGTAATGCCTCTATTTACTATTGGGACCACAGTCATGAAGTTATTATCTGTTTTAATTTCACTAAATTTTTTTGCATAAAATTCATTGATAGTTAACTGAAACGCTTTTTCAGCTGCTTTTTGAGCTTTTAACCCATAAGAGATAGCTGTTCGTTGTCGATTTGGATGTTGGTAAGGTACTGATAAGCCAAAATTGGTTGTTGACGCAAAAAGTAACTTATTTTTAATATATGACTCCGAAGTACTATTAGAATTTCGAAGTAATTTATTTATTTCAGCTTTTTTACTTTGGTTTAAATCTTTTGTAACAATCGTATCAGTAATACACTTAAACCATCTGGCTCTCTGTCCAATTGTCCAAAATTTTGTATTATCATACTTTTGAGCCCAATTATAGAACCCATTCCAAGTTCCATCTGCAGCATCAGGATATAATGTAGTTTCACCATGTATCTCTAATTTAGGTATAATATCTAGCATATTCGCAAATTCAACATATTCTAGTTCATCAACTGCTTTTGCCAATTCATTTAAGCCTCCAGTTTTTGGCATCCAACGTAAAAATTTAGGTAATTTATAACCAATCCATTCCTCAGAATCCATATCAAAATTAAAAAACAAGAGGGCATGGCCACTTATTTTACCTTGTTCTTGCATTTTTCTAATTAATTTGAACCATCTTTTTATTGAAAAGAAATCAATTATATCTCCAAAGTCATACATTGGTATCATAAGCATTGATGCATCTGATATTGAAGAATTGAACTTCACCAAGCCATACCTTTGATTTTCACTTAATCTAGGATTTAAGAATGCTCTCCCAACATCAAAAGAATATACGGAATAATATAGACAGAATCCTTCTACCCCTAATTGGTTGTAAAGTTCAATCATACCTGACGTAAACATTACTTCTTGAGTACGAGCATATGGCGCAATCCGTCCAGGAAATAATTGTTTCATTCCGATGCCCATATCGTTTTCTAAAAACCATTTATAATCTTGGATAAATTCTTCTGTGTCTAAAATAGATTGTGCGGCATTAGCCCACGAACCGATTAATACCTCATCTTTCCCCTTTTTACATCGTTCTATAACTCTATCAAGAACATCTTGTTGATATTCTTTTTGAAGTTGTATTGACCAAAATGTATCGGCATAATCCCATGTAACTTTCATATCTCGAAATGAATACCCAATTTCTTCGATTTCATCTAACTTGTCAAGAATGCCTCTCATAATTTTTAGATCTTTTCCAAAACCATTTGTCCCTCTCGAATCTCCACGATAAGAATGATAGTAATTAATATGGGGAGATATTATAAAATAGATTTTTTTTTCATCAATATTCAATATATAATTCCCTTATCATACTAATTTGATAAAATATTTAATTCAAACTAAAAAATTTAGAATTTTAAATAACTTTTCTGTTATAAATAGGAAAAATAAAAAAATTTGGTTAATTCATTCGTTTTAATTTTCTTCAAGAGTAGAAGAATTGATACTGCTAAGATTCTTGCAATAATGAAACTTTCGTATCCAGGAACAAATTCTGGAGGCCCTGTAGAGGAGACAATAACTTGCATACAATTGACTAAACTTTCCCCTAAATTATTTGTGGCTACTACTATGAAATAATAAGTTCCAGGAGGTAGATCTTCAATTGAAAACAATAAAGTGCCAATTTCTCCAGCTAATAATGTGACATTGCCATCTATTGCGATTATGAAAGTTGATGATCGATATACTGAATAGCTTTCAGCATTACTGGCGGCAGTCCATATTAAATTAAAGTCACCATCTTGCTCTGGAGATTCAGCGGTTGAGCTTAAAACTAAGTCGCCCGGTATATAGCCAAGAATACAAAAAACCAGTTGTGCTAATAGAATAAATCAAAAAGAGTTTTAGACATCCAGACTTAAAACTTTTTCTATAATTTAAAATGATTTAAATAGTATCATTTTATTATACAAAATATTATGGCGAAGTTAATCAAAGTGTCTAATACTGCTTTATTTATAATCTAACTCGTATAGAGGACAAAGCCAACCATATTGAGAATAATAAGTCAAATTCCGCTAATGATCAGTGCAAATTATACAATTTATCAGGTATTTGCGGCGGGTTTCGGTTAACAACTATGAAAAGCTAAAAAGCAACCACTTGTTAAATTAAAAAAACTATGAAGAAGATCCTTCATAATCTACCTTGCATAATGAACATATCCATCCATACTGAGGATAATAGAATAAATCATGCATACGATCCCCGCAAACAATGCAGTTTATTGGATATTTATGGCGGGTTTCAGTTAGGCGCTCCTCTTCTCTTACTAAAGGTTCTCTCAGCTCCATTCTCTGACATGGAGTAAATTCAGTGTTTTCATTTATCATACGCCACTTTTGATTTACCCTTTCTATTCGAGAATCATACTCTAACCTTAACAAAGTTCTTAACTCATACCTAATTTTTCGCAACTTTTCACTCCTAAGACCTTGAATCGCTTGTTTATTCTTTATCATATCCCTAAGCACCATACCTATCATAAAGAATTTTATGTTTTTAAATGTATACGGTATCCAAAATTATATTAGATCCCCAAAGATTCTTTTAAACATCTTATACTGCCAATTATTCATTATATCCCCCAAAGTATGGCCAAATGGAGACATTCTGTTTTTACCAAACAAAAGTAGTAATTTTGACGCCCTCTCTGCTCCGTCCCAGAAGCGTCTCTCTCCGGCTGGAGCAAACTCTTTCATAACTGCTCTATATGGATTTATTCCTTTCGATAAAGCATCTTTATATTCATCAATCTTTTTGTTTATCTCAATTAATTTCTCTCTAAAACTCTTATCAGTAAAGACTTCACCCCATAAATGCTTAAGAGAACCCTCATAATCTCTACTTTGATACCTACCTTTATATACTAAAGTCGTTGGAAATAGCTTATCAAAATCGTCTTCGGTTATCCATAATTGTGTTGCTTGATCTCGACACTTTCGGCTGATTCCAATCTCAAGAAGTCTTCTCAAGCGTGTTACCAAATCTTCTACTGCGTCATGACCAGATATATCGGAAATACTTTCTCCAGGACCATGCATTTGACTCCATGTAAGATACATTTCAAATAATGCGATCGATAACTTATTATTTCGCATGATATGCTGGAGAGCAAATGTTGAATATCTTGACTTTTCGTATGCCTTATTTGGAATACTCTGACCAGAAATTGGATCAGTTCCCAAAAGTTCGCAATAAGACATTGTAACGAGCCAATCTTTAAAATCAGAATATTCTTTATCCGCAAAACCCTTTGCATAAGTCATTTTACCGATATGAACACTCGGTTGAAATAAATCATCAAACCAAAATATTGTTTTTGACTCCTGTAAGCTCCATGCTTCCCAGTCTTTTACATTTTTGGTACCCAACTCCTCAAGGAGACTCTGCGCTCTTATATATGCTTGCACTTTCAAGCTTGGAGCTCTTAAAACCGTATCAAACGAATGGATATTGATAGGGCTAAAGGATGGAGATGATGAGAATTCAGAACTTTTAGTTATCAAATTCTCTAGTTTATCTATGGCATCTCGAATCATCCAGTCTGATAATATCTTATTGTCTTTAATATAACTATAAACATTAAATTTTGAAATTTTATTACCAAAATAATACCTAGCCATATCTTCAAAACTAATCCAGAAATTACCAGTTGCATGTGCTGCTGCTTCCCACATGGCATATAATGTTTTCAATTGAAGATTCCTTAAGCCATATGTTTGATAAGATATCCCTACCGCTGAAAAGCTTAGCTTATTATATCTTAACCAAGAATCAATTATGTCTTCAGCGTAAAAAATAAATTTTCTAATTAAACTCTGTTTTATACCCTCTATTCCGATTTTATTAAAATCTGAAATTGTTAATACTGAAATACGATGCCTTAAAGCACCAATTGTGCCATATACTATATCTTTCGAAACAAGGTATACGGCAGAAATATAGCTCTTGCCAGCTTTTTGATAAGGGTAAGCGGGATTATCAAATAATATAAAAGACAACTCTTTTAAATTTAACAACCTAAATTCTTTTATATATGGATTCATAATGATACTCTGAAGTAACCTATTCTTTGGAGTGTCTGGATAAGATGACAATGGTCCTAAGCTATAAAATCCTAAAACTGTTCTAACTTCATTAATGATGCCCTTTACGATTGGTATCAAAGTATAATAACCCATATTGTATAATTCTTGAATTATAAGATTCCCAAGATTCATCCAAGATTCAAAGTTAGGAACGAAGCTTGGATCATCAAATTTAACTTGATTTGTATTTGGATATGTATCATACCAGTGCGGAGAGAAATGAAAAAATCTATTAAAATCATCTATTGAAGAAATTTTTGAATTATGCGATTGATATTGAATAGATGTTTTTCGGTCAATTAGTGTAAATAATTTATAATGAGCACTCCGTAATGGGTAATAACAAGGACTTCCCTTCTCATAATTATATATATTATATTGCAAAAGCATTAGCTTATCTAATTCTGCTTGAGCCATTTTCTTTTGATCCCCAGATAAAGAGAATTCGAGTTCTAACCAAATTGCAGAATAGATGGTATTAATATAATCTTCCTCTAATTTAAATTGGTCACCTAACTTCATTCTTTGAAAAACATCTCTGAGATATCTTTCTCTTGCAATAGAAGATAAGATCTTAGAAAGTGATCTCATATTATAGTTTTTGCCGGTATACTTCTCAAGAAAATAACATAATTCATCGATAAAAAACTTATAATCGTCAACATAGGCATCTGAGGGAGAATTTAACTGATCATGAAGATCCTTTCCTACCATTGAATAGTATTCATATATCAAATTAATATCTGTAGCAGAAAATAGGTCACGGTAAGATTTCAATTTATAATATGGGTGATTGCTGTCGACTAGCGAGATTTCTAATTGCAATTTTTTGAACATGTCTCGCACTCTTAATACAAATGCCTCCCTCGGGGTTATCCATATCACATCTCCTTTGTTAATCATGGTATAACTCATGATCTCATCATCAATAAAATCAACAAGTCTTCCATTGACAAAAATAGTGTATTGCAAAATTCTATCAGTATAGCCTAAATCATCAACAATAAATGATTTTAATGTTACCTTCTTCGGAGATATATAAAAGGGAAATGGAGCTATTTGTATGCCATTTGTAATAGGATCAAAATCTTTATATCTGTCAATTTTTTCATGTTCTTTCTCTATCTCATTTTGTTGGGCTTTTGCTTTGGCAATTTCAAAATTAATCTCATCCATGATATCAGGCGGCAAAGCCCAAAAGTGATCCACCTTTCCCATGGGATGGAACCCTTCATATTGCTGATTCACTGGAACAACCTTTACTGTTGCATCTTCAGAAATTTCAGAATTAATGTCTGATGCATCATCGTCCATAACGGGTTTTTTCAAGTCTTCACTCGTCTTTTTGAATACATTCTCTATCAGATGACGCTTAGCAGCTCTATCTTTAAGGATGCTATACCCATTACTTGTTAGCTTAGCCATATTTTTCAGACCATAGTAGCTAAATCCCGCAAACGCCGGCATGAGCAACATTAACCCTCCGAAAAGTCCCGCGCCAAATAATTGAACGAGCAGCTTTCTTGAGTCTCCTTTACCAGAATATGCGATCCGTAAAGCATCGCGCAATGACAGGATTTGGGCACTAGTTTCTGTAGCGGTTTCTGTATCTGAATTTAAGACATTTTGCGTCCCGATATTGTCGACTTGTTGCGCTACAGTCTGCGTGTCGGTCTCTATACTGGTATCTGCATCACCATTGGTATCGAATCCCCCAGTAAAGTATCCAAACATTCCCGTTTCGCGCAAGGTGGTGATTAGCGTGGAAATCCAATGCCCGAGAGCATCCGTACCTCCTAATGAGCGAACTAAGCTCTGGAATAGCGTTTCCACAAAACTATCTACAATGACTTCTTCCATCGCTTCGGCAATCATCCCTGCGGGTAATCTTGCAAAGGTAAGGAGCAGGGTTAACGCGATTGCCGTACCTTTAGTGATCCCCTCAAAGGCTTTATCTATTATAACTTTGGAATAAGCTCCGAGCAGCATTGAAGGGGCAGAGATTGCCGTAGAGGTAACGGTCATGCTTACCGTATACCCGATCTCGGCGATCATTTGGGCAGTAGTGGACGCATAGGTGTATTGATCAAAGTAATCCATGACCGCATATTGGGTTGCCTGCGAAAGGGCGGCTTGCATGTATTCCTCCTCGTCGTAGGGAACGACCTTTGAAATATTGAGCACCATCTTATAGAAGCCATTATTTGCCGAACTAAAGGACAAAGGTGCAACTTCAGAGAGGGAACGCTTTAGGTATAAGTTCCCCATGTTGGTCGCGGGCTGGTAATAATCGGTGGTGGCGTTGAGTTCATAGGACGTATCGAGCATGACATCACCTTCATACCCGTACACCACGATATTATTAATCGGATAGGCAAACCCTTCATATTCATCGGCAATGGGAATCTTACCCGCATATGTTTCTCGCTCAGCAGCAGACATATCGCTGGTACACAATCCTAATGGAGAATCCATATTATCAGGTGTGACATCTATCACTAAATAGCCATAGACCAAGCCTCTCTTCTCCAACTCTTTAAACCGCTCGGGACTGACAAC
>Ga0307433_1001073_pt1 | contig 16538 bp, 10 predicted proteins | sample SalMarWE160210MG_FD_202166 | JGI IMG/M metagenome (GOLD analysis project Ga0307433, IMG submission 202166) | Salt marsh sediment microbial communities from the Plum Island Ecosystem LTER, Massachusetts, United States - WE1603-210 | ecosystem: Environmental > Aquatic > Marine > Intertidal zone >... | reverse complement strand
CTTCATCCAACCCCTCGAGGAGACCATCGCCGCCGTCTGTGCCGAGCGGACCTGGGTGATGCCGGCCCACGACCGGGGTCTGGCGAACTTCAAGGGCACAGGGATCACGATCGACCTCGGCTCGTCTCACCTCGGGGTGGACCTGGCGACGGCCGACTACCTGGTCGGCGCTCGGCTGAGCGCGACGAGTCGCCGGCTCCTGCGCGAGAACCTCCGCCGACGCATCCTCGACCCGTTCCTGCGGATGCTCGACGGCCGCCAGAAGAAAGACTGGTGGATGACCGGAACCAACAACTGGAACACCGTCTGTCTGGCCAACGTGACGGGGACCGCCCTGGCGGCGGCCGAGTCGCCCGCCGAGCGCGCCCGGTTCGTCGTGGCGGGGGAGACGTACTCGTGGAACTTCCTGAAGGGGTTCACGCCCGACGGCTACTGCAGCGAAGGCGTCGGGTACTGGGGATACGGCTTCGGCCACTACCTCTTGCTGGCCGAGGCGATGTATCAGGCGACAAGCGGCGGGGTGGACCTCTTCGCCCGCAAGGAGGCCTTGGCGCCCGCCCGGTACGCCTCGCGGATCAAGATAACCGGCGGCGTGTACCCGGCCTTTGCGGATTGCCGCGTGACGGCCCGTCCGGACCCGCGGATGGTGCACTTTGTGGCGCGGCGGTTCGGACTGGGCGGCGACCCGGCCAAGGACGCCATGCTCGTCGGGCCGAACCGGGGGCTTTTCGCCGCGGTGGCGTACTCGTTTCCGAACTCGGCCACGAAGGCGCCGCCGGCGAAACAGGAAGCCCCGGGCCCCGGCATTCGCACGTGGTTCAAGGACGCGGGCGTCCTCATCGGCCGACCGGCGGACGGGGCGGCCGCGACCGCCCTCGCAGGCGGGGCCCCCTCCCGCATGGGCGTCGCCATGAAGGGCGGCCACAACGCCGAGCATCACAACCACAACGACGTAGGGTCGTACATCGTGGTCGTGGGCCGCCGGCCGGTGCTCGTGGACCCCGGGGCCGAGGTGTACACGGGCCGCACGTTCAGCGGCAGGCGGTACGAGAGCAACGTCCTCAACTCCTACGGTCATCCCGTGCCGCGCGTTGCGGGAAGGCTCCAGAAGACCGGCAGTCAAGCGCGCGGCAAGGTGGTGCGGACCGAGTTCACGGACGCCGCCGACACGCTCGTGCTGAACCTGCGCTCCGCCTACGGCGTGAAGGAGGCCGAGACGCTGGAGCGGACGTTCGTGTACGCACGCGCCGGGGCCGGGTCGCTGACCGTGACCGACGAGGTCGCCTTCACAAAACCGCAGGCCTTCGAGACGGCGCTCGTGACACTCGGCAAGTGGAAGCACGAGAAGCCGGGGACGGTCGTCGTCAGCGACTCAGGCGAGGCGGTCCGCGTCGAGATAACGGTGACGGGCGGAGAGTTCGAGGTCACCGCCGACCAGATCAAAGAGGATGTGCGCACGCACTCGCTGCCCACTCGCATCGCCATCCGGATGAAGCAGCCGGTGACGAAGGCGACGATTGCGATGACGGTGACGCCGGTTAGTGGTGCCGGGCGATAGTCTGGTCCAACGTACGAGCGCACTGGCGGGCAAGCCCCCAGGGGTACGTGGTGCGCGAGAAAGTGTGAGCTTTAGCAGGTGAGGAGCGGCGCCATGCTGACTTTTGAGATAAGACCTGATGCTGACGAGATCCAGGTCCATGGTGACGTAACCGGCCTACGCGTGCTCAGGGCCGAGATAGATGCACTCCTTGAGGCAGACTGTCAGACGCACGTGCACCTTGCGACACCCAGCTGGGCTGGAACGGCGTTGACGGAGGAAACCCAAGGGGAGGGGAACAAGCTCGTACACCTAGTGACGGTTTTCCTGTGGCAATGACGCCAACGCCGCCAAGAGGGCCTACGCAGTTCTGGGAATAAGGCAACACGTTCACAGGCATGTGGCTACGCCGAGAAACGCACGGCCGGGCAAGGCCCCCAGAACACCGGGGCAGGCGGCCGCCGGCCACGGCACGAGCCGTAGCCGTGCCAGGGTGGCACACTGTTGGCGGGCACTCGCCGCGGCGAGTGGCACCCGGCGTATCAGGCGCCGGGCTTCTTTGTGGCTTTGCCTTTGAGGCGCTTGGGTCGCTTCTTCGCTTGTCTCTCGCGGTACCGTGCGAGGAGCGGGTCGTCGGCGTCGGGGCCGGGCAGGTCTTTGAGCCACTCATCGAACTGCCGCCGGGCGGCGAGGGCTTCGGGGCTTCCTGAGTCGGTCACGTCCTTATACCCTTCGCCGCTTCGGTTGTGGCCGCAGTCCCACAGGCGTCCGTCGCCGTCGAGGAGCCACCGGCGGGTGCGGATCAGGCGCTTGTCGGCCAGGTTGCAGAAGACGTACTCGCGCCCGGTGCCCGGCCGGCCGCGCAGGATCCAGGCGAAACTTCGGCCGTCGAGGACGTAGTCGTCGGGCACCGCGACGCCGGCCAGGTCGAGCAGCGTCGGGAAAATATCGACCAGGCTGACGAGTTCGTCGCGGGCGCCGGTGGGTTGGACGACGCCGGGGCCGTTCACGATCATCGGCACGAGCGGTCCGCGCTCGCCCGCGGTCTTGTTCTTGCCGTAGACGGCGGTGCCGTTGTCGCAGGTGTAGAAGATGACGGTGCTGTCGCGCAGGCCGAGGGCCTCCAGCCCCTTCACGATGCGGCCGACCAGGGCGTCGGCGTACTCGACGTTGCTCCTGAGTGACCCGGGCACCTTGCGGCCGGTGGGCTTGCCGTCGGCATCGAGTTCGGGTACGGGCAGGTAGCCGCGGCGGTCCGCCTCGAAGTCCCAGGACCCGTGTGTCAGGCACATGGGGTAGTAGACGAGGAACGGCCGGTCCTTGTGTCGCCCGGCGAAGTCGAGCAGAAAGTCCACGAAGATGTCGGGCCCGTAATCGGTGGGGGCGGTCTTGACGCCCTGGCCGTTTCGGACGATGGCCGGATGCCAGTACCGCGCGGGGCGGCCGGGCAGGGCATGGCCCTCCTCTTCGACAGGTCCGTCGAAGCCGTCCCACTTGCGCCACATGCAGTACTCGTCGAAGCCGTAGGCGTCCTCGGTGCCGCGCATTTGCCACTTGCCGCAGATGGCCGTCGCGTAGCCGGCCTCCTTGAGGGGCTGGGCGAAGATCCGGTGGTGTTTGCTCAGGTCGGCACCGGGTTCCTTGCCTCTGGGTTTCATGTCGTTGTGCCACCACCTGGTGCGGAAGGCGTAGCGGCCGGTCACGGTCATGGCCCGGGTGGGGCTGCAGATAGGCGTGCACCAGCACGTCTTGAAGCGGACGCCGGTCTCGCCGAGGCGGTCGAGCACGGGCGTACGGGTCTCGGTGTTGCCGTACGAGGAGTACTCCCGGGCCGAGCAGTCGTCGGCCATGAGGAAGATGACGTTCGGGCGCTTGGGCGGCGGGGCCGAGCCGGCGCGCAACTGGCATCCGGCAAAGAGCGAAGCGGCGCCCAGGCCTGTGGTTCGGAGGAAGGTGCGGCGGTTCATGGGGTGCCCTTTCGTGCAACGCGCGATTGCCACACATGCTTTCGCGAGCGAAAGCATGGCACCCGCGCCGTGTTCAAGGGATCGTTCGGAACTTCAGTCTCGCGCCCTCCAGCGGGTCGAGGTCGGCCAGTTTGACGGTCGCGTCGAGGCCGAGGTCGGCGATGGCGAAGCGGACGGCCGGCGCATCGCCGCCGGTGACGGTCAGCACCTGCGGCTGCGCCCAGTCCGCCGGCGTGAAGGTCAGGCGAACCGGCGAGACGGCGACGCCCGGCGCACCGCCGGAGACGGTCACCGTGACCGGCGCGAGCGTCGGCATGGTCAGGAGGACGCGGACCCGGCCGCGGTTGCCGGCGGCATGCGGCAGAATCCACAGGGCGTTGCGGTAGCCGGGCACCCATCGTTCGGCCCCGTACTCGCAAGCGCCGATGTCGGGGGCCCGGCCCTTGAAGCCGTCGGTAACGCCGGGGATCTCGCGGCCGGCGTCGATGAGGGGCGAGCCTTTCTTCGGCCGGAAGTCGTAGCGGGCCGGGTCGGCCAGCAGCGGCTCATCGTCGCGCATGGTGAGTTGCTTCGGGTCCAGAAGCATGGTCTGCGGCGGCTGGTAGTTGTGCGAGAGCGTGCCGGCGGGCGGATGGATGGCCTTGGCCCGGCGCATCTCGTGCGGCATCTGCCCGGTCAGCACGGGTGCATAGTTGTTGAAGGCCTCGCTGTGGGCGTTCTGCTGCTCCAGCAGGTGGTCCCACTGATTCGGGCGGAACGATTTGCGGGGCGTGGGCGACGACCACAGGAGCAGGTCGATCAGCGGGTTGTCGAAACACGTGTTGTTATGGACGCGGTTGCGGTCGCCCTTGACGACGATGCCCTTCTGGGGGCAGTTCCAGACCACGTTGTGGTGGACCAGGAGGTCGCGCGTCAGGTCGTCTCCGCGGATGCCGTTGCCGCCCCAGTTGAACGCGTTGTGGTCGTGGACCCAGTTGTGATGGATGGCGGTGCCGGCCTGGCGTATACCGCTGCACTGCATCAGGCCCCCGTCGCTCTGGCACAGGCCGCCGTGGTGAACGTAGTTGTAGGCGACCTCGGAAGGCCCTTTGCCCGCCGCGCAGATCCCCTCGGATGACCCGAAGTTATAGACCGTGCAGTGGCGGGCCGTCGATCGGGCCGAACCGGCCATGCCGACCGCGTGGCCGCGGCGCAGCGCGGTGAAATCGAAATCGTGGAACAGGCAGTTCTCGACCGTGTTGTGCTCGCCTTGCACGGTGACGGCAGAGCCGTCGCCGAAGACGCTGCTCGAATCGCGCACGGCGTTGCCCGTGCCGAAGATGAGCGTCTCGGCCGGGGGCTCCAGGCCCGCCGGCCAGGCCGGGTAGCGCAGGTGGCAGTCGCGCACGATGCAGTGGTTGCAGTTCGTGAAGCGGAATGTCGCGGCCAGGAAGTGGAACCCCGCCAGGACCACGTAGTCGGCCTTCTCGGCCTCGACGGCATAGTCGCGCTGCTTGACGGTGATGCGCGCGTCGGCCGGGCTCGTGCCGGCGGGCGTCCACAGGTGCAGGACGCCTCTGTCGCGGTCCAGGTGCCATTCGCCGGGGGCGTCGAGCGCCGCCAGCGGACCCAGGAGCCAGTAGCGGTCGAACCCCGCCCAGCGCCGTTTCGGCGGAACGTGGACGCCCATCTCCTGACGGTACTCGAATCGGTCGCGGCCGGCGGCGTGGTTCCGCACGAGCCGGCGGTACGTCCGGAACGAGCCGACGTTCAGCGTGGCCACGCAGCCGGTGAAGTCGATGCCCGTGGCGGCGAGCGCCGCATCCACCATGAGGCCGTAGCGGCTACCCTCGCCGGCGTCGGCCCAGACGGCCTTCTCCCACACCTGGTCGGGGAACCGTTGGTTGGGCCAGCGTGCCTCGACCATCATGCGGCCATCGAGGAAGAGTTGGTGGAAGCGTTTGTCCGTGCGTGCGCGGTAGACGGCGCCGTTGGCCTTTTCCCACGTCAGGTCGAGCGGGTCGGCGCCGGAGAGCACGACCTCCTCGCCGGGCATGGCTATGAGGCGGATGGGCGCCGTCTCGGTGCCGGAGGCCGTCAGCCGCACGCTCTCGCGGTAGGTGCCGGCGCGAATGATGACGGTATCGCCGGGCCGGACGCGGTCGAGCGCCTTCTGAATCGTCTTCAGCGGCCGGTCGCGCGTGCCGGCATGCGAGTCGCTGCCGTTGGTCGCGACGTAGTATTCGGCGGCGTGCACGGTCGCAGCGGCCGTGGCCAGGAGGCAGACGGCGACTCCGGCGGCGGAGAGAAACACGAGCGACGTCACACAGCGGGGTGCCTGGTTCATGGCAAGTCCGTTATGGATCTGTTTTGGATGACATGGGTGAGCGAGGCCGTCCGGTCCGCGGCGCCTCGGCTTCAGCGGCCGAGGATGCGGCGCACCTGTGCGGCAAGTCCTGGGAGTACCTCAGGGCGCCGGGGCATAGACGGCCTCCTCGAGGATATCCTCCCGCAGGGCGGGTTTGAGGGCGTCCAGGAGCACCAGGTCCACCGGCCGGCCGAACAGATCTTCCAGGAAGGCCTTCAGGTCCATGTAGGCGTCGAACGTCTTGGTCTCGAACTCGACCAGGAAGTCGAGGTCGTGCGCCTCGGTCACGTCGTCACGGACCGCCGACCCAAAGAGCGCCAATCGCCTCACCCCCAGCCGCCGCAACGTCTCACGGTTGTCGGCGAGGCGCTTCAGGATCTCGTCTCGCAGGTTGGACATGGCTCGGTCCTGTCCGTTCTCGTATCCGCTCACCAGGCGATTGTGCTGCGAGGGAACGGCCCTGTCAACCACGAAAGACCGGCGGTCGGACCAGTCCCGAGTCCCCTGGTTGCCGCATCACGTGCGCTTTCTCTTGGGCTGATAGTCGGGGTTCGGTTTGGGCATCTTGGCGCCAATCGTCTTGAGGTGCGCGACGAGACGGGCGTCGAGGCGCCTGACCACGTCGGGGTGTTTGTCGGCCAGGTCGGTCGTCTCGGAGAGATCGTCTTTGAGGTTAAAGAGTTCGTACGTCTTGGCGTCGTAGCGTTTGAGGAGTTTCCAGTCGCCGGCCCGGATGATGCTGTACGGCACGATGCCACCGCGATAGTGCGGGAAGTGCCAGAAGATGGCGTCGCGTTTGAGCGTGCCGGTCTGGGCGAGGAGCGGCATGATGCTCTCGCCGTCGATGGGCCGGTCTTTCGGAAGCGGCACGCCGGCCGCCTCGCAGACGGTGGGGAAATAATCGACGCTCGTGACCGGCACGTGGCAGGTGGTGCCGGGCTTGACGACGCGCGGCCATCGGACGATGAGGGGTTCGCGGATACCGCCCTCGTAAGGATGGCCCTTGCCGGCCCGAAGCGGGGCGTTGTGCGTGGGGCCCAGGAGGCCGCCGTTGTCGGACGTGAAGATAACGAGCGTGTTCCCGGCCACGCCGCACTCATCGAGTGTCGCCATGATGCGGCCGAGGGCGTCGTCGACGCTGTGGACCATGGCGGCATAGGTGGGGTTTTTCTGGTTCGTCGGCGTCTTGGCCTTGTACTTGGCAACGAGGTCCTTCCTGGCCTGGAGGGGCGTGTGGACGGCGTAGTGGGCCATGTACAGGAAGAACGGTTTCTTGTGGTGCTTCTTGATAAAGCCGACGGCCTCGTCGGCCTCGCGGTCGGTCAGGTACTCGCCTTCGCGCCGGGGCTTCAAGGTGGGGATGTCGGCGAGGCGCGAATTCTTGTACGGATCGAAATAGGAGGGCGGCTGTCCGTAGTCGCATCCGCCGATGTTGTAGTCGAAGCCCTGGCGGTCGGGGTACTGGTCGTCGGGTCCCAGGTGCCACTTTCCGATGTGGCAGGAGGTGTAGCCGGCGGGCTTCAGGGCCTCGGCGATGGTTATCTCGTCGAGTTCCATCCAGAGGGCGTTCCTGGGGCAGAGGACCTTGTGGTTCCGTCCGCCCGTGTAGCCGCTCGGGTTCTTTTTGTCGGCCGGAATCTTGCCGCCCTGGAACCGTGAGCGGATCCAGTCCGTCACGCCCAGCCGCCCGGGGTACCGGCCCGTCATCACCGCCGCCCGGGTCGGCGAGCAGACGGCGCAGGCGGCGTAGCCGCTGGTAAACTTCATGCCCCCTGCGGCCAGGCGGTCGATGTTCGGCGTCTCGTAGTACCGGCTGCCGTAACAGGCGGCGTCGGTCCAGCCCATGTCGTCGATGAGAACGAGGACGACGTTGGGCCTGTCCTTTCGCGGCGCCCCCGACACGCGTGAGCGCGGCAGGGCGAGTGCGGCGGCCGAGAGGCTGAGTGTTCTCAGGAAGGTGCGGCGTTTCACAGGCTTCTCCTTTCTGCGTGGCGGCGCCGGTTCGGCCAGGCCGACAGGTGCCGTCCTATGGGCCTACAGGGGCCGGCTGCGGTTTTGGCTTTGGTATTGCTCGAGCAGCGCGGTGAGGCGTTCGACGACCTCCGGCCGCTCGCTCCAAAGGTTCTTTTCTTCGCGGGGGTCGGCGGCCACGTCGTAGAGTTGCCCCGGTGGTTCGTTCGGTCCTTTGGGGCCCCGCGTCCACCCGCCGGAGCCTTGGCCGAGAATCAGTTTCCAGTTGCCCTGCCGGACGGCAAACATCCCTCTGACCGAATGGTGGACGATGGCTTCCCGAATGGGCTTGTCTCGTTTGTGGCCAAGGAGCGCCGGGAGGATGTTGTAGGAGTCTTCGCCGGCATCGTCGGGGAGGCCTTGGCCCAGGATGGCGGCACAGGTGCCCATGAGGTCGACATGGCAGATGGGTTCGTCGTTCGTCGCGCCCGCGGGCACGTGGCGAGGCCAGCGGGCGATGAACGGCACGCGGTGCCCGCCGTCCCAGATGTCGGCTTTGACACCGCGGTAGATGTGGCTCGGGTTATGGCCATACCGTCGGACCGAGTTCATGGGGCCGCTCATGCCGGTGCCGTCGCGGCCGGGCGAGCCGTTGTCGCTGGTGAAGATGAGCAGCGTGTCATCCGCCAGATGGTTGCGGTCCAGGGCGGCGACGACCTGTCCGACCACGTGGTCCACCTGGCAGACGAAGTCGCCGTAGGCGCCGGCGCGGCTCTTGCCGCGGAACTCCGGAGCCGGGGCGATGGGGGTGTGGGGGGCGGTCAGCGGCATGTACAGGAAGAACGGTCGGGCCAGCCCATCTTGCCGGGGCCGGCTCTCGATGAAGTCGACGGCCTTGCGCTCGAGCGCCGGAAGAATCCTGACCAGGTCCCAGCCCTCCAGCATGGGACCGGGATTGCCGAACATCGACTTGGGCTTCGGTTTCGTCGGGATGCCAACCGTCCGGTCGTTCTCGATGAAACAGTACGGCGGGTAGTTCGGTACGGCCGTGCCGAAGTAAGAGTCGAACCCGCGCGTGGTCGGCCCGTCGGCGATCGGTTGGGTGAAGTCGATGCCCTGTCCCAGGCCTCCAACCTTGACGGGTTTGCCATCGGCGGTGCGCCAATCCCAGCCCAGGTGCCATTTGCCGATGCAGGCCGTGTCGTAGCCGTGCCGGCGGAGCATGGCCGGCACGGTCAACCGGTCCGGTTCAATGAGGGGTCGGCCCCACGGCCGAAGCACGCCCCGCTTCAGTTGGCTCCGCCAGCAGTACCGGCCCGTGAGCACGGCGTATCGCGTTGGGGTACACACGGCCGAGGGCGAGTGCGCGTCGGTAAACCGCATGCCCTGTTGGGCCAGGGCGTCGAGGTGGGGCGTCGGGATTCGCGAGTTCGGATTCTGGCAGGCGAGGTCGCCGTAGCCCATGTCGTCGGCCAGGATAAAGACGATGTTGGGTTTGGTCCGGGCGGGCGCGGCGTGGATGGCCGACGGCCATCGGGGGGCCGCGGCGAGCGCGGCGGCTGCACCGACGGTTCTCAGGAAGTGGCGGCGGTTCATGTGCTACCCCTTTCGCAGTCACGGACAGAACGCGGCGGCCAAGGCCGCCGGCTAACGTCGAGTGGCATGGTCACGCTTGAGTGGCCATGCCACCGCCCTTGTTCGGCTTCCTCTGCTTCTTCGGCTTGGCTTTGCCGGCGCGGGGTTTACGGTCCCAGGGGTTGGCGGCGCGGGGCTCGTATTGGGGTCGGGCGTCGGCGGCGGGAAGGCGGTCGAGGACGGTCTGGAACTTCTTGAGGGCGGCGGCGTGGGCGGCGTCGGTGCTCGCGAGGAGATTCGTCTCCTCCTGCGGGTCGGCCACGAGGTCGTGGAGCCGCGTGATGGTGCGGCTGGGGTCGATCCAGATCTTGTGCCGCTTGTCGCGGATGACGCGGTCGGCAAAGTCGTTCTTGCCGCGCACCCCCTTCTCGTCGCACGTGCCCGCGCCGTGGCCGAGGGCCATGATCCACTCGCGCGGCGAGTCTTTGGCCTTTCCGAGCAGGACCGGCGCGATGGAGACGCCGTCGATGACCAGGTCCTCGGGCACGGCGGCGCCGGCGAGTTCGGCGAAGGTCGGCAGAAGGTCGGTGAAGTCAGTCAGGGCGCCGGAGACCGTCCCGGCCGGAACGCGTCCCGGTCCGTTGACGAGGAACGGCGCGCAGACGCCGGCCTCGGAGGTTTTGGCCTTGCCGCCGCGGACCTTCCGGCCGTTTCGCGTGCCGGTCTGGCCGCCGCCCGACCCGTTGTCGGTGGTGAAGATGATGATGGTGTCGCCTCGGATGCCGAGGTCGTCGATGGCGGCGACGAGGCGGCCGACGAGTTTGTCGACATAGCGGACCATGGCCTTGTGTTTGTCGGCGCCGCTCGTGGCGTCGGGTTCGTCGGGCGTGTGGACGAGTGGCCCGTGGGTCAGGCACATCGGGAAGTAGAGGCACATCGGCTCGTCTTTGTGCTTGCCCATGAAGTCGATGAGGAAATCGGTGTAGAGGTCGGGCCCGAACTTGCCCTCGTAGGTCTTGCTTCCCTGGCGCGTGTGGATGTAGGGGTCCCAGTACCGTTTGCCGCTGGGCGGGTTCCCCGATTCGTAGCCGGTCCACATGCACCACTCGTCGAATCCGTGTTTGGCCATGGCGTCGGGCGTCAGGCGGAAGTCGTTGATCTGCCACTTGCCTGCGGCGGCGGTGGCGTAGCCGGCCTTCTTCAGGATGTTGGCGAACGTGGTGTGGCGTTTCCAGTCGAAGTACCCGACGCCCCATCGCGGCACGTCCCAGTGGTTGGTCCACCCCGTGCGCCACGGATACTGGCCCGCGAGAAGGGTGACGCGGCTGGGGGTGCACTGGGGCATGGAGTAGGCGTTGGTCATGCGCATGCCGCCTGCGGCCAGGCGGTCGAGGTGGGGCGTCTTGATGTCCTCGGCACCGCAGCAACTGATCCATTCCTTGCCGAGGTCATCGACCATGATGAAGAGGATGTTGGGCCTGCGGCGGCCGGCGGGCGCCGCCTTCGCGCGGGCCGCGCCGGGCGCGGGCAGGGTACACCCCGCGGCCATCGCGGCGGCGCCCAGGCCGAGATTCCGCAGGAAACGGCGTCGATTCAGGTGATTTGCCATTGGCCGATGACCTCCACTCATTGCGAACGGTTCCGCTCACACCGCTGACAGGCGCTCGGAACGTTGGAATCGTACCTCCGAACCGCTTCGCGAGCAAGCGGGATAGCCGCCGGTGCGGCCAGTGCCACAACGCTACTTTGCGCGGCGGGTCTGGAGTACCCGCCGCGCTATCACTTCGGTTTTCTTCGCGGTGGGTGCGGAGACCCACCGCGCGGCAGCCAAGATTGGCCGCGGCGCTATCACTTCGGTTTTCTTCGCGGTGGGTGCCCGTTCGACAGGCTCAGGGCGGGCTCCGACCCACCGCGCAAAAGATTGACATAGCGTTGTAGCGCTAAGTACGTGTTTTCGATGGCTTCTTGCGCGTGACCTTGCCGCTGTCGAACCACGCCTGCCAGAGGGTCTCAAGTTCCCGGACCTTATCGGGGAACTTGGCGGCAAGGTCGGTCAGTTCGACGGGGTCGCTCGCGAGGTCGTAGAGTTCCCATGGTCCCGAGTCCATCTTGACGAGTTTCCACTTGCCCTGTCGGACGGCCCGGCCGTGGGCGAATTTCCAGAACAGGGCGTCATGGCCGGTGCGCCGCTCGCCGCGGAAGACCGGCACGAGGCTCGCCCCGTCGGCGGGCGCGATGGGCCGCCCTTGCAAGGTCTCGGGATACGCAGCGCCGGCGGCGTCGAGGGCGGTGGGCAGCAGGTCGATCACGTGGGCCACTTGGCCGGTGATCTGCCCGCCCTTGGTGATGACCTGCGGCCATTGGACGATGAGGGGAACGCGAATGCCGCCCTCGTGGTCGTACTGCTTGAACATGCGGAACGGCGTGTTGCTGACATTGGCCCACCCGTAGCCGTAACTCTGCCACGTGTCCTCGGGCCCGGGCATGACGTCGGGCCGGTTGCCGACCCTCAGCGGCCGCCCGTCTCGCGTCCTGGCATTCAGGAACGTGCCCTTGCGGTTAGCGCCGTACTCGACGTGGCACCCGCCGTTGTCGATGGTGAACATCAGGAGGGTGTTGTCGAGGCGGCCCCGGCCCTGGAGGGCCTCGAGGATGCGTCCGATGCCGGCGTCCATGCGGTCGACCTGGGCGGCGTAGACCTCCATGCGTCGCTCCTGCCACGGTCTGTTCGGCTCATCGTTCCAGGCGGGCACGTTCGGATGGCGAGGCGACAGGGGCGTGTCGGGCCCGATGACGCCCAGTTGCTTCATGCGGGCCAGGCGCTGCTCGCGCAGTGTGTCCCAACCTGCGGCGTAGCGGCCCTTGTACCTGGCGATGTCTTCCGGAAGGGCGTGGAGCGGCCAATGGGCGGCCGTGTAGGCCACGTAAAGGAACAGCGGCGTGTCCTTCGGCGTGCCGTTGATGTAGGCGACGGCACTCGTGCTGATGGCGTCGGTGTAATAGAAGTCTTGGCGGCGCCACTCGGCCTCGGCCGGTTCGCCGTCTCGGGTCAGCATGAGCGGGGCGAAGAAACTGCCGCAACCGATGGGCGTTCCGAAGAAATGGTCGAACCCCCGCTTCTGCGGCGCCAGCCGGGGCGGACGAACGTCGTTCGTGTTGTGCCACTTGCCCGACATGCAGCAGTGATAGCCGGCCGCCGACAGCGCCTCGGGAATCGTCACGTTGTTGTCGCTGTTGAACCCGCGAATGTAGTACCGCCCGGTCAGCAGGGTGGCCCGCGTCGGGGCGCACATGTTCTCGGTGTGGTACTCGGTGAATCGGATGCCGCGTGCGGCCACGCGGTCGAGGTTGGGCGTCTCGATTTCCCCGCCGTAACAGCCGAGGTCGGAGTACCCCATATCGTCGGAGATGATGAGAAGGATGTCGGGCTTGCGGCCGGGGGCGGGCGCGGCTTTCGCGCGGGCCGCGCCGGGCGCGGGCAGGGCCCATCCGGCGGCCATCGCGGCGGCGCCCAGGCCGACGGATTGGAGGAACTCGCGTCGCGTCCGTCCGGATGCGTTCATGAGGCTCTCCTCGTTGACAGGAGTAACGTCTGCCGTTCCCTCATCCGGCCCGGGCTGCGGCCACACGTCACCGCGCTGCCGTCACTTCCCCCGGTCCTCGCGGTTGACGCTTTCCGGCCAGCGGAAACCGGTGGCCTTCTTCTGGCTCTCCAACTCGGCGGCCAGGCGGGCGAGGGTCTCTTTGTGCTTCGCGTCCGGAGCGAGGTTGGTCAGTTCTTCGGGGTCGGTCTGGAGGTCGTACAGTTCGACGGGCGCCCCCTCGCGGTCCGGGTAGGTGATGTACTTGTACCTGGCGGTGCGCACCGCCAGGACGGAGGGCCGGTTGAACCTGGGGTCGCCCTCGCGGAAATACTCGTACAGGAAACTCGTTCGCCGGCCGGCCGAGGTGTCGCCTCGCGCCAGGGGAAGCCAACTGCGTCCCTGCATCGTCTCGGGGGCCTCGGCGCCGGCGAGGTCCAGCAGCGTCGGGGCGAGGTCGATGTTCAGCACGAGGGCGTCGATCCTGGCGCCGGGGCGGACGAGCGGCGGGTATCGGACCAGCATGGGGATGCGGATGCTCGGCTCGTATGCCGCCCGCTTGTCCCACAGCCGGTGCTCGCCGTGGAAGTAACCGTTGTCGGACGTGAAGATCACCATCGTCGTGTCGGCCAGGCCGAGCGAGTCGAGCGTGTCGAGGACCTTGCCGACGCCGTCGTCCACGGCCCGCAGCGTCTGCATGTACCGCCGCAGGTCTTTTTGCCACGTGTTCTCGGGGAAGTATCGACCCCAGCGGACCTTCGTGTCGAGGCGGTCGTCCTGGCGTGTGTTAAGCGCCATCTCGACGTCGGCGTACAGGTTTGCGTGTCGCGGGGCGGGGGTGAAGTTGGCGTGAACCGCCTTGTGCGAGAGGTAAAGCATGAACGGCCGTGTGCGTTTGCGGCGGAGCCACTCGACGGCGCGGTCCGTCAAATCGTCCGTCACGTACTTCGCCAACTCGACCGTCTCGCCGTTGACGTTGAGCGTGTTGCGGGTGTAGTTGCCCTGTCCGCGGAAACTGACCCAGTGATCGAAGCCGGGCCGCGGGCGGTTGTGGCCGGCCATGTGCCACTTGCCGACAAAGGCGGTCTCGTACCCCGCCGTCCGCAGCAGCGCCGGGAAGGTAGGCCACTGCGGATCGGGGTCGCGGCCGGCGTTGGTGCCCACGCCGTGGCCGTGGGCGTAGCGGCCGGTCAGGAAACTGGCGCGCGACGGGCTGCACAATGACGTGGTGACGAAGGCGCGGGTGAACATCGCCCCCTCGCGGGCCAGGCGGTCGAGGTTCGGGCTCTTGACGAAGGGGTGGGCGGCGCACGCCATGACGTCCCACCGCTGGTCGTCGATGAGGATGAAGACGATGTTGGGTTTGCCGCGCGGCGCGCCGGCGCCGTCCAGCCGCGGTGGCAGCGCGAGCGCTACCGCCCCCAGCCCGGCAGCCTTGAGGAACCTCCGTCGGCTGATCGTCTCGCGGGTCACTTGGCGCCTTTCTTGGGCTGGTTGAAGTCGGGGTTCGGCCGCGGCATGCGGGCATCGACGGCACGTCGCCACTGGTGGAGCATCGTGCGGAGGCGTGCGGCGCGGTCGGGCATGTCGGCGGCCAGGTCGTGCTTCTCGCCGATGTCGTCCCGGAGGTTGTAGAGTTCGACGCGGTCATCCTCGAAGGATTCGATGAGTTTGTAGTCGCCCTCGCGGACGGCCCCGCTGGGGCTGCCGCCCTGAGGCGAGTAGTGCGGGTAGTGCCAGTAGAGGGCCTTGCGCGAGAGCGACCCGCCGCCCTTCAGGAGCGGCGCCAGGCTGACGCCGTCGACGTGTTGCTCGGGCCGAAGCGGCAGGCCCGCCATCTGGAGCATCGTCGGGTAGAAGTCCGTGCTCGTCACGGGCACGCTGCAGGTTGAGCCGGGGCGTGTGACGCCGGGCCACTTGACGATCATCGGCTCGCGGATGCCGCCCTCGTAGAGCCACCCTTTGCCGGCCCTCAGGGGCACGTTGGACGTGGGTCCGCCGCGCGTCGTGGAATAGCCGCCGTTGTCGGACATGAAGAAGACGGCGGTCCGGCCGGCGATGCCGAGGGCCTCAAGTTTGACCATGACGCGGCCGACGCTTTCGTCCATGCTGCGGACCATGGCGGCGTAGACCGGATGGTCCTGGACCTGACGGGCCTGCGTCGCGCCCTCGGAGACGTAGCGCGGCCCTTTCGGCGGGGGCAGGCCTTCGGCCTTGGCCTTGTACTTCTCCGTGAGGTCCTTCTTCGCCTGGATCGGCGTGTGGACGGCGTAGTGCGAGAGGTACAGCAGAAACGGTTTGTGGCGTGCGGCGTCGAGGAACTTCAGCGCCTCGTCGGTGAGGCGGTCGGTGAGGTATTCGCCCTTGGGCCCGTCCTTCAGTTGCGGGTTGCGATAGGGCGAGAAGTAGCCGGCGGCGGGATGGCCGCTTTGGTTGCCCGCCACGTTGACGTCGAAGCCCTGGTGCTCGGGGTAGAACGGCTCGCCGCCCAAATGCCACTTGCCGATGAAGCACGTGGCGTAGCCGGCCTCCTTGAACGCCTCGGCCAGGGTCACCTCCTCGAGCGGCAGTTGGCCGATGTAAGGGGCGCCGATGAGCCGCTTCCGGATGTGGCCGCTGAGCCAGTTCGTCAGGTTCAGCCGCGCGGGATACTTGCCGGCCATGATGCTCGCCCGGGTCGGCGAGCAGACGGGGCATGCGGCGTAGGCGTCGGTGAAGCGCATGCCTTGGGTGGCGAGGCGGTCGATGTGCGGCGTGTCGTAGAAGGTGCTGCCGTAGCAGCCGGCGTCGGTCCAGCCCATGTCGTCGATGAGAATAAAGACGACGTTGAGCCGCCTCTTCTCGGCGCCGGCGAGCGGCCGCGGCAGCGCCAGGGAGGCTGCGCCCAGGCCGACGGCCTTAAGGAAGTCGCGTCGTTTCATCGGAACCTCCCGTCATTCCGTGTGCCACGGCCGGTCTTGTCCGGCCGTGTGTTTTTCGCACCTTGCGCGGCGGGTCGGGAGACCCGTACGTGTTTAGCGTGTCGGTTGTGGCTGTAACCCTGAGCGAAGCGAAGGGTCTCGCCGTGGAAACGACGAAACAGCAAAGACCACGGCGAGATTCTTCGGCCCGCAAGCGGGCCTCAGAATGACAACGCTAAACACGTACGGAGACCCACCGCGCGAAGCGCGTCGTTTCATCGGAACCTCCTGTCCGCCTGGTGGCCTTCCCAGGCCACCAGGAACAGGCATAAACTGCGTTCGCGGCGGCCTGGGAAGGCCGCCGCGCGGAACGCGGTAAGTGGCGCTGTCGTGTTAATCGTCTTTCACGACGGGCGCCGTCCGTCGCGCCGGTCGGCCGACGCCGGGGGCGGACCGTCGAAGAAGCGGGCGCCGTTGCCGACGCGGTCGTGGTCGCCGAGGTCGTCGCGGGCCTTCTCGACAAGGGCCGTCAGACGGGCGACGATCTCCGGGTACCGGTCGGCCACGTCGCGGGACTCTTCGATGTCGGACGCCAGGTCGTACAGTTGCGCCTGCGGCACGGCATCGACCATCCGTGCGGACCATCCGGTCCACGGCGGCCGCGCGGGGCGCGGCAGGACC
>Ga0307433_1001070_pt1 | contig 16547 bp, 10 predicted proteins | sample SalMarWE160210MG_FD_202166 | JGI IMG/M metagenome (GOLD analysis project Ga0307433, IMG submission 202166) | Salt marsh sediment microbial communities from the Plum Island Ecosystem LTER, Massachusetts, United States - WE1603-210 | ecosystem: Environmental > Aquatic > Marine > Intertidal zone >... | reverse complement strand
CAGGGTATGTATAACAACTCCGGTAAAGTTTTTAAGGGCAGGCTTTCCCGGATACTTTTCAATCTTTACATACCGGAATCCCTGAAAGCTAAAATGAGGTTCAAAGCATTCTTTTCCTTCACCCCTGAGGATATACTCTATTCTCTGTTTTGCAGATCTTAAATTTTCAGTATAAAAATTCCCATCTCTATCAAGTACCTCGGCATGCCTTAAGACTACCCGGCTTCCCTTTTCTCCCGTCACAGTAAAGCGTACATGCCCGACCATATTCTGACCCATGTCAATTACAGTTTCATCTGCAGGGGTCTTTATAATTCTACCGGGTTTTATATATTCAATTCTTCTGACAGGAACTCCTTCCTGCGGAATAATTATTTTTTTATTTATTTTAAGCACCCTTACATAATTCCATGTGCTGTCATCAATTCCGGGCTCGTTCCAGCCCGGAATTTCCAGGCGGGCATCGTATGTTTCGCCATTGTACAATTCACTCATAACCACCGGACCCCCCGTGCTCCTCCAGCTTTTATCCGAAACAACTACATCTTCGGCACCATCAGGATAGGTTATATGCATCTGCAGGAGAAGCGCAGTTTTTTTACCATATCTTTGACTGCTGTTATTCATCCAGCTGGCAATATATCCCCTGTACCATCCATTGGCAACCATTGCCCCCACAGCATTGGTACCTTTTCTAAGCAGTGCTGTCACATCATATGTCTGGTATTGAAGGCGCTTTCTGTAATTGGTCCAGCCCGGAGTAAGTAAATCTTCTCCTACCCTCTTACCATTAATCCACAGTTCGTAAAGTCCAAGGGCTGTAACGTAAACCCTTGCAGAAATAAAATCCCGCTTTATGCTAAATTCTCTGCGAAAAAGAGGACAGGCAGAAAAGCCAGAAGTGCCGGATTTGCCGGATGAGATAAAAGATGCTTTCCATTCATTATTGTCAAACATAGCAGTCTCAAAAAAACCTGCTCTGCTCCAAGGACTTTCATTATTTTTATTATCCCTTATTTTTACCCTGAAATAGTAACGGGTCCTTGATTTCAGCTCCGGTCCTCTGTATTCTACATGGATAGAATCTTCAGAACCGGCCATACCGCTGTCCCACAGAATATTTCTAAAACTATTATCCTCTGAAACATGTATATGATATGCAGTCTGCATTACTTTCTTTCCGTCAGAGTCAACTATCCAGCTGAACTCCGGCCTTTTTTCTCCTATCCCCAAAGGGTTCCTGGCATATTCACATTTTAAGTCTTTTATTTTAAGCATTTTTTCTAATATTTTTATTTAAAATTATAATTAATTTTTTTTGTCAATACTTTGATAATATTTTTAACTCAGGTTTATATATTTCTTCAGGTACCGGTTTTATCTAATGGCTATCCTATTTTGCTTATATCTACTCTTTAAGCGAGCCGGCAACCATCCCCCGTATAATTCTCTTATTTAAAAACAGATATAAAATCAATGGAGGTATAGTAACCATAACGACATCGGCAAATAACAAATTCCACTCACTGGAATACTGCCCTATGAAGTTAAATAACGTAAGCTGGACTGTAGCATTCCTGGGCCCCGGTAGAAAATATAATGGATTCATAAAATCACCATATATAAAAACCGTAGTAAGAACTATTATGGTTATATTCACCGGTCTTAACAGGGGGAATATTATCTGGAAAAATAGCCTTATTCTTCCGCAGCCATCCAGTATCGCTGCCTCATCCAACTCTCTCGGAATAGTCTTCATAAACCCTTTATACATTAAAGTTGAAAAAGGGAAGAAAAAAGCAATCTCCAGCAATATCATTGACGGAATAGTCCCGTAAATATTAAGACTATTGAGCACCCATATTGTGGGAACAATAGCCGGCGGGACCATCAAACCAACCAATATCACCATGTTCCACAATCCAGTAAGTTTATTTTTTCTCCTCTGAATCACAAAGCCTGCCATAGAGCATACCAGCACAAGACCTGTGACCGCAAAGGCAGTTATTATAAAACTATTTAAAAAAGCTCTCAGCACTATTCCATTCTGAACCGACAGAACCTCCTTAAAGTTTTCTATAATATTTAACTGCTCAGGAAAACTTAATTCCATACGGTATGCTTCTTTTACATTTTTAAAAGAAGTTATTAACAGAAAATAAATGGGAACAAAAAATATTACACCGCTTAATACTATTCCCAGTATGTCATACATTATTAATCTTATTTTTGCTTTCCTATTCATGTCAGTACTCTACCTCCCCCCGGCTCAGAAACCTGTATAATGGAAATGCTATTATAGCTATCAAAATAAGTAAAATTACATTACCTGCAGTTGCCAGGCCATAGAAGCCATTTATATACTGCTTATATACAACCGAGGCCAGCACATCGGATGCAAAGCCGGGCCCCCCTCCGGTCATTGCCCATATAATATCAAACGACTTTAATCCACCTACAAGCGAAAGTATTATAACAGCGTTCATCGCAGGCCTGACAAGAGGCAAAGTAATATGAGTAAACTTCTGAAAACTGTTCCCGCCGTCAACGTCACACGCTTCATAGTAATGTGGAGGTATGGACATCAGCCCGGCAATGTATATTACCGTGGCTATCCCCACACCCTTCCATACATCTACAAAGATTACTGAAAATAAAGCCAGGTCAGGATTACCAAGCCAGCTCGGTCCCTCAATTCCTATAGCTGTAAGGACCTGGTTTATGGGTCCTCTGGTTGGATTCATTAAAGCTTTAAAAATTGCTCCCACAGCCATAGTGCTGACCAGAGCCGGGAAAAATATTACTGCCCTCAGATAATTTTTAGTTCTTATACCGCTGCAGAGAAAAACCGCTATTAACAGACCCAGTATGACCTTAAGACCACTGGTCATACTGGCGTAAATCAGAGTATTTCTCAGTCCAATATTCAAAGAAGATTCCTGGAAAAAGTTTATAAAGTTTTTCAGACCAATAAACTCCCAGTCAAATAATGTCCATCTGGTAAGACTAAAGAAAAATGATATTAAAGTAGGTACTATAAAAAAAGTTGTATAAATAATTATAGCCGGTAAAAGATAATAATATGAGTAAGTATTTTTTGTTATGCTGTTCTTCATCCCAAATCTCTTCTTATTAATTATACTGACTCTGTAGAAATATACAGAGTCAGTATAACTTTTAACATTGCATCTTACAATTTCTATCTTTTATATATCTTACCATCCCTCAAGGCCCAGTTGCTGTGCCTGTTTTTCAACATCTTTATCGTATTCTTTGGCCCCTTCCAGAGCTGTTCTCATGCCGCTTCCAACTTCAACACATATCTGCGCAAGATTCGGGCCTTTTACCGGGCTTATGAATTCAAGAGCCGGACCGGAACTACCTGCATCAAAATAGCTCTGTATCTCAGATACCAGAGGAGAAACGTTCTCAGGATAGGTAAGACCCTTGATAAGCAGGGGACCAAATATCTGTGAAGTGGTTGAATATGCGTCCCATGCCTCCTGTGATGACATCCACTCCATCCATGCATTTGCAGCTTCCAGGTTTTCCGAAGTCTTGCTTACAAACCATCCCTCTGGCTCCCAGGTCGTAAATCCATTGACATCTGCGCTATCACTTGGCTGCGGGAATATACCTATATCCTCAACAGCTTCAGGATAGGTTGAGCTAATTGCTGCAAAAGCAAGGGTAAGCATCGGGAAGTGGGCGGCTTCTCCTTCACAGAGCGCCCTGATACCATCATCATAAGTTAGAGTTGCAAAATCTTTATTTAAATATTTGCCTGTCTCTGCCAGTTTTTCAAAGCTTCTTAAAGCTTCCGGTGTATCGGCATAATGGGCTTCATTTGCTGTATATTTCTCGGCAAAGTCAGGGACAGCGGAACTTACATTATAATAATCTGCCAGTACCACTATCTGGGCAGTCCAGCTGTCACCGTATGTACCCAGAACTGCTGTGTATCCTGCGTCCTGCACTTTCTGGCAGTTATCCATAAGCTGCTCCCAAGTAGTTGGTATTTCAAGTCCGAGTTCTTCATATATCTTTTTGTTATATAACCATCCTCCAACGGTGCCCGGTGCAGTTGGAATACCAAATAACTTGTCTCCAACCGATGCTGCTGCTTTAAAATCTTCTGAAATATTTTCTGCATAGGGCTCATTTGAGATATCGTAAAAGTTTTCTGCAGGATTCAATGCCTGTAAAAGAGCACCTACATTGTACTCTGTAATATCAGGTAATTCACCTGCTGCTATTCTTGTTTTAGTGATTGTTTCGCCTTCCACACCACCAAGAGTTAGCTCTATTATACTTTTAATACCCAGCTCTTCCTCTACTAATTCAGAAAATAATTCTATCCATTCTTTTGTAGGAGAATCACCATGAATCATAATTGATAGTGTTACACCATCAAATTTCTTTTCTTCTTCAACCTCTTCCTCCACTACCTCTTCAGGTTCCTCCTCTTCGACTTCTTCTTCAGCCTCTTCTTCTACTGCCTCTTCTACCGGTTCTTCTTCCTTACAGCCGGATAGTGAAAATGCAGCTATCATAGATATGCTTAGCATCAACACTACTGACCATAATAAAACCTTTTTCATTTTTAAATCCTTTCTTTTAGAACTGATATTTGTAAAAAATATATAGCTCTTACTAAAAATCACCTCCTCTGGATACTTGATTTTTTACATTGTATTTATAATTTTTTTCAAGACTAAAAAATTCCGTATAATTTAAGGCCTTTTTAATTAGACTTAAGGAATAGAATTCTAACTACCACGGTTCCGGTTATTTTTTTATTACTTTAATCCCGCCACTTATGGTCCTTCATTAAATTCCACTTGAAAATTTAACTATGTTTAAATAAAATAATAAACGTTTTTCTAAAAACGTTTTGTAGTTTATAATATTCTTATTTATTTGTCAATTGTTTCTCTAAATTTTTGTTGTTGTTCAGTGATATTGTCATATCTTGATTGTTCAGGGAAAATGTCACCGATGAATAAAAGAGAGGGACTATATCACATGACAGAGAAAGAGATGGTAAGGCCTAAGATTATAATATTCCCAATTGTTGAATTTTTTTTACAATTGTATGTGATATTGCATTACTCTATGTTCTCGGATACCGCTCTAATATTACAACTTGTTATTTAACTCTTATTAATGTTAAATATTTCTTCCCATTCACAAATTCTATTGACTTGCCGCTTATTTCAAATTCTCCAGTCAGCCGAATGTCCTCTGAAGAACTTCCTAACATAACTTTTATGGTTCCAGGTTCTACAACATACTTCATGTCTTTGTTGTAGAAGCCCAACTGAACTATCGAAAGAATAAACGTAATTGTCTTCTTCTGATCCTGCTTCAAAGTAACCCTTTTAAAACCCTTCAATTCTTTTACAGGCCTTGTTATCTCAGACTGTACATCATTAACATACAGCTGCACAACCTCATCTCCTGTATAGGATCCGGCATTCTTTACATCAACGCTTATTTCAACCTTACCATCCCAGGATGTACTTTTTGGATTAATAATAATATTAGAATATTCATAATTGCTATAACTGAGACCATAACCAAATGGAAATAGTGGTTTGCTGCTCATCTCTACATAATCATCTTTCAAGTGAGAATGGCCGCCAGAGGGTTTGTGATTATAATATACAGGTACCTGACCAACAGACATTGGAAAGGATACGGGCAGTTTGCCTCCCGGATTATAATCTCCGAATAAGACATCGGCAACCGCATTGGCTCCTTCTTCACCAGGCAGCCATGTTTCCAGAACCGATGGTATATTATCGGCAATCCAATTGATGGATAGTGGTCTGCCGTTTATAAGCACAATGATTATGGGTGTGCCAGTTTTATAAAGTACTTTTACAAGCTCCTCCTGTACCCCCGGCAGATTAAGATCGGCCCTGTCTCTGGATTCTCCACTTGTACAGTCTTCAACAAGTCCGGATTTGTCACCTACAACCACAACTGCCACTTCCGATTTTTTTACAGCTTCAATGGCTTCAGTAAAACCATCTCTTGAATCGCTTCTAATATCACAACCTTTTGCATAGTGAATAATAGTGTTTCTGCTGACTCTATTCTTTATTCCTTCCAGTATACTGGAGATTGGAACAAAGCTTTCAGCCAAATCCACTTTTTCAGGTACAGGGGTATTGAGTAATTCTTTATTCTTACTCATCTCAATAAGTACTTCCACATGGCATGGGTACGCATAGTCTCCTATGATGTTTCTGGCAGTATCCGCATTTGGCCCGATTACAGCAATTGATGCAATATCTTTCTTGATGGGAAGTAAATCTCCCTTGTTTTTTAAAAGCACAATGGACTTTTGTGCTATTCTGTGTGCAAGCGCTCTCTGCTCTGGCGTATTAAATACACTGGCGGCTTTTTTCTCATCTACATAGGGATTTTCAAAAAGCCCCAGTAAAAATTTCATTTTAAGTATTCTCATTACAGATTTATCAATCACTGATTCCTTCACAAAACCCTCTTCCACTGCAGCCTTTAATGGTTTTCCATAGCAATCGGTGCTTGGAAGTTCCACATCAACACCGGACTCAAGTGCCAGCCTGGCTGCATGGTTCTTGTCTTTAGCTACATGATGGTACTCATACAGCTTATTTATTCCGAAATAATCGGATACTAACAGTCCATCGAAACCCCATTGATCTCTCAAAAATTCTTTTAACAGCTCTTTTGAACTATGGCAGGGAATGCCATCAAGTTCATGATATCCTGGCATAATTGAGGCAATTCTGGCTTCTCTTACGGCTGCTTCAAAAGGTAGCATAAATATCTCGCGCAGCTCTCTCCCGGGAATATGTGCCGGTGCCATGTTCATTCCTCCTTCTGAAACACCATACCCAACAAAGTGTTTACCGGTTGCCATTATGCCTTTCTTCCAGTCACTACCTTGAATTCCTCTGATATAGGATGCTCCCATTCTTGATATAAGGTAGGGGTCTTCTCCAAAAGTTTCTTCCACTCTACCCCATCTTGCGTCTCTTGCAACATCCAGTAAAGGGGCAAGCGCCTGGTGGGCACCTACTGATCTCATTTGCTCTTTTATGACAGCACCCATTTCCTCTACCGACTCGGGATCCCAGGTACTTGCCGCTCCTATGATCTGAGGAAAACAGGTAGCCCCTTTAGCCATATACCCGCTGCAGGATTCTTCATGAATTATGGCAGGTATACCAAGTCGGGTATTTGTAACCAGATACTTTTGTATTTGGTTTGCCGTTCTAGCAGACAGAGGCGGATCAAAATTACTTGCCCCTCCAAGTCTGGTTATCTGCCCGATACCATTGCTCATTAAGGCATTTGCCCTGTCATCTGAAAAATGATTTTCTTCCAATATTTCATATACCCAGATACCGCTGAGCTGAGCGATTTTCTCATCCAGGGTCATCCTTGATAGAAGTTTTTTTATTCGTGTATCTGAAGCTTGAGATGAATTTAAAGATTTAATTATCTTATTATCATTTTTATTTTTCATATAATTACCTCATATTCTCTGAAAATTTTTACCAGAACACCTCTCCTTACAATTATTAGTCCCTTTTATTTTCTCCTGGACAAGCAATATACCCATTTCTTACACTTTTAAGGACATTTTAGAAAAGATAACAAAGTCTAATCTTAATCTCTTTACCTCTTATTAATCTTCTAAAGTATTGCATATTTTTAATTTATCCTTTTGTTGCTCCTTCACTTATTCCACTAATGATCCATCTAGACACGAATATGAAAAATATTATTACGGGTACTACTGCAATTGCTACAGACAAGTATTGAGCTCCAAGGTATTGATTATAAGATCCTGCAGCCCTGGATACATAAACCGGTAATGTAAATTTACCCAAACTGTTTATTAGAATCAAAGGATAAAGTAAGTTATTCCAGTAAGCTACAAAGTTTAAAATAGATATAGTTGAAATAGCTGGCATTGCAATCGGTAGTACTATTTTATTAAAGGTATAAAATTCACTACTTCCATCAATTCTTGCTGCCTCTAATATAGAATCATCTACATTTGAATCTATATACATTTTTATAAAAAACATGGCACTGACATTTGCTATTGATGGTAAAATTAAAGATAACAGATTATCGATTAAACCTACCCCACGCATTAGCTGGTAATAACCTACCAACCCTAATTGTATTGGGACCATCATGGTTGCCAGCGCAATTGCAAATAATATTTTTTTACCTTTAAAATTAAATTTAGAAAAAGCATACGCTGTTAGCGCTCCAAAATATGCTGCAAGTAAAGTTGATGGAACAGTAACAATAATACTATTTTTAAAACCAATCCATATATTCTGATAATCTTGCATCTCAATATAATTATCTACCAAATATTTTCCCGGTAATAGGCTTAATCCTGAATTTATCTGAGATGTACTACGGGTTGCATTTATAATCATCACATAGAAAGGAGCTGCACAAACAATGGCTAAAATAATTAGGAGAATATAAAGGAAAACCACTCCTAATCTAAAATCTTTAAAAAATTTTTTAGATTTTTTATCCAAAATGGAATTTTCTTTCATTTTCTATTACCTCTTCTCCCATAATCTTTATTTCGCAGAAAATAGAAAATAAGGATAGAGAATATTACAATTATTAAAAATAATGCCCATGCAACAGCCGCACCATAGCCCCGATTATTATAATTAAAAGCTGTATTATACATATACACTGCCATTGTTAATAATGATTTCTGCGGCCCACCTATTTCTATTACCGGTCCTTTTGTTATTGTAAATGGAACATCAAAAATTTGCATACCTCCAATAAGAGACGTTACCAGTACATAAATCATAATAGGTTTAAGTAAAGGCAACGTTATTCTCCAGAAGGCATCCCAGGAACTCGCACCATCTATAGAAGCAGCTTCATAATAAGTTTCTGGAATTGCTTTTATGCCAGCCATAAAAAGAATTATAGTTAATCCAAAGAACATCCACCATTGTATCGCAGAAACAGCGGTACTTGACCATACTGGGCTGCCTAAAAAAAATATAGGTTCATCTATTAAGCCTATTTTTATCAACAATTGATTAACTGCTCCAGACTTACGTCCTAAAACCATACCAAACAATGCGCCTATAGCAGCGGCTGTCATTAGATTTGGTAAATAATATAATGCTCTGAAAAAATTCCTGCCCTTTATTCTGAATCGGCTAAATAAATACGCCAATCCCAGGCCGAAGATCATTTGCGGAATAAAACCAACTAACCATATTCTCCATGTATTAATTACCGACTTTATAAAAAATTTATCTGTAATCAATCTTTTATAGTTATCTATACCAACAAACACAGCTGGACTAATGCCATCATATTGCATAAAGCTAATGTATAGCGAATAAAAAACAGGGTATATCAGAAATATAAAAAAAGAAGCAAAAAAAGGTATTATAAATATATAACCATAATTATTTTTATTAAACAAAAACTTTCTCACTATATTCTTCCTCCCGAGAGAAATAATAACCTTCTAATAATGAGGGCGTATTCATATTAAAAATAATTGTTAATTAAATACGCCCTCCTCTCTATTGGAAATATTATAGCTGGAATAGCCTTAATCTACACTAACTTCAGGGAACGCACTTGCAACATTTTCTTTAAAGTTCTCTATGGCTTGTTCTTTGGTAGCAAGACCTTCTACATATTCACCAACAGCAGATAATAACATAACATTTATTTCATCATCATATTTTGTTATATTTGAGGCATCAATATTCTGTGCTTGCTCTTTAAAGAACGCATAATGATTCTGTCCTCCCAAAGACTCTCTTGACATATCACCTACAATTGCGTCAACAACATTCAGGTTTGAAACATAATCTCCTGATTCAATAGCATATTCTGTCAGGAATTCTTCATTTAATGTTACAAATTTTATAAATTCCCAGCAAAGATCTGCTTTTTCACTATCCTTGTAAATACCCAACCAAGTACCACCCCAAAAATAAGGAGAAGGACCACTGGTTAACCCCCAGTCTCCAAACGTATATTCTACACCTTCTTCTGGTTCTTCCGGCGGAGTTATAGAGGGTTCAACAACGTGAACTAAACCCCAGGTTGGAAGTAAATATGAGAATATATTACTATTGAAACCCGCAAACCACTCTGGCGTCGCCAGTTCTACCTTATAATCAAGACCTTCATCTCTTATTGTTTTTGCATGGTCGAAAAAGTCCAGTATAGGTTGGGAAATAACCAGTTTACCATCTTTAACCCATGGGCTCTCGCTTGAGCTTAAAAATACTGAGAAGTAATTCATATCCGACCATCCTGCTAATAGGAAATCCTCTCCATTGCTCATATCTCTGATTGTTATTCCCATGTCAATATAGTCATCAATAGTAGTCATCAATGCTGAGACTTCATCCGGATCTTGCGTTCCAAAATACTTCTCCGCCATACTTCTTCTATAAAATACACCACCGGGGGTAGCCTGCCAGCTTAAAGCTCTTAGATTACCATCCGCATCTCTTCCCACATCCTTAACATACTCAATAATAGGCTCAGCTAACTCATCTGCATTATATGCGCTTGATAAATCTAACCATGCTTCACTGTCTACCCATTTTTTAACATACTGTATTTCTCCCACGAAAACATCTGGAACACCTGTGCCTGCTCCCAGGACTGTTTCCATCTTTATAGGATAGTCTTCATCATTTAGAAGAGTAGTATTTACTTTAACATTTGGATATGCTTCCATGAAATTTTCAACAAAAACGGAAACTTCATCGTTAAAATACCAGATATCAAATTCACCTTCAAAACTAGCAGGATCGGCTTCTGTTACTTCTTCTCCGGCTTCTTCAGCTTCTTCTTCAGCTTCTGCTGATTCTTCGACCTGTTTTCCTTCTTCAGCTTCTGCTGGTGCTTCTTCTGCTTTACAGCCATATAGTGAAAATGCAGCCATCATAGATATGCTTAGCATTAACACTACTGACCATAATAAAACCTTCTTCATTTTAAATCCTTTCTTTTAGAACTGATATTCGTAAAAAATATATAGCTCCTACTAAAACCCACCCCCTTTGAATTTTTGTTTTTCGTTATCTTTATAAACTTCCATTAATATTAAAAATAACTGTATTATTTAAGACCATATTAATTAAACTTAAAAAAATGACTTTTAACTTACAAAACGCAATATCGATTTTTTTTTATTGCTTTTGATTATGGTGCTTATGGTTCTCCATAAAATTTTATTTGAAAATTTAGCTATATTGAAATAAAATAATAAACGTTTTTCTAAAAACGTTTTGTAGTTTATAATATTCTTACTTATTTGTCAATTGTTTATCTAAATTTTTATCTAAATTCGCTGCTGATTTTGTTTTTTTTAATAGCCATTTATTGAAATATATGTAAAAATACAAACCGGTTGATGCATCAAAAAATACAATGATTAATTTCAATTATTATATTAAAAATACTGGAGATGATTAATGAAAGAGAAACCAAATATAGTATTTATTTTAATTGATGATATGGGATGGAGAGATTTAACCAGTTACGGAAGTACTTTCTATGAAACACCCAATGTTGATAAACTCCTTAACGAAGGAATACATTTTACAGATGCGTATACAGCATCTCCTGTATGTTCACCAACAAGAGCAAGTATACTTACAGGCAAATACCCTGCCCATCTGGGCTTGACTAACTTCATTGGAGGCTACTCTGAAGGAAAACTAATGGATGCCCCGTATGTTGACCACCTCTCTTTATCTGAAGTAAGCCTGGCTAAAACTCTTAAACAGCATGGATATGAAACCTGGCATGCAGGTAAATGGCATCTTGGAAATAAAAAATATTACCCGGAGAAACATGGATTTGATGTAAACATCGGAGGATGCAGATGGGGATGCCCGATGAACGGGTATTTTAGCCCCTGGGGTATAGAAACTTTAAAAGATGAACAGGAAGGAGAATACCTGACTGATAGGTTAACAGATGAAGCAATTGAGCTTATTAAGAAAAATAATGGCAGAAAGCCTTTCTTTTTGAATATGTGGTATTATAGCGTCCACATTCCCATTCAGGCCAGGGAAATATATATAAAAAAATATAGAACGAAAGTGCAGGAGCTGGGTCTTGATAAAAAACAAACTTTTGAGATTGGTGAATTTTTCCCTTCAAATGGCTTTTCCCCAAAAATATTCAGATTATTAAGGAGACTTATCCAATCAGACCCGGAATATGCGGCAATGATAGAGATGCTTGATAATAATATTGGAAGGCTTATAAAAGCCATCAGAAAATACACTAAAATAAATAAAACTTTAATTATTTTTACCTCGGATAATGGAGGCCTTTCCACTGCTGAAGGTTCACCAACTACCAATAGACCTCTATCTGAAGGTAAGGGCTGGATGTACGAAGGAGGAGTAAGGGTTCCTCTAATCATAAAATATCCCGGGTTAATAAAGCCTGGAAGCATATGTGATTTTCCTGTTACCAGCCCTGATTTTTATCCGACCATCCTTGAAATCGTCGGACTGGAGAAAAAAAACAAGCAGCAATTTGACGGGGTTAGCTTACTTCCATTATTAAAAGGAGAAAAAAATCTGAACCGTGACGCTATATACTGGCATTATCCCCATTATGGCAATCAGGGTGGAACCCCTGGAAGTTCCATAAGAATGAATAATTACAAATTAATTGAATTCTATGAAGATGGCAGATTAGAACTATATGACCTTAGAAAAGACATCTCCGAAGAAAAAAATCTTATCAGAGTTTATCCAGAAATTGCTGATAAAATGCATAAAAAATTAATAAGCTGGAGAAAAAATCTTGGTGCCATAGCGCCAAAGAATAACAAAAATTGGATCAGCCTGTGATGAAAGAATTTTCGCTATTAATAAAACCGTCTTCAGCAGACTGCAATATGAGATGCAGGTACTGTTTTTATCTGAAAAAATCCGCACTTTATCCTGATAGAAAAGTTCACCGGATGTCAGAGTCTACGCTTGAGCAGCTGGTCTCTTCTTACATGAATACCGGCCAGAATTATTACAATTTTATATGGCAGGGGGGAGAACCGACTCTCATGGGAACCGGATTTTATAAAAAAGTAATAGAACTGCAGAAAAAGTATGGTAAAGCAGGAAGTAAAGTTACCAACAACCTGCAAACAAATGGTACCCTTATTGACAATAATCTGGCGGGTTTTCTATCAGAAAATAAATTTCTGGTTGGCGTAAGTTTTGACGGTCCCGAATATATACATGACCATTACAGGGTATTTCCCGGCGGCAGAGGAACATTCAAAAAAGTAATGAAGGGTATAGAAATACTAAAGAAAAATAATGTTAATTTTAATATACTGGTACTGGTAAACGATTTTAATATAAATAAGATAGAAGAGATATACAGGTTTATGGTCAGTAACAGCTATTATTTCCACCAGTATATACCGTGTGTGGAATTCGACAGCAATGGTAATTTACAGCCATTTTCAATTAACGGTGAGCAATGGGGCAATTTCTTAATAAAACTTTTTGATCTATGGTACCGGGATGACATGCATAAAGTATCAATAGGGCTCTTTGATTCAATAATAAATTACATAATAAATGGAAAATCCACAATCTGTTATATGGGAAATAATTGCAACCATTATCTGGTTGTGGAACATAACGGAGATGTTTATCCCTGTGATTTTTTTGTCAGTGAAGACCTAAAGCTGGGAAATATTAACGAAAATAGCTGGGGGGAGTTAATTAATAACAAAACTTATATTAATTTTAGTAGAGCCAAGTCTGAATATAGCTTTATATGTAACTCCTGTAAATATCTGGAATATTGTTATGGAGATTGCCTTAAAAATCGGGGATTTAATTTTAAAAACCCGGATAGTTCAAGAAGGTTATCCATATTATGTTCCGGGTGGAAGATATTCTACAAAGAAAAGCTAAATTTACTAAAAGAAATTTCACTGAATCCATATAATATCTCCGTTTAAATTTTAGTTATATTGAAATGAGAAAATAAATATTTTTAAAAAAAGGTTTATATCCTATAATGTTGACATTAATTTATAAATACTGCCGCAGGCCTGTAGTTTTAAAGAGATTGTTTTTACCTGTATTTATAAAAAAAGCCAGATTAAATGACAGTATAAAATTTATTATCAAGGACTTTAATATATAATCAATAAGAAAGATGGACATATTTTTAGACTATGGCAACGGGAAATTAAAGGTAGATATTGATGAGAAAAGTTTGCTTTATGCTATTGAAAACAGGGTAAATAAGGCATTGCCGGATCCAAAAGCCAGATTGATTGAAAGTTTTAAAAACCCTATAGATTCTCTGCCGCTTAAGGAAAGAATAAAAAATAAATCTAAAATATGTATTGTAATATCCGATATTACCAGGGCAGTGCCAACAAAACTTATCCTTGAAGCTCTCCTGCCAGAATTATTAAGCTACGGGGTAAATAAAAATTCAATAACCATGCTTATTGCTACCGGACTTCACCGGCCGAATGAAAGTGAGGAACTGGTAAGACTGGTGGGAAAAATATTGCAGAAAAATATAATATTGTAAATCACAATGCAAGAGATACAAAAAACTGCAGCCAGATTGGAAAAACTAAAACAGGAATCCCCATAATCCTGAATCAGATTTTTCTGGATAGCGATTTTAAGATTATCACGGGTTTAATTGAGCCACATTTTATGGCAGGATTTTCAGGCGGGAGAAAGTCCATATGCCCGGGGATAAGCTGCGTTGATATGTTTAAATATTTCCACGGGCCAGTTGTTTTAGAGTCTCCAAACGCATCAAATCTTATACTCTCCGGAAATCCATTCCATGAGGAAGCTACAGAAATTGCAAAAAAGGCCGGGGTTGATTTTATGGTCAATGTAACTATTAATAAAGATAAAAAAATTACAGGTATATTTAGCGGCGACTTTGAAAAAGCATTTTTGGCCGGGGCTGAATTCTGCCTTGAGAAAAACACCTGCGGGATAACCAGGGAAGCAGACATTGTAATTACATCTGCCGGTGGGGCTCCTCTTGATATCAACCTCTATCAGGCAGTGAAAGGTATGGTATGCGCCGTCCCTGCGGTAAAGAAAGGTGGAATGATTATAATAGCTTCTGAATGCAGGGAAGGAATTGGAAGCAGAGAATTTACTGAACTTCTTATTAATGAAAAGAACCTCGACAGGTTCATGGAAAAAATATGTAGTGGCAACTATTTTAAAATAGACCAGTGGCAGCTGGAGGAGCTTGTTAAAGCAAGAAGAAAAGCAGAAATTTATTTATATAGTGAATCTATTGCATGTATTACCCATAACATACCGGAAAACACATTAAAAGTTGTTAAATCCGTTAAAGAAGCAATTGATACCGGTTTTGATAAATACGGGAAGGACGCAAAAATTACTGTTATCCCGGAGGGTCCTTATGTGATTCCGATTATTGGTAAAGAATAAAATTTAATATATGGATTCCCCTCCTTATCCCTCACCTTTTTACTACACTCTTTCTCTCAATTATTTCAGTGGGAAGTATAATATTCTTATTTTTTAATCTCTTACCTTCTATTATATCCAGCAGTAGGCTGACGGCAGCCGCACCCATCTGTTTCTTTGGTTGTTTTACAGTGGTTAAAAGCGGGTCAGTATAAAGGCTCATTAAAATATTGTCAAATCCCATTACAGATATATCTTTAGGAACCTTAATATTTAATTCCTTCAGAGTTCTTATGACACCGACAGCTATAAAATCAGATGCATTTAAAATTACAGTTGGAATATTTTTATTGTTAAGAATTTTTTTTACTGCTTCGCGGGAGCCCTCAAGTTCATTTAATCTCAGAGTCTCGCTTATCATAACTATATCCGGGTCATAAACAAGTTTGTTATCCTCCAGCCCTCTGAGATAGCCTTTATATCTTCTTTCAACTGTTGTCTGATTATCATAGGTGTACGAAATATAGCCTATTCTCCTGTGCCCTATCCCATATAAAAAATTGACGGCTTTTCTTATAGCTTCAAAGTTATCTATTAAAACAGACGGGACCTTCTTATCTCCTAACTCCCTGTCTACCACCACGACAGGAACTTTATCATCGTTTAATGATTTTATATGCTCAAAGCTATTATAACCAGAAATGAATAAGAACCCGCTGACAAATTGCTGCTTTAAAATTTCTATGCTCCTCTTCTCCTCTGAAACATCGTAATAGCTGCATGTAAGCAGAACATTATAATTCCGCTGTCTTGCGATTTCCTCTATGCCTTTTATCACCTGGGCAAAAAACTGATTGGATATATCAGGAACAATAACGGCCACCGTTCGGGTACTTCTGGTCTTAAGACCCCTGGCTATTATATTTGGCGTATAATTTAAGTCACTGGCAATTCCAAGAATTTTTTCTTTTGTTTCTTTTTTTACATATCTTGAATTATTCAAAGCATTGGAAACCGTGGATATTGACACTCCGGCTTTTCTTGCCACATCTTTAA
>Ga0307433_1001068_pt1 | contig 16564 bp, 12 predicted proteins | sample SalMarWE160210MG_FD_202166 | JGI IMG/M metagenome (GOLD analysis project Ga0307433, IMG submission 202166) | Salt marsh sediment microbial communities from the Plum Island Ecosystem LTER, Massachusetts, United States - WE1603-210 | ecosystem: Environmental > Aquatic > Marine > Intertidal zone >... | reverse complement strand
CTGCAGCGAGCAGGGTCAGGTCGGGAAGGGTAACCCAGAACGGACCTGTCTTCTTGCCGTCTGCATCACCACGGCACTGTCTGCAATAGCACCAGCAGTTGGGATAGCCCCAAGCAACCCAGTCGCTGTGCTCTAATGGGCCGGCATTGCCTCCTATCAGGCATTCCTGCGTAGTCAGTTCGAATGCCATATCCCAAGAGACACCCTGCAGGTCTATAATCGGCTCACCTTCTATAAATGGCTCACCGGGTATCGGTGCTGTCGGGAACCAGATTCTTACTGCGTCATCCATGAAGAAATGCTCACGTGTCTTCCAGCCCCATTGCCAATCCGGCATCGGACCATCATAGATGGCCGCAATGCTAAGCCAGTAGATTGCATTTTCGTTCGGGTCCTGCCAGAACCACATTTCCTCTGGCAACTGCAGGTCGTACTTAAAACAAGTATCCGGCGGATAATCTGGGTGAACGTCAAAGCCGACGAATTCTTCGTACACTTCGGCCATAGTGGCGTGATACTCCCAGAGCATTATACCCGGATGGCTCCACGGCTGGTCAATTCCAGCTGGTACGTCCGTCCAGATACCAATGTGGAAACCGACCGGTGCAGGTTGTGGTGGCATTGGGTCAAGCCAGCCATAATATGAACCCCACCAGTGGATATCCGTAACAGGACGTTGGTCATTGCAGGGCCAGTCATCGGCTACAATCCACTGTCCACCGTATATCGATGGCTCATCCCAGCCGTAGAACTCACCCGGTCCTACCTCTTCCGGCGGCTGTGACCACTTGTAGAGCACTTCTTCTTCGATATCAACCATATAGTCTTCGACCTCACCATCATTGGCCTGGCCGGTATAAGACAAACCACCTGTTGTGTCGAACCTGAACCGGGCAAAGGTGCTGCCTGTAACTGCTGTCGCAGGCACATTGAAGTTCAGATTGTCAGTTATGCCTCCACCGGTAAGTGCGACATTGGTGAATATCTGTTCTCCGACATCGGCCCAACTGCCATTGATATTAAAATCTACCCAGGCATTTAATACACCAGGTACTGACGCGGTTACGTCAACCGTTGCCATTTGGCCGGCCACCAGTGGTGATGTAAACACGACGCCATCTTCGTCATCATTGCCGTCATTATCATCGCCTGTCGCTGTTGCATTTGGTTGACCGTCTGTTTCAGCGTCTATGCTGGCACCCAGCATAACCCCAGGCACAATTATGTGTCTGGCACCAAGCAGTAATAGGGTCGGATAGGTCGGGTCTGGTGCATCGCCGAAATCACGACCTTCTTGAATGGTTACTTCGTGGTCTTCGACCTCACCATCCAGCGCAAGGCCGGTAGGACTGCCTGTACCATTGGTGCTTATTCGGCAGCGGGAATAAGTCTGACCGACAACTGAACCTATCGGTGCCGTCACCGGTACCGGATTCAATCCGGAGCCCAGCATACCGCTCCACACTAATTCACCTGCGTCGGTCCAGTTACCATTGCCGTTAAAATCTATCCACAGCTCAACAAATCCGCCGAGACCTGTGGGTTCATAAACCTCAACGGTAATGGTTGTCGGTATGCCCTGAGTCAAGGTCGGAATCGTCACGCCGTCCTCGTCATCATTACCATCGTTGTCGTCACCTAACGCCTGCGGGTCGGGTTGGCCGTCACCTTCAGGGTCGGGTGCGTCATCAGCAGGACCAAGCCACAGCGAACCACCGATGATGTGTCGTGCGCCATCGTTAGCAAGAAGCGTCGGATAGGGCGGGTCGTTAGCATCGCCGAAGTCAAGCTCCTTTACAGGCGGTTCGGCATCGGGGTCGGTGTACAGGATAAACGACATATCCGCACTGGCTCCCGTTTGGTCGAATACCTCGTACCATTCCCAGGAATCCCCATTATTGATAGTCGGAAAGCCGAAAACGGCATCGTCGTTATACACATGCTCATGGAGCGTCCAGCCCCAATCGTAAATCGGGTAATGGTCCTTGTAAACAGCCACAATCATCAGCCAGTAAACCGCTTCCTCTTCTTCCTGCCAGAACCATTCTTCTTCTGGCAGACGCACCGAATAACGGAAGACCGGTTCACGAGGTCCGCAAGGGTCGTATTCTGGATGCTTATCGTAGCCGACTAATACCTCATCGTAATCGTAAGCATTGTACTCCCAAATCATATCGCCGGGTTGGCTGTATGTCATCGGGTCGCCCGGATCAGGATCCGGCACGTCCGTCCAGATAGAAATGTCAAAGTAGGCCGGCTGTTCCGGACGTGTTATCGGCTCATCTTGGCAGGCTTCATAGGTATAACCCAGATATGAACCCCACCACGCAATAGCCGTCACCGGCCTGTTGCTATCGCAGGGCCAATCATCAGCAACCGCCTGGTACCATTCCTGACCCTCCGGCCATAATACCATTTCACTTGGCACATCTTCATAGTGTGGCCAGTCGCGGATACCGGTGTAATATTGCTCCCACTTGATATAGTTCGGGTCGGTATCAAGCTCAAAGGCCACATCCATGCTTTCCCCATTAGAATCTTCAATCGGCCACATCCAGTTGTTGTATGGGTTTACAATTAAACCCGGCTCAAACGGTTCGTTAACCTCGAATACTATAGCATCATCCATCCAGCTCCACGGCCGCGTCTTCCAGCCCCACGGGTACTCGATGAACTCCTCACCCGGCTCATATACCGCCGCGATACTCATCCAGAAGACACTATCCTGGGTTAAATCGTTGAAATCAAACTGCCAGAACCACTCTTCCTGCTCTAATTGCAGGTTATACTGGAAGCAAACATCATTAGGAAAGTAGGGATAGTTGTCCGTACCAACCTCTTCTACCTCCACACGGTTAGCATCGATATCAATCTGCCAGAGAAGTTCTTCAGGGTAGCTGTAGTTAGGGTCAGGCGCGGAGCCGGCAGGAACATTGGACCAAAAGCTTATCTTCCAGCCAATCGGCAAAACTAACGGCATACCTCCAGGTTGCTCCCAGCCGAAGTATGAACCCCACCAATGTATGCTTGTTATGGGCATAGTGCCCAGACATCTAAAGTCATCTGCAACAATATGCCAGTATTGCGGTTCCACCGGGTCTCGCAGAGATATTTCATCCCAGCCGCAATATTCCGGTATTGTGCTGGTAGGGTCAATCTCGATAGGCGGCTGAGACCACTTTGAGTGCTCAATCAGCTGCTTCTTTTCCTCCTCGCCCTCACCGGTAATCATAAACGCCAGGTCCATCGACATCCCCTCAAATTGATGCCCGTAACCGTAAGGATAAATCAGCTCTTCCCAACCCATGAAACCTAGCCACACCGCATCATCGTTCCAGTGGTCTAATGAGGTCTTCCAGCCGAAGTTTGTCATTACATCATGCGGCATGGCACCCACAAGCAGCCAGTAAACCACCGGCTCTTCAGGCGAACCCTCCTGATAGAACGCTTCGCAAGGGTCAATGTAAAAGTCATACTGCCAGCACATAGAATCACCATAGGGCTCATACATCTCGCAAGGCATGTAATAGCCCTCATACAACTGGTCAGCATAAAGACTGGCATTAAATTCGTCCTTGGGGAAGAACCACCCCCAAAGAAACTCATTCGGTTCTGACCAGCCGGAAGGCCCCATTGGATTATCACTCCAGATTTCTATAAAGAAATCTATCGCGGTTGGGTCACCCATAGGCATCTCATCGTAGAGCCATGAGCCCCAGATGTGCACGTCAAGAATTGGTCCGGTTTTTGTGCACCGGAAATCATCAGCAGCAGGGCCACACATGGTTATATCCACATCGATGCCTGTATCGGCAAGGTCGGGAAGCTGTTCCCACTTGACACCGGGTTCAGGTTCTTCTTCCTCGCCGGTAATCACAAAGGCCAAGTCCATTGGTTGACCTTCAAATGGATGGCCATAGCCTATAGGATAGCGCAGCTCAGACCACTCTGGTGGCGGGTTCCAATTAACCGTGACCGCATCATCCATCCAGTGGTCCAGCGAGGTCTTCCATCCGAAGAAAGCGAATGAATCATACGGCATGGCATGCACAACCAGCCAGTAAATTTCACCTTCTTCCTGAGGGAACGCAGCACACGGGTCAATGTAGAAGTTGTACTGCCAGCACATAGTATCACCATCCGGCACATACATCTCGCAAGGCATGTAGTAGCCCTCATACAACTGGCCAGCATAAAGACGAACATCAAAATCGCCCCGGCTGAAGAACCACCCCCAAAGCGGCTCATTCGGTTCTGAGTAGCCCATAGGCCCCATCGGATTATTACTCCAGATTTCTACTATAAAATCTACCGCATTTGGGTCACCCATAGGCATCTCATCGTAGAGCCACGAACCCCAGATATGCACGTCAGTAATCGGTCCGGCCGCAGTGCACTCAAAATCATCCCCGGCAGGACCACAATAGCTTATATCCACATCGATGCCTGTATCGGCAAGGTCGGGCAACTGTGGATAGTGCATCTTGTGCCCGTCGCCCGGATTCCAATCGCCCAATGCGACAGGTGCAGCGCCAAATAATACAACTACACAAACCAATAACAATTTCAGCTTAAAATCTTTCATAATTAAAACCTCCTAAAATAATATTGAACTAAAATAGAGAGCACAAAAATACATTAACTAAACGGCGATTAATCCTCTCATATCTAAATCCTCCAAAAAACCATATCTTATCTTTAACACAAAAACGGTTAATCCATTATGGTTACTACTGTACGTGCTTCACTTGCTGTTTTATGCGCGCAAAGCACCACCATCATTTTTCCCATTCGGAAAAGCGAAAATGAGGGACAAACTAATACTTCATTACCGCTCCTCACTTTTCGCTAAATCCGTTATACCGCGAAAATTATCCACTATATTGTAATAATTGAATATACCAAATTCGCCGTAGCCGAATCAAGAAAAAAAATCAGCAAAATCAGAAAAATCTATAGCAATAATAGTATTTTTTTCTCAAATTCAGGAAAATCCCTGCTATAAGGCAAATATCCCCATACAGCTATTGGATTCAGCCCTATTTTTTGTAGGTTTTTTGGGGGTTGTATACCTTTTTTGCGATAAAATCCAGCATTTTGCTGCTGCCCTTTTTTAACGCCCGGTAAAAGCAGCTTTGGTAGCCAACATGGCATTGGCCGGCTTCAACGTTTACCTTAAGAAGCAAACAGTCCTGGTCGCAATCGACGAGTATCTGCCGGACTTTTTGAAAATGACCGCTTTGCTCGCCTTTCTTCCATAATTTTTGCCGCGACCTGCTGAAATACACCGCATAGCCGGTTTGAATAGTCAGGTCAAGCGCCTGGCGGTTCATATAAGCCGCCATCAGTACTTGACCACTATCTGCGTCCTGAGCTATGACCCGTATCAGGCCATCGTCATCGAATTTTGGAATAAAATCCGAACCTTCTTCAATAGGTTTTGCTTCCATTGTCTTTCACCATTACCAAAAAGTGCCTAAAATGCCTAAAATTTGAAGTGCCTAAAGTTGTGGATTATCATCTCACCTTAAACACTTTAGCTCACTTTAGTTCACTTTTCAATTGTCAATTGTTAATTTACCCATTATCATCTGCAAAAACAAGTTTTTTAAAAGGCAAGCTTCCCTAATGAGTAAAACCAAAAAAAGTAAAAGCATCTTTCTGTTCGGCCGAATCGCAGTAGTTATAGGCGGCATTATTTGGGCAATATTATGGCTTTCCAAAGGGCAAAGGTGGGATAATTTAACACAAGCTTTCCTTCAAATAAATATATGGGTTTTCGCGCTTGCCCTGGGCATTTTCCTTGTAGGCCAGATAATTGTAGCGTTCCGCTGGTGGCTGCTTCTGAGAAGCCAATCCATTATCATACCGTTTTGGTCAGCCGTCAGATTGCTTTTCCTGGGGCTTTTTTACAATAATTTTATGCCGAGCTCCGTCGGGGGCGATTTACTCCGCGCCTGGTACGTTACAAAGCATACCAATAAAAGATTCGAAGCCGCTCTATGCGTATTTGTCGATAGAATAATCGGATTGTTCGGTACGCTGATAATCGCTGCTTTTTTCTACCTGCTTTTTCTCAGGGGTGAGACTTTACCAATAAGTGCCCAAAAGAATGCCGGTTTTCTAAACTCTGTCGCAGAGCATAAGATTGTTCTTATTTGGCTGTTTGGCTTTATAGTTATTATTCTCTGTGGTCTTTTACTATATAGAAAAAGCCGCGCAATACTCAAAAAGATTTGCCTGAATGTCATCAATCAAGCCTTGAGGACGGTGGAAAAGCTTAAAAAAACCGCCTTTCTTTACTACAAAAGCCCTCTGACTCTGCTAATAGCATTCGGATTAACTATCTTCCTGCAGCTTATGGCTATCACTGGTTTCTGGTTTGTTGGGCGAGACCTTGGCATTACGGTAAGCATCCAGTATTACTACGTGTTTTTCACGCTAAGCTGGACATTAGGAGCTGTGCCTGTCAGTATCGGCGGTGCAGTAATAATGGAAGGCATACTTGTTTTTCTGTTCTCTACGTTTGCCGGAGTTGGGCAGGAGGCCGCCTTGGCTCTGGCACTTTGTCAACGGATTGTATGGATGCTCGCTTCTTTGCCCGGCGCTGTGATACATCTGCTCGGTGCACACCTGCCAAAGGACTTTTTTATTGACTCCGAAAACTCCATAGAATAATTCAACGTATTCTCCATAAGAGTCGATATTTAAAGCAGCTTTTATCGAGAGAAGTTAGTAAATCAACGTTTCAGTAAAGATTTATACAAGGTACACAGATGCCGGGACGGTTTAGAAGCTACTTTGTGCGTGGATTGGCGGTATTAGTGCCGACCATTGTAACAATCTGGATATTCGTCTGGGGCTACAAATTCATCCAGGACAATATCAGCTGTCACATAGCAGCCGGCTTGAGTTGGCTGATAAAATCCATTGCCGGCGAAGCATTTCTTGAGCAGCACTTCGACATGAAATGGATGAAGGTAGTTTTATCAATGGCCGGCTTTCTCGTGGCCTTGGTTGCTGTTTTTATAGTGGGTGCATTATTGGCCAATGTTGTTGGCAAAACCCTCTGGCGAATGATTGAAAAGTTCATAATGAATACACCACTTTTGAGGCAGGTCTATCCTTATGTAAAGCAGATTACCGACCTTTTCCTTACGCAACAGGAAGAAAAAGATGAAATGTTTTCGCGGGTTGTTGCCGTAGAATACCCCAAAAAAAATATATGGTCTTTGGGTTTTGTTACCGGCACCGGAATTGAAAAAGTCGTGGAAAACACCCGAAAAGAGTTTCTAACCGTCCTAATTCCAACTTCGCCAACACCTTTTACCGGCTTTGTAGTAATGGTGCCGAAAAAACAAACAATAGAATTGGATATGACAGTAGAACAAGCACTAAAATTTATCGTAAGTGGAGGTGTTGTAACACCAGCCGGCCTTGCTGCTTTGCCGGAACCGGTTTTGCCGGGTGAACAATAATAAAGGATTTTGCTGTATAAAAAACGCCATTATAAAGGAGCCTAATCTTGCTTTTTACAATTACTGGTAAGCACATCGACGTAACTGAAGCTATCAGAAATCATGCAGAAGAAAAAACTTCAAAGCTTCCAAAATACTACAATAGTATCAATCAGGTTGAGGTAATTATCGACGGCCAGCCGGGCGGCAATTCGAGCGTGGAGATTATTGCAAGAGCCGAACATGGCAAGGTTTTCGTTGGTTCCGAAACTGGCCAGGACCTTTACCGATGTATCGATTTGTCTGCCCGTAAACTCGAACGGCAGCTTAGAAGAACCAAAGGCAAGGAGCGAGACAACAAAAAACACGCAGGCGATGGCGGCTCGAAACAACTCGAACTTTTGCAATAATGTCTTTTTGTCGTTGGCTACACACATCACTCGTTTAGCGTTTGTCCGCCGCTTGCCCGCCGCACTTTGTGCGAAGTCGCCGGCACGACGGCTCTCTTGATACTCGCCGTAACGGCTACGTTTCAAATTTCTTCGCCCTGCCTGCCTTGAGCATACATGTCCTGAGTGCAATCGAAGAAGTCGAGGGGCCTGCCCTGGCCGGGGTCGTCCATCTTCCGTCGTCTATCCTCTGTTTCTCCAATTAACCAGTCAACTAATCTCCTGATAATCTGTCTCCCTGCTATCCCTCACCCTGATAACCTATTTCTCAGATACCCTATTATTCGGTGGCCTCTACGGCTCGTGCCTCGTGCTACGGCAGGGCCTATCAGTCTCGGCAAGGCCAAGCCTTGACGGACGCCCTGACGAGTGCGCCGAGACGAGTGGAGCAAGCAACTTCCTTTTGAGCCTTCTTGTGGCAAAATTGGTTTACAACAGGAAATTGTATCTTTACATTGTGGCGTTGTAAGATTACAATATGGGGGTGTCGGTCTACATTGAGCCGGTATATATAAGTAAAAAGGCGTTGTAGAGGTAAAAAAGAGATGAAATTTGTGGATTTTGTCTGTTTTGGGGCTGTTGTTCCGCAGCTAAAAACTACAGACCGTGATGGTGCGATAGCCGAGCTCGTAACATCACTTGACAAGGCCAGAAAACTCGGAAGGGGCAACCGCGAAAAAATTATCCAGGCGGTGATTAAAAGGGAAAAAGAGGCAAGTACAGGGATAGGTAAAGGTGTTGCTGTGCCTCATGCGAAGCACCCTGCTGTTAAAAACATGGTTGCCGCGGTTGGGCTAAACAGCAGCGGCATTGATTTTTCCGCTCTTGATAAACAGCCGGTTTATTCGGTGATACTTTTAGTCAGTCCCGTGGACGAGCCGGACAAGCATTTGCAGGCAATGGAGACTATTTTCAAGCACCTGCAGAACGAGAAATTTCGAAAATTCCTCAGGCAATGCCAGACTTCGGAGCAGATTGAAGACCTTCTTAGAGAGGCCGACGAAAATCCATCTTTATAATTATGTAAATTTATCAATATAAGAAAATGGCTGGGTGAGTATTGAGGATGCAGACAGGGCAGGATTCATTGGAAAAAACAGTTTGCGAAACAACAGTTGAGATTAAAAATGCGGATGGTCTTCATATGCGCCCCGCAATGCAGTTTGTTGATATTGCCGGTCAATTTGAGTGTGATATTTCCGTCAGCAACAACGAAATTATTGTGGATGGCAAAAGTATTATGCAGATGAGTATGCTCGCGGCAAGCTGTGGGACCAAACTGAAGATTAAAGCTGAAGGCCCAGATGCTCAGGAGGCACTCAATGCTCTGCGAGAGCTTGTGGAAGACAAGCACTTCGATGAGCCGACACCAAAAGAAAAAAACAATAAACTTTTCTAAAGTTTAAGATGGAGATAAAAAAAGGAATCGCTGTTTCACCGGGCATATCTATCGCCAAATCGCTGGTTATTGATGCCGAAGATTATCGAATACCTAAGCGTCCGATTCAACCGCCCCAACGGCTGACCGAGATTCAACGTATCAAAAATGCTTTTAACGGCGCAATCGACGAACTAACCAAACTTGAGGCAATCCAGGACCAGACCGAAGGCAGCAAGATAAAAGACATCTTTGCCGTGCACCTGCGTTTCCTGCGAGATAGAAACCTGAAAAAGAAAATAACCGATTTGATTCGTTCGGAATTAGTAACTGCTGAATACGCCGTCTCTACCACCATGCGAGAAATCGCATCACATTTTACCAAGGTGAAAGATGCTTATATCAGTGAGCGTGCGGCTGATATTTACGATATTGAAAGACGTCTGCTCAAACAGCTTCTCGGCAAGAGACGCGAGGATGTCGAGCATCTGACCGAAGAGGTTGCTGTCATAGCCCGGGAACTGAGTCCCACGCAAACAGCCGGCTTTAATAAGGATTTCGTTAAAGGAATTGCGACCGACGCCGGAGGCAGAACTTCTCATACCGCCATTGTCGCACGGTCTTTAGGCATCCCGGCGGTAGTGGCCCTGGAAGACCTTACAGAAATAATCACCGCAGGAAATATAGTTATTATCGACGGCAACCGCGGTATCGTTATCGTAAATCCCGACGAGCAGACAATCCAGCAATACAAGGAGTACAATAGAGAATTCCTGGCGCTTGAGCATAAACTTGATGCGATAAGAGAAAAACCCGCTATAACCCGCGATGGCACCAAAATCACTCTGCTGGGAAATATCGAATTTCCGGATGAGGCCGAGATTGTCCTGCAAAAAGGAGGGGAGGGCATAGGATTATACCGCACAGAGTTCCTGTACCTTAACAGGGCAACCGAACCTACAGAGCAGGACCATTATGAGGCCTACGCCGAAACCGTAAGTGTATTCAAAAACAGGCCTGTAGTAATAAGAACTATGGACTTAGGCGCAGATAAATTTACCCAGAGCAAAAGATTCGCTCCTGAGCCGAACCCATTTTTAGGCCTGAGGTCTATCAGATTCTGCCTGCAGAACCTCGTGCTGTTCAAAACACAATTACACGCAATATTGCGGGCCTCGGTCCTCGGACAAGTCAAGATAATGTTCCCGTTAATCACAAACCTGCAGGAAATGATGCAGGCCAAGTTTATCCTGCGCGATGTTATGGAAGACCTCGATGAAGAATCCATACCTTATAACAGAGATATTAAAATCGGCATTATGATTGAGACGCCGTCGGCGGCATTGACGGCCTTTACGCTTGCAAGAGACATTGATTTCTTCAGTCTCGGGACCAATGACCTTGTTCAATATACCCTGGCCGTTGACAGGGGCAACGAACAGGTTTCAACATTATATTCCGCCGCTGACCCTGCCGTGCTGCGGCTGATAAGAACGGTCATTCAGGACGCCTACAAAGCACAAATAGACCTCAGCGTCTGCGGAGAGATGGCTTCGGAGCCGGAGTACATTATGTTATTGCTGGGATTGGGTGTTAGAACAATGTCCATCACTTCGCCGATGATACCTGAGATAAAACAGATTATCCGCTCCGTCACGATGGAAGACTGCAACAGCGTAGCGAGAAAAATACTTACGATGAATTCCGAAAGGCAGATTTCAAGCTACCTTCGCAACGCCGCAAGAAAGATTCTGCCGGAAGCATTCTAAGCTTTAGACACCGATTGACACTGAAATTTAATTGCGGAGAATGTGGACGAAGGAAAAGGGACGACAGACGGTGGGAATTACCCGATTTATCGAGGGGGTTTTCTTTCGCCCTTGCCCGCCGACTTGTCCGGCGTCTCGTCCAGCGTAGCTCAAGCGAAATTGGAAGCGCAAGCGACCTGTCCTCCAAAGCCCCTTAGGGCGAAGGATGGAAGTCGGAAGCCTTGGTGAAGGCGGATTCTACAGCGGGTTTTTAGCTCAAATTATCCAGTAACCAGTTTTCGGTTGACTTGGTATCAAATGCCACTACAATCTTTTTTTGTGAAGTGTGAGGCGTGTTTCACAATAAAAAAAAAGAAAAAAGGAGTGATAAGTGGCGTATAACTGCGTGGTTCTTATAAAGCAAGTGCCGGATACCAAAAGGATTACGGGCGAGGCAATGAATGAAGATGGGACGGTCAATCGAATGGCCCTGCCGGCAATCTTCAACCCGGAAGACCTCAATGCACTGGAAACAGCCCTGCAAATAAAAGAAAAATACGGCGGAAAGGTAACCGTTATCACGATGGGGCTTCCGGCAGCAGGCAATGTACTTCGAGATTCACTTTGTCGTGGGGCTGATAATGCAATTTTAATCACCGACCGGCGTTGCGCTGCCAGCGATACGTTAGCGACCAGCTATATCCTTAGCTGTGCAGTTAAAAAACTCGATTACGATATTGTTCTTTGCGGCAGACAGGCGATTGACGGCGATACCGCCCAGGTCGGCCCTCAACTGGCTGAAAAACTGGGTATTACCCAGATTACTTACATCGAAAAGCTTATTGAATTGAGTAACAATACGATAACTGCTCAGCGAAATATCGGCAACGGCTGGCAAAAAGTAAAGGCCGACATTCCGGTCCTGCTGACTGTTACAGGCGATGCAAATGAGCCGAGAGTCACCGCAGCGAAAAAGATGATGAAATATAAAAACGCAAGGACACCGGTTGAAATCGCAAGAGAAATGAAGGCAAATAATCCAGATGCCACCGAGCAGGAATTGAAAAGTCTGGTTGAAATGAAACAAAACGACCTGGGCAGCAAGGGTTTGCTGATAAAACAATTGAGTTTGGATGATATTGAGGCGGATTTGACGTGGTGCGGCCGAAGCGGCTCGCCGACGAAAGTGCATCGAATCCAAAGCGTTGTCCTTGCTGCGAAAGAAAGCAAAACAATCGAGCCGAGCGACAAAGGCGTCAGCGATATGATTCACGAGCTGATTGAAGATAAAATCATTGCGTGAGACGAAATATGATAGATGTTAACAGGCAAGGTGAGGTTTGGGTATTTGCCGAGCAGCATAATGGCGAGCTGCAGGATGTACCCATTGAGCTGATGAGTAAGGCCCGTCGGCTGGCCGATACGCTTGGCGTGAAATTGGCGGCGGTTCTTTTGTGTAACGGCGTCAAAGAACTTTCAACAAAACTGTTCCAGTACGGAGCTGATAAGGTATATCTTGTTGAGCACAGGTCGCTCGGACATTACCAGGCCAATAGCTACACGAAGGTAATGTACGACTTGATACATAAATATCAGCCGCAGATTGTCCTTTACGGAGCGACGACAACCGGCAGAGACCTTGCGCCTCGAATTGCAAGCGCTATAAAGGCGGGACTTACGGCTGATTGTACAGACCTGCAAATCGGCGACCATACGACGGTGGCAGACAAGAAGCTGCATAAGAATCTGCTGTTTCAGATTCGCCCTGCATTCGGCGGAAATATAATCGCCACGATTATCAATCACGACCGCTGGCCGCAGATGGCGACGGTGCGCGAAGGCGTTATGCCGATGCCGGAGCCGGATGTAAAACGCGTGGGTGTAATCGTTGAGGAGAAGGTAAAAATTTCGAAACAGGATTTGCCGCTTAAGATTCTCGAAGAGCATAAACGGCCGAAGAAGGTCAATCTCAAAGCTGCCCGGATAATCGTTGCCGGCGGTGCAGGTGTCGGCAGTAAGGAAAATTTTAAACTCGTTTGGGATTTGGCGAATTGTCTTGGGGCGGCGCCGGCTGCAAGCAGAGCGGCGGTGGATTTGGGTTTTATCGACCACGACCATCAGGTCGGCCAGACCGGAACGACGGTTCGGCCGAGCTTGTATATCGCTGTTGGAATAAGCGGAGCAATCCAGCATCAAGCGGGGATGAACCAGAGCCAGAAGATTGTTGCAATCAATAGCGACCCCAATGCTCCTATTTTTCAGGTTGCACATTATAAAATCGTCGGAGACTTAAACGATGTTGTGCCTAAGATGATTAAAGCCATCAAGGAAAAAACGGTTTAGGGAATCAAAAATGGGTAATTTCTACTCAGATAACGACGACATTCAGTTTTTGTTCAGGCATATTGATGTCGGCAAACTGGCCGAGGTTTGCGAAGAGGACTTCCGATTCGCGAAAAAATTCGATTATGCGCCGGCCAATGCTAATGAAGCGATACAAAATTACAGCTTAGTGCTGGATTCGCTGGGCCAACTTTCGGCCGATTTTATTGCACCGCGTGCCGAAGATGTGGACCGTCAGGGTAATATCTTAAATGAAGATGGCTCGGTAACTCGGCCTAAAGGTATAGAGGAATCTTTGGAGAAGCTTGCACAGGCGGAGGTAATGGGTTTTACGTTGCCGCATCGTTTCGGCGGATTGAATTTTCCGCATTTGGTTTATTCGATGGCGATTGAGATTGCTTCGCGGGCCGATGCTGCGCTTATGAACATATTCGGCCTGCAGGGAATCGCAGAGACAATCAACGCATTTGCATCGGAAGAAATCAAGCAGCAATATCTTCCGGATTTTGCAGCGGGCAAGGTTACCGGAGCAATGGTATTGACCGAACCGGATGCAGGTTCGGATTTACAATCAGTTAAAGTTTCCGGCCATGATACGGATAAAGAACAGCCGGCAAAGGTATATCAGGATGCCGAGGGCAACTGGTTCATTCGGGGAGTCAAAAGATTTATAACCAACGGGTGCGGCGAGGTACTTCTCGTACTGGCGCGAAGCGAGCCGGAAATGTCCGATGGACGTGGTTTGAGCTTATTTTTGGTAGAGCGTGGGCCGTGGGTAAAAATCCGCCGATTGGAAGAAAAACTCGGCATCCATGGCAGCCCGACCTGCGAGATGTTTTTCGATGATGCACCGGCCAGGCTCATCGGCGAACGGCAGCGGGGCCTGATTACTTACGTGATGAGCCTGATGAACGGCGCTCGTATCGGTATCGCGGCTCAATCGATGGGTATCGCAGAAGCTGCCTATCGGGTTGCCCGTGACTATGCAGCGAGCAGGAGACAATTCGCAGTGGCGATTGAAAAGCTGCCGGCGGTGCGGGACATGCTGCTCGATATAAAAATAGCAATCGAGGCCGGCAGGGCACTTTTGTATGAGACGTCGCGGGTTGTTGATATGGCGATAGGGTTCGCCAAACGGTTTGAGACGAATCCGCCTGAGGATAAAGAACAAGCAAAGCAGCTCAGAACCGACTCGCGAAAATACAAAAGGGTAGCGGGGATGTTGACGCCGATGAGTAAATACTATTGCAGCGAGATGTGTAACAGGGTCGCTTATGATTCGATTCAGGTCCTCGGCGGAAGCGGATATATGCAGGATTATGCCTGTGAACGGCACGCCCGCGATGCGAGAATCACAAGCATCTACGAGGGGACGAGCCAGCTGCAAATTGTCGCAGCGGTTCGTCGTGTCTGCAGCGGAACAGCCGAAAATGTCATTAACGGGCTTGCTCAGCAGCAATTTGAGCCGGAGCTGCAGGACCTGCTGCAAAAATTAGCCGAGGGGACCGAACAGTTAAAAACTGCTATTGCCTTTGTAAAAGAGAATGGCAGCGAGTATATGGACCTTTACGGCAGGCCGCTGGTCGATATTGCGATAGATTTGATTAACGGCTATCTATTGTGCGGACAGGCCAGTACGAATGTCGATATGCAAGTTGGCGTCGCAGACGGTTCATCCGGCAATGGCAAAAAGATACCGATGAAAAAGCGAAAGGCGCTCATTGCACGAAGATATATTACGAAAAACGCACCGAAGCTCGCGGCACTGGCAGAGTTGATTCGCACGGGCGATAAATCTACATTCGCCGAATATGAAGCGATGGTAGGGCCGGTGCCGACTGAATGAGGAGCAGGTAATGCTACGAGCAATTATTTTTGATTTCGATGGCGTGATAACCGATTCGGAAATTCTGCACCTTCGTGCTTTTAATCGCGTGCTGGCTCAATACGGCGTGGAGATTTCAACGAGAGATTATTACAAAGAGTATCTTGGCTGTACTGATGTGGATTGCTTTAAGCTGCTCGCTAAAAAAGGACTGCTCAAAATAGATATGCCCGTTGCGACGCGGTCGCACCGCGGCGAACAGGGAATCGAAAGTCTTATAGAGCAGAAAAACCATGTGTTCGAGGAACTGGCAAAGACCGACGGTCGGATAATAGAAGGCGTCCGCGATTGTTTGAATATGCTCAAAGACAATAGTATTCCGATGGCGATATGCTCCGGAGCGCTATTGGCGGAGATTGAGCTTGTATTAGAGCAGGCCCGGCTGCGGGGTTTCTTCGACGTGATAGTATCTGCTGAGCAGATGACAAGAGGAAAACCGTATCCGGATGGTTTTATTTTAGCTCTGAGAAAACTCAATCAAGGCCGGCAAAGTCCAATCGAGGCCAATCAGTGTATAGCGATAGAGGATTCGCACTGGGGCCTGCAGGCCGCCAAGGCCGCAGGAATGCATACGGTTGCCGTAACAAATTCTTACGATGCTGAGCAGTTAGCAATGGCCGAAAAGATTGTTGTTCATCTGGATGAATTAACAATAAACGATTTACAGCAGCTTTGTGCTTAATCCTGTCCTGCCTCGGCTCGACGCTAAGTCGAGACGGGATAGTTAGATTTTGCTGTCGACTTTCTCAGCGGTGTTTTCAACGGCTTCGCCGGCAGATTGGATATCTCGGCCCACGCCTTTGAAGGTCTCGCAGCCGAACAGTGAAAATGTCAACACAACCAATGCGATTATTAAAAGGATTTTCTTAATCATTTTGCTTAATACCTCAAGGTGTTATTATTTTCTCAATTCATCACACTGTATTAAAAACCGGCCATTACTTTAACTGCATAATTCCAGGCCCTGCGATTTTGGCTCTTACTTTGCCGGTCTTCAGATTATATTCGATTGCTTTAACAAGTGCGCCGTTGTATATGCAGGGCTGAGCTTCGCTTGCCTCAATTTTCATTATGGCTTTTTTATGGTCATAAAAGAGCTCGCCGCCATCGAATCGATTTTTATCGTCCTCAAAAGTAATGCCGCCCGAAGCGAACAATTTTGCAAGGTCGGTCTGGCCGTCAGCAGTTTCATAAAGCAGGGCTTCGACGTGGCCGGCTGTGGCTCGAACGAGCTGGCCGTACTCACCATCGATAATAGGTACGTAACCAATGTTTATTTTCTTTGTTTTCGCATCCACGATAAT
>Ga0307433_1001065_pt1 | contig 16579 bp, 31 predicted proteins | sample SalMarWE160210MG_FD_202166 | JGI IMG/M metagenome (GOLD analysis project Ga0307433, IMG submission 202166) | Salt marsh sediment microbial communities from the Plum Island Ecosystem LTER, Massachusetts, United States - WE1603-210 | ecosystem: Environmental > Aquatic > Marine > Intertidal zone >... | reverse complement strand
ACAAAAAATAATCCTGATATGACGACTATCCCGATAACCATACAAACCAGAGAGAAGCTAAAGGATATGATGAAGTATAGGGACACCTATGATAAGATTATCTTGAAGCTACTTGAATACTATAAAAATACCGTTCCCTTCGGTACTTTATCACAGGAGTAATATGGAGAAAAAAGAAAGGCTTACCAAGCGTATTTACATCACCTCCTCGGTCTATGACCGCATTGTTGCGTTATGCCGTAACAGACAACTTCCTTGTGGGGTAATAGAGGATTTACTAGACGAGCACGACTTACGTGTGTCAAATGAAAATCTGCACGGAAAAACCACTGGCATTTTAAATCCATCGAAGTAGGAGATAGGATTATATGAAAAAGATAACAGTACCTTCCAGCCTTTACGAAAAATTCAGAGCATTTGACAAATCGAACATTTTAACCGATGAACAGTTGTTGGTATCTATTATGGATTTAGCCGATAAGAATACAAAGTATAACGAGCAAAAACTTAATGTGGTAAGAAAACGCTAATTATAGCGACAGACCGCCAAATCTTAACGCTAGGGCTGGTTAAAATGGCAAAGTAATGGTAAGATATGGTCAAAGGGTTTTAATGCCCTTAAAATGCGAAAATAGCAAGTATCAGGTGCAAGATAAATGAAAATCTGGATAGATAAAGACGGGGGCAACCACTACCACAGGGAAGAGTGTCGAATGATTGATAGACCGTCATATGAGGAATTAGAGCGACAACTTAAATCAGTAGGATTATCCCGTGAATGGGCAGCTATCAAGGTAGACAAGCGCAAATATTATCCCTGCCCTGTCTGCTTTGGAAAATATAAACCGAGTAAGCCGCCAAGGGGAAAGAAAAATCTACGGGAATAAACTTTTAAAGGAGAGGGGAGAATGAATGATATGATGTTGATATTCTGTATAGGGTTATTTATTGGATGCCTTATTATGTTCCTAATCTATAACCCATTCTGGCGAACCAAGTCATTTAAAATAATATTAAAGGACGGCACAATCTTATTTGGTAGGCGTCTTGCTTATTACGGCAACCAAGAAACACGGGGATTCCACCACTTCTTAATTACGCAAGCCCAAGATACTTCGATAATTGGCAGGCGTATCGCCATACCACTAAGTGATTTAAAGTATTTAATATTTATGAATAAGGGAGAGAAATAAAATGATTAAATGGTCGGAACAAATTGAGTCGATAGATTTACGTCTTGAGGCACTACGTGTAATTGCCGAGCAACTCTGCGAAACTAAGGATTGCTTGAAACGGATTGCCGGACTACTGGAGGATACAAACTCTCACTTGCGGACGATTAATAGTAAGTCGCAGTTTCTCTCTTTCGCCGCACCGGAGGAGAAGGCAAATCCCGAACCAGTAGAAACCGCACCTGCTCCGCCTGTAGTTAAAGAAGCCCCTGCCAAAGTTGAGGAAGCCCCCGCCTGTATTGAAGCAAAGCCCGAAGTTAAACCGAAAGTTGCAGAACCAGAGAAAACGAAGTATCGTATATACAGGAAGACTTCAAAGGGGGATACCTTAAACGAGTATTTCGATTTATCTGCCCGCAATGATGATGAGGCAATCGAACTAGCCGAGGAAGAAGCAACAAAAAGAGGATGGGGCGGAAAGAACTGGACGGGCGATAAAATAAAATAGCAAGGCGGTGTAATGTATGGCTACTCGCAGGCAATCTCGGTATGATTATTTAATCAATGCCGGATTCGTTCATTCGGAAGCAATGTTTCTATTATCTAAGTATTCTATGAAGGAATTTCGTAAATATCCATATTTGGTCAATATGGTGAGAAGTCGTAGATTATACCGAGCAAACGCACAAAAAGCAAAGTTAACTTACAGGCAATATAAAGATAACCTCATAAAATTATACCAAAGAAAGAAGTGGGTAAATTCAGACGGAGATGTAGATTATTGGAGGATGATTAGGGCTTTCCGTAAAGAAGTGTCCGACTCAGGCGGGACACCTTCACCCGGAGTATCACCAAAGAAATCTCATCACGGGGAGGGGGTTTCTAAAGGTGATATAGATGGACAACGGTTACGAGCGAGATATAAGGAAAAGACGGGCAGTAAACCTAAAGGAATTGTAACTACTATACTAAACGATATATCGGATATTAACGTCCGAATTAGAAAAGAACGGAATCAAGCGAAGAAAGAAAATTTAATCGAGAAGCGTAATGAATTATGGAAGCGAATATCTTAGCTTATTCAACGCAGCAGGTTGATAATAAAACAGTAAAGTTAATATGTTCGGATGGGCGCAATTTAATTATCTCGGATTGGTCAGACTTGATAACTGAATTACTGTATCCGTGCAAATTTGCTGTTGTCTATAATTTAGAAAAGTTCATTGATGATATAATTATACTATTCCCCAAACAAACGCAAGCCGACCTAAAGAATGGTGATAAGGCTCGGTCTTACCTGACAAACGGAGAAAAGATATTCTACATTCCGGCAAGAATGTTTTCCGTTACCTACGCAGGTAAAGAGACAAATTTCTACGCCTTACATCGTTACACCGACCACGCAATAACCGAAGCAAACGAACTTTTAGATTTGGCTCATAGAATAATAGGCGCATTTAAAATATTCGGCATTGAAGTAACAAAACTTACTAGCCCCGTAGCGGTTTACAGCGAGATTTTAGATTCACTAGCTTTCCCCCGTGCGAAAGACCTTCCCGATTCTGCCCGAAGTTTAATTGACGAAGCTAGTAAAACGATGTGGACGGAATGGAGAGAATTATTTAAAATCGGGCATTGGGAAGTCGATGAAGTATCAGACCTTGATTTATGCGGGGCATACAGTTCGATTATAGCCAATCTCCCTGATATTACTAATGCGACCTTTTTTGAAAGCGATATACTTCCGACTGATTACAGTTGGGGATTACTATATGGCGACCTTGAGGTAGTCCGTGATGTTTCGCCATTTCAGGATAATACAGAGATTCACCGCAAGGGATTAATTAAAGACCAAACTATAACCACCGATGGACTTTGGTTGTTAAATAAGTATGGCGGTAATTTCACATTAAAACATGGAAGGTTCTTTAAATTACCAAAGATTATAACTTATCCTTTCAAGGAAACTATGCGAAATCTTTACACTATCCGAGAACACCCGAATGAAATGGTTGCCGATATAGCCAAGCAAATAAGCATTGGTATAGGAGGGCAACTTGCCCAAAGATATAAAAATGATAAAGGTGGTTGGAAATTAGGAAATAATTTCAACAGCATTTACGCTAAAATGACAACGGATAGATGTTCACTTAAAGTAGCAGACCATATATACAGAAATTCACTTGACTCGTCTGTAATTTCGGTTACAGTGGACGGATTACTTCACGAAGGTAAATCTAATGTTACTACTGAAAAACAGTTTGGCAAGTGGCGGTTGAATGAGCCAACCCCATTTCTAGTAGTCTCCGTATTAAATCAGTGGGGTGGGAAACGCCATCCAAATATGAAGTATTATGACGAAATGATAACGGAGATAAAAGCTCATCCTAAATCTGCGATGATATTTGATGTGGATTTACACTTGGTTGAAAGAGATAGAATATTTGAAGCATTACCCCGTAATTGGGGCGAACTGATGAACAGCAGATTTAATAGTAAGCCATTTGGAATATAGGGCTACGTCTTTATTGATTAACTCGGCGGTATAGGTTAGTAATTTCAATGTCCGCACCCCCCCCACATAACTTCACCAGCTTATTATCTATTCTCCACGCCGATGGACTTTTTACATACTCACACTCTAAAGTAACGGCGTGTTTCTTATGACACTTCGGGCAGACCGCATTAGTGAAAGAGTTTTCTCCGCTTAACTTGCGTTTCATATTCTGGCGGTTTTCTTCACCATAATCCGTTGTCTCTTTGTCGGGGTCATCACCGACTTTTTTATATTCCACTCTTGTTCTTTTGATATTGCGGGCTTTATATTTTAATGCCCACCTGCGGCTTTTCTTATGCCCTTCTTCACTTAATATGTGTATGGCGAGTTCGTCATAAGTTGTAAATGGTTTACCACACTGGTCACAAGTTACTTTCGGGTTGATTGCCATAGCCTAATTAACCCTTAGTAAATTCCTGATTTGAGGGAGTCATTTTATAACGATACTGGCACTCGGCAGCTTTACCCGTATTCATTCTCAAGCACTTCTCATCTTTCAATAAGTTGCGGCGCTGGTTGCCTGTTCCGTCCCAAGCGGTACAAGCATACTTAGATTCGCTCTTGGCGACATTACAATATTCTTCCCCACAAAACCCGCATAATACACCCTGTTTGTTTTCTTTTGTTTCCATGACAATTCTCCTTTTTTTTATTTTACCACTGAACGAACATTGGCATAATTACAATAGTTACATTTGCTAAATCTCCGGTAAGTAACAACGGGGATTCTGGACGAGTAACTTTAATATTTAACTCAGAATATATCTTCGCCGCTTCCAGTAAATATTTAATGTTGACCGCAATCTTCCCATCAGGCAAGCCTTTATTTTCTGCTGGCATATAACATTCTGAGTTTTCTATTTCCTCTGACCTAACCGAGACTTTTAAATACTTATCGCCGTTCCGTAACCTTATAATACCGCTAGATATATTGTCGCTATTTAATTGATTTAATCTTTGGCATAATAACGGGGCTGATACCGTAAAAGACCAATTTGGTTTTTCGGTAGGAATTAATTGTAAATATTTCGGGTATCTTCCCTGTATCAATATACTGATTAAAGTAATACTCCCCCCTTTAAAAGCTATCCTCACAGGTGATTCGCCATTATAATGAATGGCATATCCAATATCGCCCGACATAAATTTCAGCGCTCTTAATGCCATGTCTGGAACAATAACATCAAACTCAGGATTATTAAGAGCAACGGGGTGTTTTACGTGAACCAATCTGAACCCATCGGCAGACGCCATATCTAACATACCGTCTTTACAACTAAAACTCACACCTGTAAGAACAGGGCGGCTAATGTCTTTAGCGACACATTGCAAAGCGTATTTTGTCGCCTGCACAAAATCCGTTCCCAAAGATAAATTAGGCTCGGCATATTCATGCGTAGGAATATCTTCCGCTTCGTATGTGTATAACTTAATAGATAAGTCTTTCTTATTATCGGCGGTATATAATTCGACACCGCCTTTAACACTCTGTATGCCGATTTTACCTTTCTCATATCGGGTAAATTTAATTAGACGGTTTGCGGGAACTAATACTTGTCCGCTCTCAATAACCTTAGCCTTTAATTCATACAATACCATTTGCTGAAGATTTTCAACTTTAGCGACCACTTTATTGTCTTCTGCTTTAATACTTACCATCCCTTTATTGGGAGATGGTGAAGATGCTGATTTAATAAAACTGGCGATTTCGCATATCTTCGTGATTTCTTTAGGGTCTACAATTACGTGCATTTTTACTTCTCCTTACTAATTTGAAATAATTGTTTATTGGCTTCATCCTCGGTTATACGTAACCGACCAAACTTATCCCGCTTCGGTTTTACCCAACCCGATTTAGTTGTGCCGTCTTTATATACTGCTGTAGCATAAACTAACCCTTTAGAATTTAGAACACTACCGATTTGCAATAAGCCGATTTCTTTTTTAATTACGGTCATCTTTAATTTCCCGACTTCCACTCATAAATTTCGGCTTCGTCAGTTATTGTTCCCCTAACTATAGAACAATTTATCCATTGCTTAATACCAAGCCATTTTATAGCAACGATAATCCCAATAATGCCTTGTCGTGGTTGATTATAAATTCCGTTCAGTAAATATTGCTTGCGTCTGATTCCGATAATTCTCTCTTTAATAAAATTAATCATGGTTTCTCCTTAACTGGGAAATTGATGGTATTATATTTCGGAGGTTATAATTTATTCCTGTTCTTTTAGAACAGGGCAGTCTTTATCTTTAATAGCGTGCTCTACCCAAATGTTTCTACCATCACGGATTATTGTTGTCGGGTCTGAATATAAACGCTTATTATGCAGTAATAAGCAAGTGGTTTTGTGAGACACAGGGTGCTGTTTAAATATACATCCATCACAATATTCACCATCTGGAACTTCTACTTTTATTTCCATAAATTAAACATCTCCTCAGTCTTTTGGTTTCTGTCCCATAACATCAGGCAAAAATTAGCAATATCTAAAAGTTCTTTCCGAACATTTGGAAAGTAATATTCTTGTACTATACCACGCTCATCACCGTACATTGCCACCAAAGCAAAGTATTCACCCATTTCTTCAACAAGCCTTGATTGCAGATATTTAATCGTGCATTGCCCTTCGCCCCAACCGCCCTTATGGTCATTCTCACATAATACCTTATCCATCGCTTTAGCAAACGCTATTACTTGCGGATGTTTAATATCTACAGGAAAAGACGCTGTTTCATTTTCCATTTTATTTCTCCTTATGAAATATATCCCCGACCTTTTCTACCTTAGCAGTCGGCACTAATGTAAAATTATCAGAGCATCTTATAGCAAAACGGGCGTGCTTCTCTACCCACTCGATAACCCCGATTTCCCCGTCTTCTCTCTTTATCTTGTCGCCAGAAAAAAGCAATACCCCGTTCTTGTCTTTCTGTCCTAACCCGAAACTTAAAGTATATCTCTTTTTCTCTAACGCCGACCAGCCGATTTTATTAGTCCCCGATTCATTGGAAAAAGCGTAATAAGGATTACGTGAGGTTTTTACTTTTCCCCAATACAGGAACTCTTTACGGTGTTTGTCCCATAACCTGATATTAAGATTAAAACTCATTTATAACCCCAGACTTTCTTGCTTTATTTCTTCTTTTGGTTTTTCCGCTTCAAGATTGAAAACACCTTGCGAACATCTCTTGGCGGCGATTTCACAATACTTTTCCTCTATCTCTATCCCGATACACTTACGACCTAGCTTCTTGGCACAGTAAGCCGTTGTCCCGCTGCCTAGAAAGGGGTCGAGAATGAGGTCATTGGGATTACTCCATGAGCTTATATGGTCATAGCCAAGTTTTTCAGGGAATATTGCAGGGTGTTCAAATATATAACTATCCTTCGCTGATTTTAGATAACCAACATCATATATCCAAATATTTTCCCTTCTACCATCACCATTACCACACTCCCAATTTTGGATATTAAAAGTACCATCCTTCTGCCTATGTAATTTAGTTCTCGCCTCTGTATAAATAACGGGTTTATCTCTAATGATATTTACCGTTTTTATTTTCCCCTTAGTTAAGACAAACATATATTCAAATTTCTGTATATAACCATTCAGGCTTCCCGTCATTAACCCGCCACGTTTTTGATATATCATCGTATCGTGTAAGTTAAATCCTATTTCCTTAAATCTTAATGCTTGTTTAAAACTCGTTCCTGTTTCTGAACCATTAATAGTCGCATCCCCTACGACCCAAACTACAATAGCCCCATCTTTTAATAACCGATATAATTCTTGTGCGGCTATTTCAAAATCCCAATCTAGCCCACTATATTCCCTCAAATCATCATATGGCGGACTTGTTAATACCAAATCAATACTCTTATCGAGGATTAGGGGTAAGACTTCACGGCAATCAGCGTTAAATATAACTACCGATTCATCTTGGTAATATGGCGATTTATTTATGGTTTTTATTATCTCATGAAATTCCATATAAGTTATTTCTCACTTTCTTTTAACGGAGGTCTACAAGTCTCACATAACCAATCCCCGCCAGTAGACCATCTGGAGGGTCGCCACCACCATTTAGTTCCTTTACAAATATAGCAGGGTAGTTCGGGCTTGGGCGGAAGTTTAATTTCTTCGGGCATTTACTCCAACCCCCTTAACCGCTTATTTCCCGAAATAACTAAGGGCATAAATTATTTTGTTGTTCATTTCTTCATTGGCGTATTTGCTCATAACATAATCTGCCGACTCTGTTGCTTCGGCATTGGTGTAGCCCATACTCTTTAATACCTGTTTAATCTTTTCGTAGGTATCATAATACGTACTACCATCTTCCCGCACCTGTCGCCGTTGGCGTCTTAATTTACCGATTAAAAACGAAACGCCTAAAACGAAGGCGAAGCACCCGCCGACATACCAGAAGAAAGTAAACTGATTTCCGAATATAGTAATCCTCCCCATGTAATATAACAATACGCCCAAGAATATCGTGGCACATAAATCATAAATCATATGACCCTTGGCTCTTACAAACTGTTCCATAAAAGATTTATCCGAAAACAGAGCCCTACTTATCCTGAACACGGGGAACAGGAAAGTATCAAGCACCGCTACAATTAAATCCCTATCTTTTTTATTGTGAGACATCTTTCAAACCATCCTCTCCTGCGTGGGCTAAACGTTAATTAACAAAGACGCCGAGAAATGCGTAGCAAACCATCCCCGCTTGCGTGGGCTAAACGTTAGTCGTTCTACCTACATAAAATTCATAGACAAACCATCCCCGCTTGCGTGGGCTAAACCCTGAAATATTGAGCCTACCCACATTTTAACCCACTCGTGGATGTACCCATTTAGGGTAGTGTGAGATTTATGCGTAGTTAAGAAGTAGCTACTCACTTTCTGCTTCACAGGGTCGGTTCTAGTATAGATAAGTCCGAGTGTTCCCTCCACAGACAATCCCCGTCCGTTTCACGGTTCTTATTAAATTATTAAAGTGCTCCTAATGACGCAAGATTAACAGAAGCATTAAAGTCCCTGTCCATTATCGCTCCGCAACTTTCACATACGAACATCCTTTCTGATAATTTTAATAGAGGTTTAACGCTTCCACATTCAGAACAAGTTTTACTAGACGGATAGAATCTATCGGCAATCAAAACTTTCTCACCGTACCATTTACTTTTATATTCTACTTGCCGCCTTAATTCATAAAAAGACGCATCAGAGATTGCTTTACTTAGATGCCTATTCTGCATCATTCCTTTGACATTCAAATTCTCCAGCACAATTATCTTTGGCTTGGCTTTCACCGTAAGATAATTGCTAACTTCGTTTAAAGCATACCGTCTGATATTGCTAATTTTATAATGCAATTTGGTAAGCTTTTTCTTTGTCTTGGTTCGATTCTTGCTACCCTTTTGCCTACGGCATAATTCTCTTTGTCTATGAGTTAATCTTTTCTCTGTATTTGCTAGACTTTTAGGATTTGGGAATACCTTACCGTTAGAACAAGTAGCTAAAACTTTAATACCTAAATCCACACCGATAACACCATCCGTTAATTGAAATGGTGTTGGTTCTTGTTGCGTCTCAACTTGTAGGCTAACAAACCAATGACCTGCCCTTTCACTAATGTTCGCTGATAGTATCTTGACACCATCTGTCGGTAGATAAGCATTCTCTTTGAGCCTTATCCACCCGATTTTAGGGAGCTTAATTCGGGTATTCTCTACCACTATAGAACCACGTAAGGTAAACTTATCAATGCCGTGCTTCTTTTTAAATTTAGGATAACCTACTAATTTCTCGCCTTTTTTAACACGCCTGAAGAAATTAGTAAAGGCTAAATCACAATTATCAAATTCTTGCTCTAATACTGTATAAGCAACATTGTAAATCCAAGGGTGCGCCTCTTTTTTAAGAGCGTTAAAACGCCTTTTCTGTTCAAATTTATTAGTAGTTAACCCTTGTTTATGTCTCTCAATACGGTCTGCCAACGCCCAATTAAAGACAAAGCGTGCTGTACCGGAGCATCGCATAAATAGCGTCCTCTGTTTGTTATTCGGATTTAGTTCGGTTTTAAACGCCCTTAACATCACTATTCTCCCCGCTTACTTTAACAACTTTGGTCTTTCCGCATTTCGGACACCGATACTGTATTCTTAAACCCGATAAACGCATACGCTTATCATTGACTACCATATCGGAATTACATATTGGACACTTCATATTATTCATAATACCACACATTCATACATATAGTCAAGTAATATTTAATAATTATTTTTCTTCCTCTTAAAAAGAGGGCGGTCTTTCACCAGTAACACAATTGCCAAACATACCAAGACCCACCCAACCTTAACTACAATGAGCCAACCAGTTCCAGCGATACCTTTCATCAATGGGTTCATTTCAATTAAAGACTGATACTCTTGTGGAGTATGGCTAATCATATAATTCGTGATTAAGGCATCGGCGGTAACTAATACCAGCGCTACCAAAAGTATTATCACGGCAATTTTTTTCTTATTCATCTTAACATCACCACCTTTTTTTAAGGGGATAGTTGGTTTCACCCTTGGTCTACCATCTTGGGCGGAGGCTAACTAGCGTGTGGGAACAAACACACCGCCAAGTTGCCCAACCGTAACTACGGCTTTCTCCCCTCTATAAAATACTAACTCTCTGGTTCGGTCTTACTCCATTCCTGAGCACCCCCATCCCAATAAAAACCGTAGGGATTACTTTCCTCATCCCCTGTAATCGTGCCATCAGGGTCTATTTCATATTCAGCGACTGGCTCTTTGGTGATTAACCCTGCATCCCTCAATTTATCAATGTCTATCTCTCCACCACTAGGATTATCTGCGATATAGGCGATTGCCGCCACCTTTAAACTGGCAACTTCGGTATTGATGGACTCTAACTGACCTTTACCCATAAAACCCTGAACACCCAAGATAGCTCCCGCCGCCAATATACCCAATATCATAATGACGATGAGCAACTCAATGAGTGTGAAACCTTTTTGACCTTTTAACTTTAACATTTTTTCTCCATTTTTTATTTTTTGTGCTACCAAAGAGTACCACTATTCCAAGCAAGTTGTGTGATGATATTTTGTCTTACCCGTTTTCTTTTTATCCCTACGGTCTTTCACCGCCTCATTCCCTGCGGGAATCTCTTTTCCGCAATCTTCGCATATCCGTGCTTTATCCAATGTCACTCTCTTTATTGTCGGCAAATCTTCCCTCCTGAATTATTTTATACTGATATTTTTTGCTATCACCCCCTATATTTTATTCCTGCACTCAGGGCATATCTTAACCGCTTGATTGACTTCATAGGGCTTAACCATTTTCCCACAAATCGGACACTTGACTTTCCTGAAGTTTTTAACATCTTCTAATTTCAATATTAGACCCCCCTTAAAAATTGTTCGCTGTATTTGTAGCGTGGCACAACACTCGCTGGTATCAAATGGTGGTAAATATTATCTATCGCATAACTACTAAAGACATTCCCGTATAAAATCTTTCGCCCACATTCACATTCCCCTATTTCATCCCCGTTCTCTAATCTAATTATTTTAAAGTAATGCTTATATCTTGGGTCGCTGTGTTTAAAGTTCGGGTCGCCTTCTCTAAGTATCGTCATTCGGACTCTCCTGTATAAATACTATCGGGGCAATCATCGTACCGATGGGTTGTTGTATTGAAAACTAATCTAACAGGTCTATGAGAACCTAACTGCCGATTCTTCGCCATTCTGATTTTTAAGAACGCCTCCATCTCGCCATTTTCCATTGTGTCCCTGTGGAGCAAGAATACTACATCCGCATCCTGTTCGATGCTCCCACTATCCCTTAAATCAGATAATTGCGGTCTGCTGGTTTCCGAGCCACGCTTCTCCACTTCCCGATTAAGTTGTGACGCTACAATAATCGGCACTTTAAATTCATGAACCATACTTTGCAACCGATTACTTACCCTGCTTATCCGAACATTTTGATTATCCTTGTTCTCGGTGTAACAATCCCGCAACGCCCCCAAGTAATCTATGAAGATAATATCCAACTTGCTTTTATCCAGCATTAAAGAGGCTTCACGGTATATATCATTCAAATAAACATCACCAGCCAAATAATGAATACTTGCTTCAGATACACGCCCTGCCAGACCCACAATTGCATCTTTGGTATCTTCCGTCAAACCCTTCTTCCGCAACTCTAATATACTAACTCCAGTTTCCCTTGATAACTTTCGCTCGTATATTTGGCTTTTGGTCATTTCCGCCGAAGCGAATAATATCGACTTATCTTGATATGAAAGGTTCTCAGCTATATCTAAAAGCAATTGTGTTTTCCCGATTGACGGTCTTGCCCCGACCACGATGTATTCAGGATAGATACCAGCAGTGATATCATCCAAGGCTTTATATCCCCATCGGGGGGCATATGACGGCTCGGAGTATTTTTGGGCTAAATCAAGGATATCATTACCCGCTATTTCGGGCGTTACAATACGAGAGTTTATAGTATTGGACTTACGAAACTGATTAACCAACTCGGTAAGCCTAGCTACTGTTTCATCCGTGTTGGGATTTGCTTGATAACCTATATCGGATATCTGGGCGGATAAATTAATCAACCTTCTTGAAACTGCCAATCTAGTTATTATCTCGGCGTAACTTTCGGCATCTAATGTTGTCGGGCACACACTGATACAATGCGATAAATAAGCCGCCCCACCTACTAATTCCAACTTCCCCGTTCTGGCTAGTTCTTGGCTGACTGTAATCTGGTTGATTACCTCAACCCGTCTATATAACGATGAGCAGGCATCATAAACCAATGAGTTTCTTTCAGAGTAGAAATCGGTGTTGTTGATGGTGTTAATATAATTACCAATCAAAGAGCCGTCTATTAATAAAGCACCAATAAATGATTCCTCACTATCTATGTCGTGAGGGGGTATCTGGTCTTTTCCCATAGTTTTAGTCCCAACCATCACTTACTCTTTTCTTCCGCCCGTTGTTTTTGCCGTCTGATTCCCAAGTAGATAGAATCTTTTTAATATAAGCTATGTTCCGTTTATTGTAGTTAACCGATTCTTTAACAGCCTCTCCGAACCATCCATCGGGATAGGTATCAGCGATAAAAATTATCTCATCTAACACCATAGGAGTGGCTATTCCTATATTACTTTCGTAAATACTAACTAATTCCTTAACCTTATTATTTAGTGGTGGTTGAACGGTTTCGGAACGGTTTTCTAACCGTTCTATACCACTACCACTACCACTACCACTACCACTACCACTACAAATACCTATACCTATACCATTTAAATATTCCTCATCTATTTTTAGACCATCATTGATAAGGTTATCTTTGTATTTAGGGTAATCTGTTGTGAATAAACTCCATAATTTTGTTTTTTGGGTAGAGCGATAATCGGCAATGACAGACTTTGTTATTAATTCAGGACTACCACCGGGATTATAAACACGAAATTTTCTAACATATACACAATAGTTTGTTATATCATAAACAATGTTTTTAAATCCGTTGTTTAATAGTTCTTTAACCGTTGTCAAAGGAATGTTTGTTTCATCTGCTACTGTTTTCGGGGTTATATTATATATTCCGCTTTCGGTAGTTTTACTGTTGGATAGTAAATAAATAAATATCAGCTTTTGTTCTGGTGAGTATTCTTGGAAATCTGGGTCGCTCCATATCTGGTGGTATAATTTACGAAATCTAGCCATACCTACTCCCCTTTACCTTTACCATTTTGCCCGATGAAGCGCAGGTATTCCTCATTAGATATTCGGATGGCTTCGCCGACATAAATTGGGGAGATTTTTCCTTCTTTAATGAGGTTGTAGATTTGCTGGTCGCTGACTTTGAGTTTAGAGGCTAGTTCTTTGACGGTGTAAAATTCATCCATTTGATACCTCTTTAACCAATATAGTGTATATTTACCAAAGATAACATACTTATTATACCACTTCCCGTCCCGATGTCAATAGCCCGATGCAAAACTATTTTACCTTCTTCCAGTTAATCGAATATTCATCTGCCTCATATAGACCAACCTGAAAACTCTGTGCAGCTAGACATACCTGTAAGGCGGTTTTTAATTCTTCATGTAGTTTCCTTAGCACTTTTAATAACTTACCCTCGTCTTTCCCTTCGAGATATATGTTGTATTTATCCTCGCCTTTTAATAACCATTCCCTGCCAAAAAGCGTGAATTTATAAATACCCTCTTTTATTTCTGTTAGTCCGAGTATCTCAATCATATCTTGGTAAACATCGGAATTGCCGTAAGGTCTTTTGCAGTCAATTTCTGGCGCGCCAAATTCACAGTCATCCCAACTGACATACATTCGTTTCATTAATTTAAGATGCTCCGGTTTAATTTCAAATCTTTCTTTTGTCATTTTCTCCAATCTCCTTATTTTATTACTGGAAGGTCTTGTCTTAAATGGCTTTTTTCATCACGCCAAAAACAGTCATTCATCAATGACACTGAATTATTCATGAGTAGATTAAGTAAGTTATCCTTCAGGAAAACTGGAATCCCGGCTTTATCACACGCCTCAATTATCTCGTTTATCCATTCGATTTTAGGCGGGGTCTTACCGCCCGACCAGCCGCCGATAACAACCCACTTAAATGATTTAAAGAGTTTAGTATTATGGTCGCTCATTCCGATACTGCCCATTAACGGTTCAAAGGAAAGCCATTTATGTTTTGCTTCAATCGGGGCGGTTAGCGCTTTAGTCATCATTCCATTTGAGCAAACGGTTACACCACAATAAGCATTGTCGGGGAACGCTCCCCATAGCTTATAGTTCTGCGGGGCTTTGGTCAGGAAGAAGAATTGATGCTGGGGGCAGCTTTTAATAGTTGCAAGTGCTACACCATACATAGAACAATATTTAGTTGCACCTGATACCGTCCACGTTTTATTTTGCTTGTCTTTATATTCAAGATTAACGCCGATATCCATATCAGGATTCACCCAATCTCCGAATAAATCACCCGTAAAGCAAACGCCTATTCGGGCGGGCTTCTTTAGCGATAAAGGCTCAAGCAGTTTTTCGGGGTGCAGAGTCGGCTCAAAGGAACGCCCGAAGCGGTTAGCCATGCTTCTCGCCCAACACTTTTTACCGATAGGGCAAACACCTGTCTCGTAGTGTTTGCAACCTGTATAGAAGTTCCAGACATGGGTTAAATATTCGATACCTGTTTTCTGCATATCCTCTCCTTATTTATCAGGGGTTACTATAATTCCTTCTCCCAAATCCAAGCAATATCACATTCCAGACACATTCTTACGTGATTTGATTCATCATAAACTGGTGTAGGTTGAAATGTTTCTATTAGTTTTCCACCACAATAAGGACATAACTTATAGAGAGGTTGGTTTTTCATTTTTACTTCAGTTTTTGCTTTTAATGTTTTCATATCACTCCTTATTAGGGGTTACTTTCTTAAAGGAATAACGATATTTTCTGGTATTGTATTTGTTACATAATCGGCATTTGCGTCTTCCTTGTGGATTAATATAGGTATTTTCTTTGTTGAAGGGATGCCCGTGTATACAATGGGTTGCCTTAGAATATATAGCAGTTATGCCAACTCCTCTTAATACGTTTATTTTTCTACTAACTATTTCTAGGTGATAAGGATTAACACATTTCCGATTTCTGCAAAGGTGGTCTAATGTCATACCTTGCGGAATAGAATCTATAAAATATTCATATGCAAATCTATGTGCCCTTCCCGTATGATTACCATTTCTAAATTGTCCGTATCCGTTGAAATATAAAGAACCAGTCCATTCCCAACATCCAGATTTACAAATATTTATCTTTGCCAAAAATCTATTTACTAGAAGCGATTCTTTATTATTCATTTGGTTTATTGACCTTTATAAACTCGTAACGCCATAACCAAGGGTTGCTACTTGATGGATATTTAGGATTGATAGAGTCCCAAAGTTCAAAGTAGGGTGTTCTATAATCAATCATTTCAACGTGATTTGGGATAGTCTCTTTCAATACACCGTTAATACCCTCCAAACAAGCGTCATTATTTGATATATCTAAAAGTCTTTCCGGTCTGACTTCGGTTATCTGGATGAAGTAACGAGCCGCCCAAGCGGGCATGAACATTTTTTGATAGAAAGGATTTGGAATAAAGTCTTGTGGTAAATCTTTTGCCCAGACCATTTTAGGTGTATTGTCGGGGTAGATAACCATATAACCTAGCAGGTATGATTTTAAATCATCCTCAGCATAAGCTCCGTGTACTTTAATTGCCTCTTTTATATATATCGTTTGCCCGATGTGATAAGGCGTTACACTCCAAACGCCTAATAACAGAGTGGATATTTCACCTTGATTTTGTAAGGCATAAATCCTTTTACCTTTAGACCAAAACCATAATCCATCTTTTAAGTAAGGTTGTGGCTTCATAATCCTACGGGTCTGTGTTTTCCTTCCCTCAATAATGGCTTGTATCATATCTGGTTTAAATAATATCCCATCCATATCTATCCCTCGATTTCCTTACCCTTACTTTTGTATATCTGGTGGAATATATTTAGCTTATCTGTAATTAATATTTTTTCGGATGGGCGTTCAAATAGAAGTTCACCCTGCTTTATAATATCCTCTAATGTAAAAGTCCACATAATGAAAATTGAATCGGGTTTTTCTCTCAGGCGTTTTTTCACCGTTACTTTAAGGCTTTTCTCGGAAGTATGAAAACTCAAATTCCAAAACATACGGTTATTTTCTGGAACTAAACTCCTGAAATTATCA
>Ga0307433_1001064_pt1 | contig 16592 bp, 15 predicted proteins | sample SalMarWE160210MG_FD_202166 | JGI IMG/M metagenome (GOLD analysis project Ga0307433, IMG submission 202166) | Salt marsh sediment microbial communities from the Plum Island Ecosystem LTER, Massachusetts, United States - WE1603-210 | ecosystem: Environmental > Aquatic > Marine > Intertidal zone >... | reverse complement strand
GAGCTGGACGATAGATGCTGGAGCAGAGCCATTATTACTCTCATTCTCGAGTATATCTCGGATGCTTTCCTCGTCCAAAGCTTCGAAGTAGAGGCGATCACTGGTGTCGAAATCGGTGGAAACTGTCTCGGGATTAGAGTTGACCAGGATGCTCTTTATTCCTGCCTCTTGAAGCGCCCAGGCTGAATGGACGCAGCAATAGTCAAACTCAATTCCTTGCCCGATGCGTATAGGCCCACTGCCGATAACCACGGCTTTCTTTTCTGTCAACGGTTCGGCTTCGTTCTCTTTTTCATAGGAGCTGTAGAAATAAGGGGTCTCAGCATCAAATTCGGCAGCACAGGTATCCACCATCTTGTACACCGGGCAGGTTTGCCATTCATGGCGAATTTGCCTTACCTGCTCCGGCAACCTATCGGCCAAAGTGCCCACTTGTTCATCGGAAAAGCCGAGCCTCTTCGCCTCCCATAAAAGCTCTGGTTTCAACGGTTCGGAAAGAAGCTTCCTCTCCATGTCCACAATATTCTGGAACTTATAAATAAACCAGGGGTCTATTCCAGTGAGCTGGGATAGCTCTTCAGGCGCGGCTTCCCTTCGCAGCGCCGCCATAACCGCCCATAGTCTTAAGTCGTTAGGGTGAAGCGGGTAGGAATTAAGCCCTTTCCCTTTACTCCAACCGGGGTCTTCCCAGAGCAGGGTGCGTTTGTCGAATTCCAGGGAGCGCACAGCCTTTTGTATAGCAGCCTCAAAACACCTGTCAATGGCCATTACCTCACCAGTGGCTTTCATCTGGCTGCCAATTTTTCGGTCACCCGAAGCAAATTTATCAAAGGGCCACCTGGGAATCTTGACTACGCAGTAATCCAGGGCTGGCTCGAAAGACGCCAACGTCTTGCCCGTGACCTTGTTAGGGATTTCATCGAGCCTCTTGCCTATGGCTATTTTGGCAGCCACCCGGGCAATAGGATAGCCAGTAGCTTTACTGGCTAAAGCCGAGCTGCGGCTGACACGAGGGTTAACTTCAATTACATGATATTCGCTTTTGGTAACTCCCTTCTGGTCAGGGGCCCATTTTTCCGCCACTATTGGACTGGGGGTCAAGGCAAACTGTATATTACAACCACCCTCGATTCCCAAAGCCCTTATGATTCTCAAACTGGCCGACCTGAGCATCTGATACTCTTTATCACTGAGAGTCTGGCTGGGGGCCACTACAATGCTATCCCCGGTATGCACGCCCATAGGGTCAATGTTTTCCATATTACACACGGTAATGCAGTTATCGGCAGCATCCCGCATAACTTCGTATTCTAGTTCCTTCCAGCCTAAGACACACTGTTCCACCAGAACTTCGTGGCTCATGCTGGAATCCAGGCCATTAGCAACAATCTGCTCAAGCTCCTTCATAGTGTGGGCGATGCCGCCACCCGTGCCGCCTAAGGTGTAAGAAGGACGCACAATAAGAGGTAAACCAATGGAGTTTGCCAGTTCTTTCGCTTCCTTAACCGACCTTACCGTGGCGCTTGCGGGCACAGGCTCGCCAATATCAACAAGAAGCTGCTTGAACAAAGACCTCTCCTCGGCCTTCTTTATTGTCTCTAAGGGTGTTCCCAGCATCCTCACGTCATATTTATCCAGTATGCCGGCATCGGCTAATTCTACCGCCAGGTTAAGCCCTGTTTGCCCCCCAAGGGTAGGCAATAGCCCATCAGGGCGTTCCTTCTCGATTATTCGAGCCAGGACTTCCACAGTGAGCGGCTCGATATAAACGATATCGGCAATGCCCTCGTCAGTCATGATGGTGGCCGGATTTGAGTTCACCAGGACCGTGGTCACGCCTTCCTCCCGAAGCGACCGGCATGCCTGAGTCCCGGAATAATCGAACTCCGCCGCCTGCCCGATGATTATCGGCCCCGAGCCAATGACTAGAACCTTAGATATTTTAGACATCTTTCCTAAAGCTTCATGGCCTTTATCAGCCCAAAGGCGCGAAGCTCCTTGGCGATCTTTATAAAAGCTTTATCCATGCTTTCCTTGGTAAAACGTCCCCAGACTTTTTCATCAATGTCTGTAGGGAACTTAGCTCCCTCCTCTAATAGATAAATCATCCTGTCAGGAAGGATTTCCTGGGATCTGCCAATTTCAATAAGTATATTCCCGCGCGGAATAAACTCACCCGTTCGACCGTCGATATCGCCTTTGGTGGCCAAGATTATTGCGCAATCACATTGCTTTAGATAATGCTCCACATTTTTATCTTTTGATCTCCCTTCACTGGGCTGCTCCTCTACGATGATAGGAGTGACACCCAGCGCCGTAAGGAAATCCTCAAGCTTATCGCGAGCGGCTGATTCACCACCGTGAGCTATAAAGGCTTTGGGTGGTGCTAAAGTTGTAGCAGATGTCACACTTTCGAGTGGCACAGGCGACTGTAATCTACCTATAGTGGTATTTATCGCAGTGATAGCAGTACCCAATACTAATTCGAGGGCTTCTGGACTGAATACTTTATAGTTACCAAATGCTGCAGTAAATGCCTCATACTCGTACTTTCCAGCTTGAAGACGCACACGAGTAGAACTACCGTATTTTTCTATTATTGGTTTTAAGCTCCCATACTTACGCTCTAATTCCAAACTCAGTTGCTGAATTTGTACTTCCCAATGTCCCAATATTATCCCCCCTGGCTTCCGCATTTCTTCCACTAGTTTAAGAACAAGCTGTCTATACCTGTCAAATCCATCATAAAACTGCCCTAGTTCTTTAATCAATTCCTGTTTGTTAGCTTCATTGAGCGACATTATTCGTTCACCCCCTCACCATCTCCAGAAATCGCTCAAATAGATACATGTTATCCAGCGGGCCGGGGGAGGCTTCGGAGTGGTACTGTATGGATAGAATGGGCAAGTCTCGGTGGTGAAGGCCCTCCACCGTGCCGTCGTTTAAGTTTATATGGCTGACCTCGAGTCCTCCCTTCAAAGTATCAGCGTCTATGGCATAGCCATGATTCTGAGCGGTGATATATACCCTGCCGGTGGCTAAATCCCGCACAGGGTGGTTGCCGCCACGATGCCCAAACTTCAACTTAAAGGTCTTAGCCCCTAAAGCTCTACCTATGAGTTGATGTCCCAGGCATATGCCCATTATCGGCTTTCGGCCTACAAGCTCCCTTACCGTGTCCGTGATATCACCAAGGAGAGCGGGGTCGCCAGGCCCTGGAGAAAGAACGATGCCATCGGGATTTAAGGCTAAGACGTCTTCTGCCGAAGCAGTGCACGGGACAGCACTTGCCTGGCAGCCGAGTTGGCTCAGGATGCGCAGTATGTTGTATTTCAAGCCCAAATCAATGACTACAATATTGAGATTTCTTCGCTGCGCTCGCAATGACAGAGAAGGCAGGGTCGCAGTGGCAGGCATATTGGATTGCCACTCATATGCCTTCTCGGTGCTAACCTGGTGAACAAAATCAGTAAAATCATATTTCGGCAAGCTCTTCAGCTCCGTCAAAGCCTCCTCAGTGGTCATCTCTGAACTGAGAATACCCATCATCACCCCGCTTGACCTCAGGCGGCGAGTCAAAGCACGGGTATCTATGCCGCTGATGCCAGGAATGCCATAGGCTAGCAGAAATTCGTGCAAAGTACGGGTGCTCTGCCAGTGGCTGGGCTGGGAGCAATATTCTCGAACAGCAAAGCCTCTGACCTGGATTTGCCTGGATTCAAAGTCGGATTCGTTGATGCCGTAATTACCAATTAAGGGATAGGTAGGGACAAGAATTTGACCGGCATAAGAGGGGTCCGTGAGCATCTCCTGGTAGCCGGTCATGCTGGTGCTGAAGACTACTTCACCATAGGCAGTGGTCTCGGCACCAAAGGAATGGCCTTCGTAAACCGACCCATCCTCGAGGACTAAAATCGCTTTCTTAGCCATGAGATTGCTTCGTCACTTCGCTCTTCGCAATGACAAGGGAATCAGCGGTGTAGACTAGCTTTCCCCCTGATATGGTTGCCATCACCTTGCCCTTAAACTTATAGCCATCGTAAGGAGTATTTTTACCCTTGGAGGCAAAATTGCGGCTATCCACTACCCATTCCCGGTCAGGGTCAAGTATGGTGATATTAGCCGGGGCGCCTGCCTTTAAGGTACCTAGTTCACCATTTCTACCGATGACTTTCGCTGGCTCACAAGTTAGCTTAGAAATTAGCTGAGTAAGGCTTATTTCTCCTTGGTGCACCAATCCCATGAGGCAGCCCAAAGCAGTCTCAAAGCCGCTGATGCCAAAAGCAGCTAGCTCTAGCCCACAATTTTTGTCTGCCAGCGTGTGTGGTGCATGGTCAGTGGCGATAGCATCGATTACCCCGTCTTTAAGTCCCTTAATTAAGGCTTGGACATCCTCTTTAGTGCGCAGGGGCGGGTTTACTTTGGCATTGGTATCAAAGGGTTCGTTTGAAGCTTTACCTATAATCCTTTCCTCGGTTAAGGTCAGGTGGTGGGGTGTGACCTCGGCAGTTACCGAAATCCCTTCTTCTTTGGCACGGCGAATAAGCTCCACAGAGCCTTTGGTGCTCGCATGGGCAATGTGAAGCCTGGCCTTGGTCCGCTTTGCCAGAATCAGGTCACGGGCTACCATAGCCTCTTCGGCGGCTGCGGGAATTCCTTTTATTCCCAACTTGGCGGATACTCGGCCTTCGTTTATGATTCCATTGTCACTCAGCGTCTTATCCTCACAATGGTCAATGACTGGCAAGCCCAGGTCTCGGCTATACTCCATGGCGCGACGCATAAGCTGTGAGCTTGCCACAGGGTCGCCATCGTCGCTGAAAGCAAGCACCCCGACTTCAGCCAGTCCGGCCATATCGGTTAATTCCTCGCCTTTTCTACCTTTAGTGATACAGCCTATGGGAAGAACGGCAACTAAGCTATCCCTGCTTGCTTTTTGCTTCACCCAATCTACAGCAGCCGGGGTATCTAAGGGAGGCTCCGTATTTGCCATACAACAAACAGTAGCAAAACCACCTATGGCGGCTGCTTTTGCCCCTGTGGCGATTGTTTCCTTATCCTCAAAACCTGGCTCTCTGAGATGGCAATGAAGGTCTATAAAGCCGGGGCAGACAACTAGTCCTGAGGCATCTAAATTCTTCGTTTCCCCTTCGCGATGCTCGGGGCTTTGGCTCAGAATGACAGTGCCCCCGGCCTGCACAATCTTGCCCTCAGCAATAAGCAAGTCACCGATCTGGTCTATGCTCTGGCTGGGGTCAATTATATGGCCGCCACGGATAAGCAGAAAGATAGCTTCCTTATTCATTGTCTGGCATAGCTGCTGGGCTTAAACTGCTGAGCCTGAGCTTCCTTTTCCGAAGCAAAGATAATCAGATTCTCCGATTTAATCTTGCGAGCCCAGTGGCTATCAGCGCTGTGATATTTCTTGCTCTCCAACTTTCCCTCATGCCAATCCGAACTGGCGATATATTGAGGATGAAGCTCATGCTCACAATAGATACACCGCAACGTTAAAGGCTCGTGAATTACTATTTTGAACTCAGGCTTTATGTATCTTACTTCTGTTTCCTGGTTTGAGACACAGTTTGTATTAGGGCACTTGACCCCGGAATCTCGCTTGTAAACGGGATAATCTATCTTCCGTACAAAGGAATCCTCTTCTTCAGGAATTGTGACTTCCTTGGCGCCCAATAAGAGGGTCAGGAGCGCCATTCTGACGGGCATTCCGTAAGCTGCCTGTTTGAAATACATGCTCCTGGGGTCGGCATCCACCTCATGGGTCAACTCATCAACACGGGGTAGCGGATGCATAACAAGTGTTTTCTTAAACTCTTTTCCTTTAAGGAGTTTTTTATCTACCACAAGGTAGCCTTTTTTCAACTCCTGTTCCTCCACCGTGGGCGCTTGCCTTTCCTTTTGAAGCCTGGTGACATAAAGGGCGTCAACCCCCGCCTTCAGTTCCACTCGGATACTTATGTCAGGCAGCATGGCAAGTTGATGTGGGCTAACTGGAGTCATGTATATGGCATCGATAGGGAAGAGCCTCCTTTCAAGTTCTTGGTTCAGATCCCTACATCTTTTCAACTCACCTTTATATTCTGTGCTTAGTCTCCTTAGGACATGCTCCGGCATCTCAAGCCCTGGGCCGGGACAGAAAAGGATAGTGGCACCAAACCTGGCTAAGGCATAGATCAGGGAATGTACTGTTCGCCCGTGTTTCAAGTCTCCCCACAGAGCAATTCTGAGTCCCTTAACGGTCTGCCTTTCTTTTCTAATGGTGTAGAGGTCGCATAAGGTTTGGGTGGGATGTTCATGGCTCCCATCACCAGCATTTATCACAGGGACGCCAGCGTAGTCGGCAACCACCCTGGCTGCGCCTTCCCAGGGATGCCTGATAACAATTATATCGGCATAGCTCCCGACCACTTTCGCCATATCGGCAATGCTTTCGCCTTTGGCCAGGGAGCTTGCCCCTATGTCCACTGCACTTATGACACGCCCCCCAAGCCTGAGCATCCCAGCTTCAAAAGAAAGCCTCGTTCTGGTGCTTGGCTCAAAAAACAAGCTGGCCATGATCTTCCCCTGGCATAGTCCGGACTGCTCATTTGGGGAGTTCGCCATCTCGTCTGCCAGGGAAAACAGCGCTTCGATTTCCCCGTTGGATAAATCGTCTATGGTCACCAGATTTCTATTTGCTAGATTCATGATGTCTCTCCCCCTTCAATTTCCTCTAATTAGCTGTCTGTTGGCTAGGCTCCCGATTACCACCTCATCTACACCATCAATCTCCTCAAGTTGAACCTGTATCTCCTCATCTTTAGAGCTTGGTATATTTTTACCGACATAGTCGGCCCGGATGGGAAGCTCTCGATGGCCGCGGTCGATAAGTACAGCTAATTGAATAGAGCTTGGACGTCCCATGTCCATCAGGGCATCCATAGCGGCACGAATGCTCCGTCCAGTATAGAGAACATCATCAACCAGGATTACTCGCCTATCGGTGATACTGGTGGGGATATCAGTGCGGCTCTGGTTCGCTGGCTTTAATTCCGAAGGTGAAATGTCATCGCGATAAAGGCCAATGTCCAGAGTACCCACGGGGATCGGGGTTCCTTCGAAGCCTTCGATTAGTTCAGCTATGCGCTTGGCTAAAGGCACTCCCCGAGTTCGCATGCCTACGAGCACAACATCTTCCGCACCCTTATTCTTTTCTACAATCTCGTGAGCAATGCGAGCTAACACCCGCCCTACCTCCCTTGAGGTCAGGAGAACCTTTTCAGGCATTAAAAAACCTCCTGCCTGCAAACTGGCAAGAGGTCTCAATTGGTGCTTCTATTGAGGTGTGCTTAAGCATACTTCCCCTTACCAGCCTCACTGGACTGATTTAAAGGTCTAACTAATTATTATGCCACAATTGTAAAAATAATGCAACCCTGCCCTTAGAACGATTCTGTTCCATTGTGGTTGAGAGAAAAGGAGAGAGATAAATGAATAGTGCTTGGTGGTTTGTCGCTGGATTACTTACTGGCTGGCTTGTCACTTGCTTGGCTATTGGTTTCTCCGTGACTTCCACACGTATAAACCGATGGCTGCGAAAACTAGGATTACGCCCAGAAACCCAGCCTCAAAACCAAGACCAGCTAAAGAAGCAATAAATAGAGCAACACCAGCAACAAGACAAATCGCAGGAAAACTTTTGGCAATGACTTTGAAATCAAAACGCACCTTGAAATAACTTTAACATGAGACTTATATCTATTCAACCAACGTGCGAGCCCTTTAGTTTGGGGGTTGCAGTTTATATGTTACCCTCTAAATTATGGAGAAGGAATATGGTTCTCTTCGGTTGAAGTTGATAAATAGAGAATTATTCCTTAGCTTCAAATAATACCTTAGTTTTATCCAGCTAACCTATACTGGTTTCTACGAAGGTGAATAATGAGCCGTTTCACTTTTAAGTTACGGACTCGGCTTCTTATCTCGTGCTCATATCTGGGCTGTGGATGCTTAGGGTCAAGTTCCCTCTGAAAATCGGAGAAGGTATAATACTTCTGAACTTTACGACATAGGTCTTGAATACCGAAGACGGTGTTCGGTTCATCCTTGAAACATTGTAACAATGCGCTTTTTAGGCTCATATCCATTTATTAAGAGCTTTGCTCCAAAACTAGAATGGTTGCTCCAACAGTCTAGAAACCAACATGAATTTGAAGTGCAATAACTACAATGAGGTAAGCAAGCCCGATACCTATCCACACTTTCCCAGCTATATGCATTTTCCGTCCAAGTTCTCTTGATTGTTCAGGCTGTCTTAAAGCCCTGCCACTGTAATAAAGCCCTAAACCAACCCCAAATATAGCTATAGCAATACCTATTAGCCAACGAATGGTTTCCATTTCTCCCCTTGAAGTTTAGTCTAGTTTAAGCATATCTTCTGGAGTAACTATTTCTTTCTTCTTTTCTTGTCTGGTGCTTGAGTAAGTGCCGAGCCAGCAGTGCTTTTTGCAGGACTGGAGGTTTTTTTACTTCGCAACTGCTTAGAAGCTATCTTTGCAACCCGTTTAGATGTTTTTTCATTCTTAGCCATCTTTCACCCCCTATAACTTCAATTCTAATACTGTATAGTGGTATAATATCATATAGATAATATACTACAGGAGGTATTTTGTAAAATGCCATACAATTATGTACCTATACTTAAAGCTAAAGAGGGCGAGTTGATTGCTTTAAGGCATCTCAGTCCTCAGACGAAGTCCAATTTGACGCCGTTAATCGAACTTCAGCCTAGAGAGACACCAGAGCTATTAAAACGAACGATCACTCAAATAAGAAGGGGCTGGATACCAACACTACCCTTACTGATAGATGTTGATAGAAGCTATTTGATGAATAGCACCGTCTCTGCTACGGATAACCTACGTAATTTGCTTACAGAACTATCTGAACAGGACTTCAAAGTAATACCTGTATCTGGTTTGAGACGACCTGCTCGCTTCAATAGTGTCGTTTCAGATACAGTGGGGGAAAACGACAATGGAATATGCATCAGACTTCAAAGCTTAGATTGGCAAGACGTCTCATCCCTTGAAAATAGCCTCAGAAATTATGTGCAAGGTATTTCACTACAATTAAGTCAGGTTGACTTAGTGTTTGACTACGAGCCCTTCTTCTCTAGTCATCTTGGGACGATTATAACTTCTGCTATAACTACAATAAATAGTATTGGCAGTATCCGCCAATACCGTAATGTGATTATCGCAGCAACTGCTTTCCCTTCTCAATCGATTGCCCAACCTTATACGATTTATCGCTTTCCCCGCCCAGAATTTCAAGCTTGGACTACTCTAGTCTCCAATCCGAATATACAACGTAGACCAGTTTTCGGGGATTACACAACTGTTCATCCTGTGTTACCGGATATAGATTATGCAATGGGTATTAAGGTAGCTCCTAAGGTTAAATACGCAACTGATTCGGAATGGCTTTGTTTAAGATGGGATGCAAGTGATTACGCAAATTTCCATAGAGTGTGTAATACACTTGTTGCATTGCCCGAATTCAGTGGTGCTGCTTATAGTTGGGGTGATGGGAGGATAGCTCAATGTGGTACCACAGGAGCGAACACCGGCAACCCTAGAGAATGGGTCTCAATTAGTGTGAACCACCATTTGACCCTTGTGGCAACACAATGCGCCAGCCGTCCCTCTGGACGAGGCAACTGAATACAAGCGTTTTTAATTCGTCCACTGGAATTGAATCAGCAAGAATGCCCCATAAAACCGAGCGCCTAGCTTTCTCCAGCTTCTTTTCATAAAGTTGCCTCGCTTTAATAATTTGTAATGCTTCTTGCTTCCAAAGGCAGCGGACTAATGCATTCGGTTCTACGTTTTGATTTTCAATTGGTTCACGAGCAATTCTCAGGTCTACACCATTAGCATTGTTGTATGCTACCCAAATACCCCACCATTCGGGCACAATGGCTTCAATCTTATTAACCCGAGACTCACCTACCACAATTACAACTTTATCAAATATTTTGTTATATATCTCTTGCTGGTAGGGTAAGCGCTCAAGAGTATCCGCATCACTTTTAATCTCAAAGCCTAACATCATGCCATTTACTACGGCCAAATCAATTCGCACACGATGTTCAAACAAGCCGAACTCTTGAAGGATTAGAGTATGGGGGTCATGAGCATAAAGCTCATTGAGTTTATTAATCAATGCCAATCGTATATCTCTATCCCGCAGGGGTTCCATTTTGTTGACCCCCCTACCTTACGCTATACACAATTTTAGTAACTAATTTCAAATTGACCCACTACCCAGTATTGTAGGGGAAAAGGGGTAGCTCACGCTACCCTTTCCCCTAATACCTAATGAGGTTTAGGTTTACTGTCTAGATATTTTGGTCGGCACTGGAGTAACCAGTGCGGGAGTCTTGGAGCCACTCTCCAGATGGGAGCCAGAAAAATGCTGAGCACGGCGTAAGAAAGAGGGTACGTCGAGAGCATCACTGCTGCCTCTTATCAGGCGACGAAGCTCGTCGGCAGTGTATATTCCCCTGCCTTGTTGCTTAGCGAAGCCAGTAGCGATAACGGTAATTCGAACCTCGCTATCCATCTTGGGGTCAAACACCACGCCAAAGACTATGTTGGCGTTGGGGTCCACTGCTTGGCTGATTACTTGGGCAGCCTCATTACACTCAAACAGAGTGAGACTTGGGCCACCAGTAATATTAAACAGCACCCCCATAGCTCCGTCTACGGATACGTCGAGCAAGGGGCTAGCCAGAGCAGCCTTAGCCGCTTCAGCAGCGCGACTTTGCCCGCTGGATTTACCCACAGACATCCAGGCTGGGCCAGCGTCTCTCATTACCGATTTAATATCGGCGAAGTCCAGGTTGATCAGTCCCGGGACGGTAACTACTTCGGAGATAGCCTGAACTCCCAACAGAAGAGCATCATCTGCTAGCCTGAAGGCGTTTTCCACACTTGTCTTAGCATCGCAGAGCTGAAGAAGGCGGTCATTAGGTATGATGATAAGTGTATCAACCTTGTCCGAGAGGTCAACCAGCCCTTCCTCGGCTACTTGAGATCTATGCGTTCCCTCAAAGGTGAAGGGCTTGGTCACAACTGCAATGGTGAGAGCGCCACTCTGCTTAGCTACCTCAGCCACTACAGGAATGCCACCTGTGCCTGTGCCACCGCCCATGCCAGCAGTGACAAACACCATATCAGCACCCTGAATGAGGTCTTCGATTATGTTGCAACTTTCCTCGGCTGCTTTGGTTCCAATCTTGTTGTCGCCACCGGCGCCCAAACCCTTGGTCAATTTCTCACCCAGTTGAATTCTGGTGGGAGCCTCGGCCAGAGCCAGCGCTTGGCCGTCGGTGTTCATGGCTATGAAGTCAACGCCCTTTATCTCCTCACGGACCATGCGAGTAATGGCATTGCACCCGCCGCCGCCAATGCCAATGGCTTTGATTTTTGCTGGGGATGGAGTATAAATTTGCTTTGCCATTCTAACCTCCTTTCATAAGTTAGGCACGAAACAGCTTTCTAACGAGATTCATAAAGCTGCTCCAAGTGCCAGACCTTTTTTCTCTGTAAGTTGATCCTTCTTTGCCTCGTACCTGCCATAGGATCAGTCCCAGGGTGGTAGCATAAGCCGGATCATTCAGGATATCGGAAATGCCATAGATGCCCGTACTCAAAGGTCGGCCTTTGCGCACCGGAATTCGCAACATTGACTCTCCTAACTCGTCAAGCCCGGACAGATTGGATGTGCCACCGGTGAGCACTAAGCCACAAGGAGCCAGGGTGCGATAATCGCTGGTGGGCATCTCCAGCAATATGAGTTGTAGCAACTCCTCCATGCGAGCCCGGATAATATTGCATAGATCTTTATAAGAGGCGCTATGACCATTCTCGAGACCCACTTGGGATGTTTGGTCCATATCTAAAGTAGGTGTGACATTGCCATATCTCTTCTTCATCTTTTCCGCAATATTAAAAGGCAGGCCCAAGCCTATGGAGAGGTCGCTTGTTACCTGGTAACCGGCTACTGGAAGGATACCGGTGTGATAGATGCTGCCATTCTTAAATACCGCTATATCCGTGGTCCCGCCCCCGATGTCAGCCATGATAACACCTGATTCTCTTTCCTCAGGAGTCAATGCTGCTTCTCCACTAGCCAGAGGCTCGAGGATGAGGTCTTCAACGTCAACACCGACACTGCGGATGCATTTTGCCAGGTTTTGTATCGAAGATATTGAAGCAGTGACGATATGGGTTTCTACATCTAACCTGGACCCATGCATGCCTACTGGCTGTCTCACTCCCTCCTGTCCATCCAGGGCGTAAGAGCGAGGGATGGCGTGGAGCACCTTCTTTCCCTCAGCGACGGTAATGTTACGAGCCGCAGATAGCACCCGTTTAAGGTCCTGAGTACGCACTAATCGATCCTCTCGGGGAATAGCTACTACTCCCTTGTTATTCAGGCTGCTTATATGCCTGCCGGTAACCCCAATATAGGCAGAATCTATGCGTATGCCGCTAATTCTTTGAGCTTCCTTCACTGATGCGGCAATGGACTGTCTGGCTTCATCCATATTGACTATGATGCCTTTATGTAGGCCGCGACTGGGAACGACTCCCACTCCTAAGACTTCAATGTCGTCTTCCGCTTTGATATTAGCCACGATGGTGGCTACTTTAGTTGTGCCTACGTCAATAGCTGAAATAATTTTCTTTGCCATGTTCACCTCCTTTTTTGCTGAGGATGCTGCCTAGTTGAGTCGCTCGGCTATCCTTAATTTGGCGCTACGGCTGCGTGGGTTGGATTCTATCTCCAACGAGGTAGGTTTAATAACCTTCCGTGAAATGAGCTTCAAGGTAGGCACATGCCCACAGCGACATACTACTGTTCCCGGGGGGCATAGGCAGCTGCTGGCTGCGGATCGCATGAATTGTTTAACTATACGGTCTTCCAGAGAATGATAACTGATGACTGTTAATCTCCCCCCCGGTCGAAGGAGGTTAATAGTTTGTTTGAGAGCCAGCTCCAGATTCTGTAGTTCACTGTTGACCGCGATGCGAATCGCCATAAAGGTTCTTGTGGCAGGGTGAATTTTGGCACGCTTGCCACTTGAAGCTTGCTCTACCAAGCTGGCAAGCTCCACGGTGGTGGCGATAGGGCGATTTTGAACGATATACCGCGCTATCCGCCGGCTATGACGCTCTTCACCGTATTTTTCTATGAGCTTAGCCAACTCTTGCTCAGAGAAGCTGTTAACGATATCCGATGCGGTTAACCCTTGCCCGGGATCGAACCTCATATTTAGGGGAGCATCGAGGTGGAAGCTGAAGCCGCGTTCGGCTGTATCCAGTTGCAGAGAAGAAACACCAAGGTCGAAAAGAATACCATCAACTGGATGAAAATGGTATCTTCTGCAGATAGCCTCAAGGTTAACAAAGTTGTCATTAACCAAAGTAACTGCTTCGCCATAGTCGCTAAGTTTATCTTGACTTACTTTGATGGCTTCGGGGTCAGCATCAATGCCTAGAAGTCTTCCTGAGGGTGAAATTTTTTCCAGTATCGCTGCCGCGTGCCCCCCCAGACCAACAGTGCAGTCAACGAAGTAACCTCCTCGCTGAGCCTGTAGCCCTGCTATAACTTCATCAAGCAGAACAGGCACGTGGACGGGTAAGGACATGGCGACGATCATTCACTATGCTCCAAAGCTCTCAATTATCTCCGACGCTTGTTCTTCGGCCGATGTTTTCGCAGCCTCCCATTCACCTTCACACCAGAGTTCAACACAGTTATTGGCACCGACAACAATCGCTGTGTCACCAATCCCGGCGTACTCGCGCAGGGGAAATGGCAATGCTATCCTGCCTTGCCCATCGAAGGAGGTGCTGAAGGCAGAGCCGAAGATAGCGCGATTCAACTTCCTTAAGTTGGCTGGAGTTACTGCCTTGGCAGCCAGGCTGTCGGACAACCTTTTCCACTCAGCTACAGGGTAAACAGCAATGCATTTCTCTCCCATCCCCTTGGCTAATATCACGCCCTCCCTCATCTGTCGCCTGAATTTTGGCGGCAGAGGCACTCTTCCCTTTTCGTCAACCTTATATGGATACTCACCAAAAAACATCTTGCCCTCCTTGGTTCTCCCCCAAAGCCCCCCAATCTTGCCTCGTTTACCTTGCCTGTTATTCCCTTACTTACCCTCTTTCCCCACTTTTCCCCACAATTCTATTATAAACCTTATCCTCATTTTGTCAATACCTTTTGGCGCTTTTTTGAATTTTTGAACAAATTTTGTTTTGGGGATTGAGAAACAGAGTGGTGCTAAATATAGCCCAATGGATACAGTGCTCCCTGAGAGCCAAAGTCACTGGGAAGCACGAGACTTTCTTTTGTCGCCGCCTGCGTGGTAAGATATGCACTTCGAAGGTTTTTATTGAGGGAATCCATGCGTATTGATATTTTGTGTCTCTTCCCTGAAATGTTTGCCTCTCCACTCAACCAGAGCATCGTCAACCGTGCTCGGGAGCAGGGATTAGTGAACATAGTGATTCATGATATTCGCGACTACACCCATGACAAACATCATACTGTGGATGATTATCCCTACGGCGGTGGACCTGGTATGGTGCTCAAGCCCGAGCCTGTCTTTGAGGCAGCAGAGACGATAAAACAACAGCTTGGTGTAAGTGAGATGCCTATCATATTACTCACTCCTCAGGGCAGGCTTTTTTCTCAATCTGTTGCTCAGGAGTTAGCCCTCCACCCTCATCTTATGTTAATCTGTGGTCATTACGAAGGTTTAGACGAGAGAGTGTGTGAACACTTAGCTACTGATGAAATCAGTATCGGGGATTATGTACTTAGTGGAGGGGAATTAGCTGCCCTGGTTGTGATGGATGCTATCGTTAGACTTATACCAGGAGTGCTCGGCTCACAGGATTCCGCCGGCAGTGATTCTCATAGCAACGGGCTTTTAGAATATCCCCAATATACCAGATCTGAGGTATATCGAGGTTGGTCAGTACCCTCGGTTTTGCTTTCAGGGAATCACGGCGAAATTGCTCAATGGCGACGCCGTCAGGCTATCCTGCGAACGGCGAAACGACGCCCTGACCTCTTGGACAAGGGCAATCTCTGCGATGAGGAAAGAAAATGGATGTTAGAGAATTTGTTAAACCCAAAATGAACCCCGGCATTCCTCCAATTTCCCCTGGCGATATGGTCAAGGTTGGTTTGAAGGCTATGGAAGGGGATAAAGAGCGACTGCAACACTTCCAAGGGATGGTGATTAAAATGAGGAAGGGCGTTGATGGTGGAAGCTTTACGGTGAGGAGGGTATCTTACGGCATTGGAGTGGAACGTACTTTCCCTTTCCAATCTCCTTCGGTGCAAAATGTAGAGGTGCTCAGGCATGGAAAGGTGCGCCGAGCCAAGCTCTATTATATGCGCAGGCTCAGTGCTAAGCGGGCTCGACTTAAGGAGAGGCGGGAGAAGGCAATAGAGCAAGCCATGCCTCAAATAGAGCAAGCCACACCTCAAGAAGAAGAACAGACCTCTGAATGAACTACGCCGAGGTGGCAGTCAATTCCCCGGGGAGTCGGTCAACTTTTTGCTATTCCGTACCACCAGGGCTCAATATAAGTGCCGGGCAAGCAGTATGGGTGCCCTTTGGCTCCAAGGTTATTCAGGGGATTGTGCTCCTATTATCAGACGAGCCATCGGTTGAAGAAACTAAGGAAATAGCTGGCATTGTTACTGATTTTCCTTTGCTTTCCCCGATACAAATAAAACTTGCCCAGTGGATAAGCGAATACTATTTTGCCTCCCTTTTCGATGCCCTGGCTTTAATGCTACCTCCGCGATTTGAAAGACGGGCTATTACTTGCTTTCAGCTAACAGATTCCCAAGTAGATTTGCCCTTAACACCCGAGCAAAGGCAAATCCTGCATATTATGAGAGAGAAAAAAAAGACAAGTTTGGCTGAACTCGAGGAAGAAATTGGTAAAAGAAAAGCCAGGCAAATCACCGACCAGTTGTTAGACCGTCAACTAATTACAAAAACTCTGGAATTGGAAAAGGCAAGGATAAAGCCCAAAATGCTTCCTTATATTAAGCTAATAGCTGACGGAGAAAATATTGGAGTAGAGAAAGCTCGCCTGGATAAGTCTAGAGCCTATAAACAGGCAGAACTGTTAGAATTTCTGACCGGGCAGACTCAACCTATTTCAATCAGCGAACTGAAGAAACGTCTCAATTGCTCTCTTGCCACTATCAAGGCCCTGGAGAGCCGTCATTTGGTCTCATTGGAAAGGCTCAGGGTAAGACGTGACCCATTATCTCATCTCAGCCTCACAACTTCTCCAGCTCCGGTTCTCACGTCATCTCAACAAACTGCCTGGGGATCGATCCAAGATGTCATTGTGAAAGAAGCGAGGCAGTCCGGCAGTCCATCGGTTTTTCTCCTTTTTGGCGTTACTGGCAGCGGCAAGACTGAGATTTACCTGCAGGCCTTAGCTCAGGTTATTGCCGCCGGTAAGCGAGGCATTTGCCTTATCCCG
>Ga0307433_1001061_pt1 | contig 16642 bp, 15 predicted proteins | sample SalMarWE160210MG_FD_202166 | JGI IMG/M metagenome (GOLD analysis project Ga0307433, IMG submission 202166) | Salt marsh sediment microbial communities from the Plum Island Ecosystem LTER, Massachusetts, United States - WE1603-210 | ecosystem: Environmental > Aquatic > Marine > Intertidal zone >... | reverse complement strand
GTCGTATTAGCCCTACAGCGCCACTTCGTCATTTCGCGCGGTGGGTCGGAGCCTGCCCTGAGCCTGCCGAACGGGGACCTACCGCGCTCGAAAGCCCATTTTCGCCGTTGCGCGGCGGGTCAGGAGACCCGCCGCGCGGTAAGTGGCGCTGTAGTGTTAGTTGTGACAAAGTCGCCTGAAGTGCGCCGATCACGCCCGCGGATGGTACTTCTTGTGGATGGCTTTGAGGCGGCTGGGGTCGACGTGCGTGTAGACCTGCGTGGTGCTGATGTCGACGTGGCCGAGCATCTCCTGGACGGCCCTGAGGTCGGCCCCGCCCTCCAGAAGGTGTGTGGCGAACGAGTGCCTGAGCGTGTGCGGGCTGACGCGCCGGCTGACGCCCACGCGCAGGGCGTACTTCTTCACGAGCCGCCAGATCGTCTCGCGGCCCATGCGCCGGCCGGTGTGCGTCAGGAAGAGCGACTCGCTTCCCTGGCGGTCGAGCCCGGGCCGTTCCCTCGCCAGGTACAGGTCGAGGGCGGCGAGGGCACGCCGGCCGACGGGCACGATGCGTTCCTTTCGCCCCTTGCCGATGCAGTGGACGTACCCGACGTCGTGGTTCACGCTCCGGGTGGTCAGGTCCGCCGCCTCGGTGGCCCGCGCGCCGGTGGCGTAAAGCATCTCGAGGATGGCCGTATCGCGCAGCGGCCAGCGGTCGTGCGCCGCCTCCGGCGCAGCAAGCAGACGGTCCACGGCCTTGCGGTCGAGCACCTCGGGCAGGGTGACCCACAGGCGGGGGCTCTCCAGGTGCTCGGTGGCGTCCTTGGACACGAGCCTCTCGGCGCTGGCGAAGCGGAAGAACATGCGGATGGCCACCAACGCCCGGCTGACCGTCGCCACCGCACAGCCGCGCTGCTTCTCGGCCACCAGAAACTCGATGACCTGGTCGCCGCGCACCGCCTCCCACGCCTCCGGCTGGTCGATGCCGGCGAACGTGGCAAAACGCTCCAGGTCTCGCTGATACGCCTGGAGCGTGTTGACGCTCAGCCCGCACTCAATCGTCAGGTAATCCAGGAACGAATCAATCGGGTTGGCCGCAACACCAAGCACAGGGATTCCTTCCGACTTACTCGTGTCAGCGGGGAACCTGTGGGGCGGCGGCCCACATTGGGTCATAGGTTCCAAGGCTTCGGGCGCTTGTAGCATCGGCCCGGCTGCCGCCGATGCTTTAGCCAAAGTCCGATAACGCCACTTGCCGCGCGGCGGGTCTCCGCACCCGCCGCGCAACGCCCAAGCCACACGTTCTCGCGCGGTGGGTCCCCGTTCGGCAGGCTCAGGGCAGGCTCCGACCCACCGCGCGAAACGCCTGGTGCTACTTTGTCAACTTTGCATTGCGCCCCATCGGGATAGCGCGGTGGGCAATCCTGCCCACCGCGCGGCGGCCTGGGAAGGCCCCCGCGCGGAACGTAGCGTAGTAGGACTAACGGAGGCGGTCGTGGAAAGCGCGCGGCGAGAGAATCGGGACGCCCCGGAACTCCTTGAGATCCAGCAAGTCGCGGTCGCCGGTGACCAGGCAGTCTGCTTCGGCGGCCACGGCCGTGCCCAAAACGGGCAGGTCGGACCGGTCGCGGCAAGCGCCGGCCGGGACCTTGGCGGGTTTGACGAGGGCGACATGTTCGCGCAGAAACGCGATGACCTGGTCGGCGCCAGAGGCGGGCACCTTGAACTTGGCCCTGAGGTGCCGGCGGAGTTCCTTCAGGATGTACTCCGAAGATGAATCGCGTACTGGATGTCGGCGACCCCAGGTCGCTGATGCCCACAGGTAGCCAGCCGTCATCGCTCGACTTCACCTTCGAGGTTGGGGGCAAGCAGTGGCTTTGTGAAGCGACAGCCATCGCAGGGTCGAAGAGAGATCCCGACCTGTCGAGGATGAAACCGGAACGCCATCATGGAGTCCATCGCCAGCAGCGGTGACGGCACCTACACACGTAACGGGGGGGGTGACCACACCCGGCACGCCGGGGACCGGCCACGTGCCCGACTATGCCCTTTTCAAACTGGATGACCTGACAAGGCAATATCTATGGCTGGACATGGGGATCTAGCACTAAGCCCCCTTTAACGTGATTGTCCAAACTCTGTTTCGCCTCGCCCGGCTTTGCAGGCGGCGCAGTTACTTACGACGACGCAGCATCATCAGCCCGCCGAGGCTCAGCAGTGCGAGCGACGAAGGCTCGGGGACGATCAGAGTCACCATCGCCTCGCCCATGGCCTCACCGACGTTCATGTAGGTTTCGGCATTGCGGTTGTAGTGGCTGTTGGAAGCGCCGCCCATGCTGAGGGGGTTGCTGTACACGGTAGCGACGTCGCCTTCGAACTGCGGATACTTCTCCGCATCGCTGACCGCGAACTGGGCATCGAGGACGAGCCCTTCGTTGCCCGTGGCGCCTATGACGGTCTGGCCGAGCGTGGCGCAGACGAACTTCGCGTCCGGCGCATCAAAATCTTCACGCAGTTGCCCGATCAAGTGAACAAGGTTCTGCTCGTAGCGGGCGGCGTGCCCGGCCGTGTAGCGATCCCGGTCGCCCTGCCACCAGAAGAAGCCGGCGACCTCGTATCCGACGGCGTCGGGGTAATACGTGTCGAGCTCGGACAGCACCGTCTTCGCATTGCGGACGTCGCCGTCGTACTGCTTGCCGGCGTACCAGCCGATCGGTACCGGCGTTGTGCCCTTTTCCCATTTCTCGGGCGAACCGCCGTAGCCCGGGAAAACCCAGGTTTTGCCGCCCTCTGGGTACTCCCAGCCCTCGCTGCCCGGCGGCAGCAGGTCCCAGCCGAGGGCGCGGTTGCCGATGCAGCTTTTGAGGATCATCACCGGTGCATCGGTGGCCTGGCCCACGTAATGGCCGATGCCCATTTCCGGGCCGATGCTTCCGCCCGTGATGGACATCCATTCGTTGTTGTACACCGTCATCGGGCCCGTGCCGCTTCCCATGACGCGCACGTTTCGCACGTCCTTACGTACGGTCCAGTTGCCGGCGTCATCGACAAGGTATGGGTATTTGTTTTTGGTCTTCAGCGCATACTCGAGGGTGCCGTCCGTGTCGCCGGCAACCTTACCAGCACCAAGCATGTTGGACTGGCCCAACAGGATGTACACCTGCACGGGCTTGCTCATGTCGGCCGGTTTGCCGTCCGGATCGGGCAGCGGGTCGGGAATCTCCTCGGCCGCAGCGGGAACGACCAGCAGCGCCAGCAACACGGCGCCGAGCGTCAATAGCAGACTGTTCTCTCTTTTCATTCGCATCGCCTCCCTTGAAGGCAAATCCTTAGCTCGCATCCGCACGTTCCCCACCGAGCGCTCGTCCTTATGCGAACCGTTAGGTTGCTCATGGCATTGTAGTGCACTTTGTGGAGAAGTCAACCGCCGGAAATGAGCACGGCCCGGCTTCGACCGAGCCAAGTCTGGAAGACGCAGTAGTGGCGGAGGGAAAGGCGGACAGGGAGGTCGTGGAGGTGAGGACGTGAACACAACCGCGCGCCAGATGTCTGCCGGCCCGGCCATGGATAGCCTTTTACGGGCCTATGATCATCACCCCCGGCAATGCCTCCTGCAGGTCCTTCAGGCCGGCGTCCGTGGTCCAGAGGGTACTGAGGCGAAGTGTCTGCAGGGGCCCAAAAACATCTGCAGTTAGCGCTTGACGAGGCGTCCCTTTGGTGCTACCTTTACTCAGAACGTGCTACGAACGGGAGGGGACGCCGTGGCCAGCGCTGCTGAGGCGCATCAGAATCCGATGGGCTTCGACTCACGGGGGGTTGCCCGCGCCGGCGCGGGCCCGGCCGGCAGCCCGCCGCGGGGCCGGGGGTTTACCCTGCTCGAGTTGCTGATCGTCATTGTCATCCTGGGGCTCCTGGCCGCGCTCCTTTTTCCCGCGCTCGCCATGGCCATGGAGACCGCGAATCGAACGTCCTGCGCGAACAACCTCCGGCAACTCGGTTTGGCGCTGCGGCTCTACGCGAACCACAACGAGGCCTGTTACCCGGTGGAGGATCAGTGTGGCAATCCGCAGTCGGTCCTCGTGCCGGCACTGGTGCCGCATTACGTCCAGGACGTGCGGCTGTTTTACTGCCCGAGCGCGGCGCAGATGGAGCCATACGCGCAAAGCCACGACTACGCGGGTCCGGGCGGCGACTCGGTCATCGATGCCCCGGAGAACCGGGAGCGGCACTTCATCACCTACAAGTACTACAGCGTCAGCCGGCGGGATACGCGGGTGCCGCTGCCCCTGAGGCTGAGCGAGTACCCGCACCCGTTGGGGATCGGCTCCCCCGGCGGACGGTGGCTGATGAGCGATTACGTGCGGAAGGGCATCCCGGTCTTTCCGCATCACGAACCGGGGGGCAAAGGCGGCGGCCGAAACGTTCTGTTTGCCGACGGAAGTGTCCAGTTTGTGCGCGAGAAAACGGACGGTGCGTTTACGGAGCGGCTATGATGCGGGGCCCGTGGCTGACCACGCGCATGCTGGTGACGGCTGCGGCGGCCGGGGTGGCCTCGGCCGTGCTGCTCCGGGTCATCGGCCGAACCGTTCACCTGGTCGTGCCGGTTCCACTGTCCGGGAAAATGGTGGCGGCTATCCCGCGGACGCTGCTCCTGCTGGTGGTCCTGGCGCGGGTCCGGCGGCCTGGGATCCTGACCCTTGCGGGCGTGGTCGAGGCCGGCATGGCCCTGGTGTTGGGCGGCATGTTTCCGTTGTCGATATTGATACCGGTGGTCGGAGGGTTGGTGGCGGACGGATGCTGGCTGCTCTCGCGCCCGCTGCGGGGAGAGCGGCTTCGGCTGGGGCTGGTGGGCTTCACCCTGGCCGGCACCCAGGCGGTGACCGTGGTCGCCTTCCTGTGGGCGGTGGGCGTGCCCGCCGCCAAGGTGCTGGGAGCGACCGTTTTGGGAAGTATCGTGGCGGCCAACGCCGTCCTCGGCCTGGTGGCCGGCCTATTGGCCGGCAGTGTGGCCGGAGAACTCAGGGAAGCCGGAGTGATCGAATGACCGAGTCTGAAGCCCGCAGCCGGCCGGAGACCTTGACCGTGCGGCCCATCGGGTACGTCCAATCGGAGTATGGCGCGCCGCGGGACGTCTGGCACCATCGTGCGGACCGGGATGACGCGGTCTCCGTGCTTCGGCTCGACGAGCGGAACCGGCGGCTGCTTCGGGGGCTCCAGGGCTACTCCCATATCATCGTCCTCTTCTGGGTTCACCGGGCGGGGGAATGGAAGATGCCTAAGGGGCACTCGAAGCCCAAGCACATCAAGGTCTTTGCCACCCGGATGCCGGTCCGTCCGAATCCGATCGGCCTCTCGCTGGTCGAACTGCTGGACTTCTCGACGGAGACCGGGGAGGTCAAGGTCCGGGGGCTGGATGCCGTGGACGGCTCCCCTGTGCTCGACATCAAGCCGTACCTTCCGCACTGCGACAGCCTGCCGGAAGCCACCGTCCCGGATTGGGTGACCGAGGGGCTGAACCGCCACTTCCACGGAGAGGCGGGCCCGTCGAAAGAATCCCCGGACGACCATTCCCACCCCGGCGGGTCGCGGGAAGACCACCACCCTGCCAATGGGAAAAACGATCCGCGTCGCGCGGAAGCAGGAAACCTCCAGGACAGCCGAATCGAACAAGGGGAGGAAACTCATGACGCTGCGAACACTGACAGGAAGCCTGGCGCTTGCATTGGTGATGAGCGTCGCACCGAACGTTCTGGCGGAGTCCGTGATGTTTACGCTCATGACCCACCCGGATAACATTCACATGATGCCGCAATCGAGCGGCGCGCTCGGCGTGGTCGGGGACCATCTGCCCATGACCGCCGACGACGTCGAGAGCGACACGGGCCTGCTGAACGTGGACGCGTGCTACAGTTTCAATTTCAAGAATCCGGTCGGCGTGCCGGCAGAGGATTACCCGGATCCAGAGCCTTGGATGATCGAGGACTACCCCGACGGGTACGAGGAAGGCATCCTGACCCTGACCGGCTCGTTGGTGCTGGACGTGGACCTGGCGGCGGGTGGGCCGATGACCGTGGCCGATTTGACCTTTGACGCCCGCGTGCCCAAGGGCGCGAGTGCCGGCGAGAAGGTGTCGCACGATTACCTCGTGCAGCCGGGGGATCCCGCGACGGGGGGCGGCTACGGGGATATTGACGGCTCGCCCAACGCCGGAACGTACGCCGCCTCCGCCGCCGGCGGGTGGGCCCTGTCAGCCACGTTCGACTGGTACAGCGACCTGCCGCCCGATGGGCCGGACACCATTGATATAACGTTCGATGATTTCGTCTGGGACGGGTTCGTGATTCCGGTCACCGAACTGACGCAGGCCGGCATGGACGCCCTGACACTGGACGACCCGCTGGGGTACTTCGGCGGCACGTCGGCGGATTTCGAGGCGTGGCTGCTGACGGACATTGCCCCGCGGCTCCCTGCCGACGCGGCGTATCTGTTGTTCGCCCAGGGCCGGGACAAGGCCACATGGAACAATCCCCACATGTATAACTGGGATCCGGACTACGGCCGCCTGACCCAGACCATCCTCGCCACGGCGGTTCCGGAGCCGGCCACCCTGGCGCTGGTGGCGGCGGGCCTGGCCGGCATGGCCCTGCGGCGCCGCCGGAGCGGCTGACCTCTTCGGGGGACGATCCCCATGGCCGAATGGCCCGCCTCGCCGCCAACAGCCAGCACGCGCCGAGACACGCCCCTCGTGGGGCTTACGGTCCTGGCGTTCGCCTGTCTGATCACCGCCACATTCCTGGTAGGCGAGTGGTGGAAACTTGGCGTGCTCCTGGCGATCTCGGTGGCCTGGATGGGAAGGGGGGCTGGTCGGTCCGCGACCCGCCGGGCAGGGACGTGGGGCTGGATAGCCGCCGGGGTGGGGGCGCTCGCGTTCCTGCTGGGGTCGGTGGGCCTGCCGGTCACACAGTATGCCGGACCGGTGGTCCGCTTGGCGATCCTCGTTATGGCGGGACGGGCGTTCGCCCTGTCGACATCGGTAGCCGAGTGGCGCCGGGCGCTCTGGCGAGCCCGGCTGCCGAATCGGATGGTGCTCCTCTTTGCCGCGGCGCACGCCATGACGGGCATGCTGGCCTCGGAGGTCCGCCTGGCGCGGGAGGGCATGCGGATTCGGGCGGCCTGTGTTCCGCGCAAGCGGTCCCTGCTTGGGCCGGCCCGAGCCTGGTGGCGGGCCGGCGTGGCGTTCCTCGCCCGCTTGTTCATCCGGGCGGACCTCATGGCGGTTGCGGCTGAAACCCGCGGGTTCGGCCGCCCGGGCACCCGTGCCGCAGCCCAAGCCTCCCGTCTGCGGGCGGCCGACGTGGTGACGGCGGTCTTCTGCATCGGCAGCGCCGCCGTCCTGTGTCTGGTGTAACGATGGCCGATCGGCTGCGAATCGAGGGTCTCTCGTGTCAGCCGGGCCAAGGTGACGGGTTCGCCCTCGGCCCGGTGGACCTGGCGGTGGGGCCGGGCGAGTTCGTGTTTGTGGCGGGCCGGAGCGGGGCCGGCAAGTCGCTGTTGGCCCGTTGTCTCTCAGGCCTGATCCCGCATGTGTTTCCGGGCCGCGCTGCCGGACGCGTGGTCCTTGCCGGCACGCCCCTCCAGGACCTGGCGCCGTGGGAGGTCTCGCAGCATCTCGGCATCGTGATGCAGGATCCGCGCGCGGGCCAATTCGGCGAGACGGTCTGGGAGGAGGTGGCCTTCGGGCCGGAGAACCTCGGCCTGCCGACGGCCGAGATCGCCCGGCGCGTCGACCGGGCCCTGGAGGCCACGGCCCTCGCGGGCGGGGGGGACTGGCCGATTCAGACCCTCTCGTTGGGCCGGCGGCAGGCGGTCGCCGTCGCGGCGGCCCTGGCGATGAGGCCGAGCGTCCTCGTGCTCGATGAGCCCACCGCGATGCTCGACGCCGCATCCGCCAGGACCCTCATGGACCATCTGGCCGTCCTGGCGGCCGAGGAGGGCCTGACCGTCATCGTGCTCGAACATCGGACCCGGTACGTGGTCCCCCGCGCCACGCGGCTGGTCGTGCTTGAGGAAGGGGCGGTGGCCTATGACGGTAAGCCCCAGCGGGCCCATGAGCCGCCGTTCTGCGAGCGGTTCGGCCTGCGGCTGCCTGAGTCGTTGCCGCGCCGCCCGTCGAGGATCGCTCCCCCGCCCGAGACAGCGCCGAGGGTGGTCCAGGCCCGGGGGATTGCTTATGCGTATCCGCGCAGCGCGACGGTCTTTGATGAGGTCGACCTCGACGCCGTCGCCGGGGCGACGACCGTCGTCACCGGGCCGAACGGATCGGGCAAAACCACGCTCCTGAAGGTGATGGCGGGCCTCAACCGGCCGCAACGCGGGCGCGTGCGGTACAGACACCCTCCGGCGGAGTCCGAGAGCCCCCGCCGCGGACAGGTGGCATTCGTCGGCCAGGCGCCGGAATACGTCTTCCGGTACGGCAGCGTGGCGGCCGAGTATGCCTCGTGGCGCCGAGGCACCGGCACGGCGGAGGGGGGTTTCTTGGAGCCGTTGGACCTGGCCCACCTGGCGGACCGGCATCCGCTGTCGCTCAGCGAGGGTGAGAAGCGGCGGCTGACCATCGCCTCGGCCCTGGCGGCCGGGCCCGGGCTGCTCGTCCTGGACGAACCATCGGTGGGGTTCGACGGGCGTCACTTGGCTCGGCTCTTCCGGTCGCTTGACGGGTACCGCGGCGGCGGCGGCGCCGTGCTGCTGGCCTCGAACGACCCGGATGTGCTCGACCGCGATATGCCGGGCTCGGCCATTTCCCTGAGCCCGGACCGTCACATGCATCCACAACATATCGTGTGATGCCACGGCAGGTTGTGAGGCAGGAAGGTTCCCGGAGCCTTTTTGCCACGCCCTCCTGTGCAAGCGGGCCGGGCGCGACAAAACCTTGCCACGTGCGACCGCCTGAAGCATAATGGCGGCCGGCGACGTGGGGAACCAGGGAGCAGCGCGATGAAGACACTCGTTCTCGGATGCGTGGGTGTTCTGCTGGCCGCCGGCCCGGCTGCACCTCCGGCCACGGCCGAGGCGCCGGGCCGACCGGCCCCGACGGCGCCGACCGCGGGCATCGAGTGGCAGACGCGGCCCAGTGCCGACATCATGATGCGCTACGTCCTGCCCGGCCGCGTGGCCAAGGTCCTCGTCAAGGACGGCGACCGCGTCAAACCCGGCCAAGTGCTGGTGGAACTCGACGACGAGGCCGAACGCATCAAACTGAAGCAGTTGAAGGCGATGGCCGACGACGAACTGCATGTCAAGGCAGCCATCGCCCAACTCGATCAGCAGGAGGCGGACCTCAAGAAACTGGAGTGGGCCGGCAAGGAAGGGGCCGCCACCGAGTGGGAGATCGAGCATCAGCGACTCGAAGTCAAGATCGGCGAGTGGTCGCTCGAAAAAACCAAGTTCAACCGCGACCGGGCACAGGACGACTACCTGCAGGGCAAGGTGCAGGTGGACCGGATGGCCATGAAGAGCCCCATCGCCGGCCGCGTCGAGTTCGTCTACGTCGAGGCGGGGGAATCGGTCGAGGCGCTCGGCGACGTCGTCCGCCTCGTCAAGATCGACCCGCTCTGGGCCGACGTGCCCGTGCCGCTCGTCCAGGTCCGACGCCTGAAACTCGGCCAGACGCTCCAGGTCGTGTTCCCGGAGACCGACGGGGCGAGCGTGGCCGGCAAGATCATCCACGTTGCGGGGGTCGCCGATCCCGCCGCCGAGACGCTGATGATCCGCGTCGAAGTGCCGAACCCGAACGGGCGACCGGCCGGCGAGCGAGTTCGGGTCCTGGTGCCCGGGGTCGGCGAGTTGGCAGCGGCGAAGCAGCCGTGACACGCCGGGGACGCCACGCGTCCGCCCGAACGGTTTTTTGCGCTGCGCGAAGGGGGGGGCACGGGGTATAAACGGGTGAAGGCATTGGGTGCAGGTCAAGGCTGCCACGGCCCGTGGCGAGGCACCAGGAGAGGGGTGACGCCTGGGCCTTTTCTCTTGACGCATCGGCGTGTTCGGGGGACTCTGCGGGTCTGGCGTGTCTGTGCGCAGCGCATGGATGCCTGGAGCGATCGATGAAGCATTGGCCGGAGCAGTTGAGTCGCGCCGTGTGCTGGCTGGCGGCGGCCCTCGCCGCCGTCTCGCTTGTGTCCTGCAAAGTGTGCCGCCCGTTGAACTCCGACACGTACGTCGGCCCGGCGCGGGGGGGCGCGGGCGCACCTGCCGCCGGCAAGGCGGCCGGGGCAACGCCCGAGAAGCCGACCAAGCCGAAGGCCAAGGCCGCGGCCGGTCCCGCCAAGAAGGCCGAGCCCGTCGCCAAGAAGGCCGCGCCGGCCGACGACGTCATTCTCTCCGACGGACCGCTCGTCAAAAACAGGGCGCTCGTGATGGCGCTGAAGAACAACCAGGCCCTCGTCGTCGAGCAGTTGACCCCCCGGATCGCCCGCACCTGGGAACCCGAATTGTGGTCGGTGTTCGACCCCGTGCTGACCGGCGCCATTGGGCACGAACGTGTGGCGGGCGAGGACCTGCGAAGCCGGGGCGAACAGTTCAACTACCATAGCGACACCGTCGTCGCGGAAGCCGGTCTGACGAGGCTCTTTCCGACCGGCACCCAGGTAGCCCTTGGTGCGATGACGGAGGTCGGCGATATATCGATGCTCGATCAACTCGTCCGGTCCTGGGTGGGTTTGACCGTGACCCAGCCGCTCCTCAAGGGGGCGGGGACGGAGGCCAATTTGGCGGTCGTCCGACAGGCCCGGCTCGACGCGCTCGCCTCCGACTACCAACTGCGGGGGTTCGTCGAGATGTTCGTGGCCGAGGTGGAGCAGACCTACTGGGACTGCATGCTGGCGAAACTCCAGATCGAGATCTTCGAGAAGGTGGTGGACGTTGCCAGGAAGCGGCTGGAGCGCACGAAAGATAGGATCAAGGCCGGCACGATCAGTCGAACCGAACAGTGGGCGGCCGAGGGCGGCCTGGCCCGACGCCGGGAGCGATTGATCGATGCCCAGAGCGATCTGAAAACGGCGAAATTGCGACTACTACGGGCGATGAACCCCGGAGGAAACGGGTTCTGGAAACACGACTTCGAACTGCCCAAACCGCCCGACGTGCCCAACGAGACACTCGACGTGGACCCGGCTACGTACGCCGAGGCGGCCATGCAGATGCGGCCTGACCTGAACGAGGCCAGGCTCCGCGTCAAGCAGGGCACCCTCGAGGTGGTCCGGACACGAAACGGCCTGCTGCCGCAACTCGACCTGTTCGTCACCTGGGGCAAGAGCGGCTATGCCAAGTCGTTCGGCGGCTCGTGGGGTGACCTGCCGGGCGACGCGCATGATCTGGTCTTCGGTGTGCGTGCGGCCGTCCCCTTGGGGAACCAGGCCGCACGAGCCCAGCACAAACGGGCCAAACTGACCCACCGTCAGGCCCAAGAGGCCCTCAAGAACATGGAGCAACTGGTTCAGCAGGACGTCCGGACGGCCTACATCGAGGTGGAGCGGGCGACGGCACAGATTGAGGCGTCGAAGGTCACCCTGAGCGGGCGGCAGAGAACCTACGAGGCGGAGGTTGACCGGCACGCCATCGGCCGGTCAACGATGTTTCAGGTGATCCGGGCCGAACGCAACTTGCTGGAAAGTCAGAACACGGTGGCTCAGTCCATCATCGACTACCTGAAGGCGTTTGTGGAGTTGCACCGCCTGACGGGCCGGCTTCTGGAATTGCGGGGGATCGAGGCCGCCGGCGGTGAGCCGCCAGGTTCGGAATCGAGTCGTCGATAACGGGGCGAAGGGTGCCTTCTGGCCCAACATAATGGGCCTGTTTTGTTTCGACACCCTACAAGTTGGGGCAGCGGGCACCACGCTCCGGCAACCAACGCCGCGTTGCCCTTGACGGGCCGCAAAGGCGGACTCGACCTCCTTGGCAAAGGGTCGTTTCCAGACGGTGAAATGTTTGCGATTGTGGGCGATAGGGCATTGCCAAGGCCCGTTTTCCCAGTATAATTCAGTGGTTTCCAAATAGTCGGAGACCGCCGTACATTGTGCGGCAGCGTAGAGGTGAGTCGCACCGTTAGGGGGAGGGGTCGAAGGCGGTGCGTTTGCCCTGGTTGTGGTCGTATGATAAGGCTGGGGAGCCTCTCGTGGCGAGACAGGATGGGGGCGTTTCCCCGGGAGTTCGCTCTGTGGGGGCGGGGGGAGTTTGCCCGCCGGGGCAGGGAAGGATGCGGACGGATGCCTTACTCGCATCGACTTCAGGGGAGCCGGTTCGAACTGAAGTTCATCATCCCTGAATCGACCGCGCGCGGGGTCCGGGATTTCGTCCTGAGTTACCTGGAACCCGACCCTCACGCCGACCCGGCTCGAAACTGCGAGTACCCGGTCCACAGCCTTTACCTGGACGGCCCGGACCTGACCCTGTGCCGCGCCACCCTCTGGGGCCTGAAAAACCGCTACAAACTGCGGATCCGTTTCTACGACGAGACGCCGCAGAGCCCCTCGTTCCTGGAGATCAAGCGACGCGAGAACGACGTCATCCTGAAACAGCGTGTGCCGGTGCGTCGTGCGGGTGTGGCCATGATCCTGGGCGGGCACTGGCCTCGCCCGGAAGACGTGATGGACACCAGCCCGACCGGCATGGCGGCCCTGTCGGAGTTCACGCGCCTGCGCGACATGATCCAGGCCGACGGCAAGGTGTTCGTCTCGTACATGCGGGAAGCCTACGTCAGCCCGGCTGACGACAGCGTCCGGGTCACGTTCGACCGGCGGGTCCACGCCGTGCGGTACGGCGGCCGGGGGTCGCTCGAGGCGAAGGGAGAAAAGATCTATCCGGGCATCGACGGCGTGGTGCTCGAGATCAAGTTCACGAACCGGTTCCCCGTCTGGATGCGCGACCTGGCCCGCAGTTTCGACCTGTACCGCCAGAACATGGCCAAGTACGTCGCGTGCATGATCGTGCTGCACCTGCCGCAACTCGAACTGCTGGGGCACCGCGACGTCGCCGAGTGGCGGAATGCCGGATATCAGGAGGTGGATGCATGAACGACGTGCTGCAACTGGTCCTCAGCGGCGACCTGGCCGCCGGCCTCGGCGGCACCGAAACCGTGCTCCTCGTGGTGCTGCTGGCGTTCATCGTCGGCCACGTCATCGGCTGGGTTTACATGTGGACCCACACGACGCTGTCGTACTCGAAGATGTTCGTGGCGTCGCTGGTGGTCCTCCCGGTGCTGGTGGCCATGGTGATGACGCTGATGCGCGGCAACATCGTGATCGCGTTCGGCCTCTTGGCCGTGTTCGCCGTGGTCCGGTTCAGGAACGTCCTCAAGGACACGCGCGACACCACGTTCATTCTGTGGTCGATCGTCATGGGGCTGGCGGTGGGGACGTTGCGGTTCAGCACGGCTCTGATCGGGTGTGCGTGCGTGGCGGCGATCTTCCTGTATCTGCGGATGACGGCGTTCGGCAGCCGCCATCGCTACGACGTGATCCTGAACCTGCACTGGACGGGCCTGGGCGCCGGGCCGGTGGCCTTGAAGTCGGTTCTTCGCCGGCACAGCCTGCAGATGCACCTGGCGAGCGAGCGAGCCTCGGCCGACGAGGGAATGGACCTCTCGTATCGGCTCCTGCTGCGCGACCCCGCCCGCAGCCGCGAACTCCTGGATGAACTCGAAGCGTCGGACGGGGTGGCGTACGCCTCGCTGAGTCAACGCGAAGTGGACGAGTCCGAGATCTAACGTAGTCGGAGATCCAGACTGTGGCAAAGAAACCGCGTATCCCAACGCCGTGGCGCCAGCGATGGCGCCGGATTCGGTTCCAGTTGCTGCCGGTGGCCGTCTTTGCTGCGGCCGGTGTCGGAGCCCTCTGGCTCTGGGGACGGCACGTCGGCATGCCCAACGCCGTGGGCGAGGTCCAGGCCGTCCGCGCCGATGCCGTCAGCCTGACCGCCGGCCGATTGGTCAAGATGGACGGCGTTGAACGGCGCGTGTTCGGCGAGGTCCTCAAGGACCAGGTGGTCGCCGAACTCGACCCCGGTCCGCTCGAGGCCATGTGCGAAACCTATGAGAAGGAACGCATAGGCCTGGCCAAGCAACTGGAAGCCGCCAAAGAGGATTACAAGACCCAATGGGAGACCCAGCACAAGACCGAGGTGGCCGAACAGAACCGCCTGAAGCAGGTCATCGACGCCCTCAGCCAGGACATCGTCGACCGCCGCGGCAGCATCGAGACCGACAAGGTCTCGCTCGTCACGCTGAACGAGCAACTCGCGACCATCTCGGTGTTGGTCAGGAAGGGCGTCGAAGCGCCATGGCGCGAGGTCCAACTCCGATCCGATCGCGATGTCGTCCAGAAACGGATCGAGGAAAACCAGAAGGCACTCAAGGTAGCCGAAGACCAGTTGAAGGTCAGCGACGAACGCCTCCGCCAGTACGTCCTCACGAAGGAGGCCGACCTGGCGAAACTGCTCGCCCCGGTTCAGGCGGCCATCGATACCCAGGACAAACGCCTCAATGAACTCGCCCTGCAGATTGAATCGCTCAAGATACGGGCCCCTATCGCCGGCACGATTATGGCCATACACCAGTGGCCCGGACAGAACGTCCAGGCCGGCACGCCCATCATGACCATCGCCGCCACCGACAGCCGGTACATCGTCAGTTACGTCCGACAGGAGACCTACATCCGCCCGGTCGTCGGCATGGACGTCGACGTCAGTCTCCGCACGATTCCCCGGCTGACGTCCCGTGCGGCGGTTGAGGAAGTCGGGCCCCAAGTCGAACTGATTCCAACGCATCAACTCCTCGATCCGACCGTCCCCGAATGGGGACTGCCGGTTCGCATCTCGGTGCCCACGGATCTGGGTCTGAGGCCGGGGGAACTGGTGGACGTGGCGTTCAGGCCGGCCGCCGCTTTCGGTTTCGCCGACCGGGGACAAGACACGACCACCGTCGCCGGCGAGGTCCGCGTGGCCGAAGGCACCCGGGCGACCGTTTGGACGGACTGATTGTCCCCGCTCGCCGGCGGGGTATACGTTGTGGGGCTGAAGGGGCTTAAGAAAAGCGGCTACAGCGCAACACCCGTCTCCCAGACCGGGCTGAGGGATGGCCGGGGTCGCTGGAGCCGTGCGGTGTGGTTGCGTCGGCGTACACCCCTGCGCGGTTGGCAAGGGACCATGAGCCGGCGCCGCCATGAGGGGAGGCGATGATGGTGTACCGTCCGCCCGCGCGCTGCCGGCTCTCTGGTGCCTTCCGGTCGGCCGCGACCCGGGCCCTGGCGGCCGCGGACCCCGTCATCGCGGGCATCCGGACCGACAATGCCGAGACGCCTCTCGCGCCGAGCGGCGCCTCGTCCGACCGCTTCGAGACCCACGACCCGACCGACTTCGCCGCTCAACTCGACGTCGACCGCTTGACCGACAGCCCGGCCGGTCCGACAAGGCCGCCGCTCCCGACGGGGCTGCTGCGCCAGCACCATCTTCACACACGACGGACGGGGGGCCGGCGGAAAGGAAGCATGTTTCCATGACGCAAGCGGAGAACCGATTCCGACCGAGCCGACGCCCGCCACCGGTCCCCGTCTTCGAGCCGATGGAACCGCGCCTGCTGCTCGACTCGACGCCCCTGATTACCGAGTTCATGGCCGACAATGGCCAGGCGTGGTACCCGGCCAATCCCGAGTCCGACTGGGACTGGATCGAGATCTACAATCCCACCCCGTCCACCATCTCCCTGACCGGATGGCACCTGACCGACGACCCGGAGAGCCTGTCGAAGTGGACGTTCCCCACCCGCACCCTCGGGTCGGGGCAATACCTGATCGTCTTCGCCTCGGGCCTTGAGGGCGGCGACCCCGCCCATCCCGGCGACCTTCACGCCGACTTCAAACTCAGCCGCGACGGCGAGTACGTGGCCCTCGTCAGGCCCGGCGGCGACCCGAACGACGTCGTCTCGCAGTACTACTTCGGCGAACAGTTGGAGGATGTTTCGTACGGCGCCATCTACGACGTCGTGAACCAGGCCGATCTCGTCGTCAAGGGCGACGACGCCACGTACCTGGTTCCAACCGACTCGGCGCTGGGCCTGACGTGGACCGAGAGCGGCTTCGATGACAGCCTCTGGACCCCCGCCACGACGGGGCTGGGGTTCGGCCTGAACGTCTCGGTTGACGACACCGCGCTGGTCGCCAAGGGGGCGACCTGGCAATACCTCGACGACGGGTCCGACCAGGGAACCGGCTGGCGCCTCTCGGGCTTCGACGACACCTCGTGGGCCGGCGGGCCGGCCGAACTCGGCTACGGCGAGGGCGACGAGGCCACCGTCGTCGATTACGGCGGCGACGAACTGAACAAGCACGTCACCACCTACTTCCGCCACACCTTCACCGTCGAGAATGTCTGGGAGATCAGCGAGGTCACGGTCAACCTCCTGCGCGACGACGGCGCCATCGTCTACCTGAACGGCCAGGAACTCTTCCGCGACCTCATGCCCGACAGCGGGGTGACCTACGAGACCCCGGCCGGCATGTACGTGAGCCAGGACGATGAATCAACGTACTTTGAACACACCGAGTTCGTCAACGACCCGGCCGACCTGCTCACCGACGGCGAGAACGTCCTGGCGGTTGAAATCCATCAATACCAC
>Ga0307433_1001060_pt1 | contig 16660 bp, 17 predicted proteins | sample SalMarWE160210MG_FD_202166 | JGI IMG/M metagenome (GOLD analysis project Ga0307433, IMG submission 202166) | Salt marsh sediment microbial communities from the Plum Island Ecosystem LTER, Massachusetts, United States - WE1603-210 | ecosystem: Environmental > Aquatic > Marine > Intertidal zone >... | reverse complement strand
AGGACACCATGATTGTGTCTTTTGGGGGTCTTTTTGTTTTTAGGCGACTGCCTAAAAAGCGGTGTGAGCAAAGATAATAAAAAGGATTTTGGTAAAATTCAAGCCGCACCATGGTCCCGACTCAATAAACTGAGCAATAAAACAAATGGGGGAAGTCATGGCAGGTAACGTACTTAGGGACAGGAGAGGACGACAGATCGGCACGATCAAGCAGCTCAGCAACGGTAAGATGGAGGCGCATGACGTAACCGGGCGTGTCAAAGGGACATTCAATCCGAAGACAAACGAAACCCGTGACTCAAGTGGGCGTCTTGTGGGTAGAGGAAACAGGCTCTCAATACTAGTAACAGGCCCAGGAAGATAAAGAGGGGAAAGCTCCCGGATTACAATTTCCGCTATGTTCTGCAAAGGTCTCATAATTAAAAGATTCTTCCAGGGGATATCCGATCCGTGAAAAGGCGATCTTGCAAGGTTTTTCCCTTGACATACTAAAAAGAAAGGAATGTAATACAATTTCATTTTGAATTATGTAATAGCCCACAGACACTGTAACATAAGATTAAAATTCGAAATTCTTCGCTCGCTGTGCTTGGCTCAGTCCCACCCTTCGGGGCGGGTTCCCAGTTTCGAGGCTCGAATCTTGAAGCCATATCGAATGACCAAAATTCAAATGACATAAACGATATCCATAATTGTAAGGGCTTTTTGTTTTGAACATTTGAAATTAGAATTTTGAATTTGTCTCGATATTCGATATTCGGATTTAATCACCATTTCGATATTCAGATTCCGAGAGAATATATCAAGACAGTGAACATAGAATCTGACATTGCATGTTTGATCAAATTTGAATCTGTACAATCAAATATACCGGTCTTATATGCTTCGATCTATGTCCAAAAAAGACTCATTTTGGATAAGTTCCACCTCTAATTCTTGAAGGGGGGATAAAATGCAATCAAAGGGAAAAAACAGGAAGCTTATTTTCGGCATGTGTATCACATTCTTGTTTGTGATGCTATCATCTATACCCGCTTTCTCCGCTGACGAGATCATGGGCAGGCTCAGCAGCTTTTCAGGGGAAGTCTTGATAAAGAGCCAGGGTTCATGGGCTGTTGAACCCGAGGCAGGCCTTCCTCTTTATTCGGAGGATAAAGTCGTTACCAGGATCGGGTCAGCCACCATCACCCTCACTGACGGTGCTGTTATTGAGTTGAAGGACAATTCCAACCTGAGGATTGAACAGAGGGAAGAGACCCGGGGATTTTTGAGGAGGATAAAAACTGTTGAGAGGAAATTTCGCCTCCTTCTCGGGAAGATGAGGTTTAAGACCGGAACCTCCTCTGTGAACAATACCCTGGAGACTCCCACAATGGTATGCGGCTTGAGAGGAACGGCAGGAACCCTGAGTATAGGAAATGACGGTCAAACCTACATACAGTTCACCGACGGAGGCCCGTCCTATACCATCGGTGAATTCATCTCCGGCGTTGCGGATGATGTTCCCACTGAGATAGCGTCTATGACCGACGTCCAGAGGGCAGCCTTTGTGGCGAAGGCCGCTGCCGACCAGGCAAAGAACGCCTCGGCCATGGCCCAGGATGCCACCGGCACTCCTGAGGAACAGCAGGCGAAGGCGCAGGCAGCATACGCGGCGGCAAAGGCTGCTGAACTGGCCGCCGAAGAGGTCAAGGTACAGGCGAGTAAGATAATAGAGAGCAACCCTGATCCTGATGTGGTCGAGCAGGCTAACGCGGCTATCGCTCAGGCTGACATATCCGTGGAAGAAGCCCTAAAGGCCCAGCAAGATGCCCTGAATGCAGGTGCCCTGCCCGTGGAACCGGGCACTTACCGGATGCCGAAAGTGCCACCATCGGTTGAACCGCCTGGCTTTGATATACCCGTGGAACCTGAACCGGATATTGAAGATACGGAACCGGCCAGCGAGGTATAACAAGGGTTTTTTTCAGGAAATCTATTGAAAGGGGGAAAGAGGTATGAGATACCAGAACCGCATAACGCTAATACTCTTTATTGTTCTTATGATATCCTTTCCGGTGACGGCCATGTCCCAGGGAAAGTTTACCCTGAATCCGATGCTTTCTACCACCCTGAGGAGTGATGATAATTTTTACAAGGCTGAGACAATCGAAAGGGAGGTTAATACATACCTCGTTAAGCCGGGATTCGAACTGGACTATGAGACGGCCAAGAGCCGGATAAGCCTGGACTATTCCCTGAACGTCTATTATTATGACGATAAAGACACCCTGATGCCGGGATGGAGGCCGGCCGAGGATGAAGACTATGTGGGTCATACCGGCGTGCTGGATGTAAGGACAACACCCACGGACCGGCTTACCATGGGGTTGACCGATTCATATTATTACACCCGTGATCCGGCCCAATCGGATGTGTTCAGCAATTCTGTCACCAGGGACAAGTATTATATCAACAGGTTTACCCCATTTGTCTTTTACGACCTCGGCCCCAAGTTTTCCATGGGGTTCAGGTACCGCCATACCCAGACAGACTACTCCGAGGAAGTGTCAGAGGGGTCCACGGAAAACAGGGGCATGTTCGATGTGGTGTACAACTTTAACAGGACCACCTCCCTTGATCTGGAATACCAGTACTGGAACAGGGACTACAAGGTTTCCTCGGATTACGAATCAGGACAGATAAGGCTTATCTTAAGAAAACAGTACAAATATTTTAGCTTTGAGGCGGGCGCGGGTTATCATGAAAGGAATTTCGATGAACCCGGGCTTGAGAATATAGATGTTTTTACCTACAGGGCGGCCTTGACAGGCCAGAATCCGCCTGAAGGATCCGTGCCCAGGAGCTATATTACCCTGGTGGCTGAAACCAATTTTAATGATTCGGGTGTAGGAGATAGGTATTACAAGGCCGCCCGCTATTCCATGATGGCGGGACATGTGTTCGCGCGGAAATTCCCTTTTGACTTGGAGGCCTCGTTTCAGAACAGCGATTACGAGAAGTGGGCAGGGCTTACCCCCGCGGGTACGTTGGAAGTCCGAGATGATGATACCAAGCGCGTGGAAGGCAGGCTTGGGTATATCATCAGTGACTACCTGGTGTTTACCTTGGCCGCCGGACATGAGGACAGGGAATCCAATATGGCGGGCAGGGATTATGATAATACTTATGTTTCAGCCAGGCTGGGCTTTGTTTACGGCGTCGGTAAGAGATAAGTTGTATAAGTTAAGGGTTCAAGGATCCAAGGGTCCAAGGGTTCGAGTGAAATAATAATCTTGAACCCTTTCATTTAAATAAAGGCAGACTGCATAGGATTCGGACAATGCTTTCTGCCTTTTTAAATCAGTTTTTTTCTGCTATAATCAGCGCAGCCGCCTTTCCATCCTCCGTAGCCCGTCCTCCGCAGTGGCCTGCTACGGAGGATGGACAAGCTACTGCGGAGGACGGGCGCTAACAAGCTTCCGCCTTCGCCGCGTGGGCTTCGGCGTGACAAGACGGCGAGCCAGGTAGCGCAAAGGGGTATGGATTAGGGATTAGGGATTAAATTTCTTAATCCTTACCCCTTAATCCTTAATCCAAATATGACCTGTGAGCTAAATCCTATGACCTGTGAGCTATGAGCCATGAACGATTTAACGATTCAACCATTTAACCAATTAACCAATTAACCATTTAACCATTTAACCATTTAACCAATTAACCAATTAACCAATTAACCTATGACCTATGACCTATAAGCTAAATATCCATGCTGTCTGCGCCATGATTTTCGCGCTCTGCGCCCTGCTCCTTTCCTCACAACCTGCCTTGGGACAGGGCAAAGAATACCTGTTGGGACCGCGTGATGTGATTACCTTGACCATATTCGCGGGCGGGGAGGAACAGCAGCAGGTGGATCTGACCTTATCGGGCCAGGGAATGATCAATGTCCCTTTTATAGGGGCCGTAAAGGCGGAGGGCCTTACCGTCCCCCAGCTGGAGGAAGTTATCACCGCCCCCCTTGCCCGGGATTATTTCGTGGATCCCGAGGTGAACATCCGGATCAAGGAATATCACAGCCTCCACTACTATATTTCCGGGGCGATCAAGGAACCCGGACTCTATGAGATGACCTCCGAGGCCAGCCTTATGGAGCTTATAGCCAAGGCCGGCGGTGTGCTTCCGGAGAGGGGAAACGTGGCCTATATCCTCAGGAACTCCTCGGAGAATATGGGCGAAGGAGAGGAGATACAGGACGTGATATCGGACAGGGATCCCTTGAAGGTGGACCTGAAAAGTCTCCTTGACCAGGGGGACATGACCCATAATATACTTCTCAAATCAGGTGACGTGGTCTATATCCCCCTTGAAAAGGCGCTTAATCTGGCCGAATCCAATGTCTATGTGGAGGGAGAGGTAAAACAGCCCGGGGTCTACAGCTACCAGCCCGGACTGACCGCCCTGAACGCCTGCATAATGGCCGGGGGCTTTGATAAATTCGCGGCACCTAACCGTACCAGGATCATAAGGAACGCCGAAGACGGGCAGGAGATAATAAGGATAGATCTTAACAGCGTTAAGGAAGGCAAGATATCCGACATCGAACTGGAACCCGGCGACCGTATCCATGTGCCGGAGACATGGCTTTAGGCGCAAAGCGCATAGCGCGAGGCGTAAGGCGAAAAGAGGAAAGAGGAAACAGAAAAGAGGAAACAGGAAAGAGAAAAGAGAAAAGAAGTTGAGAGGATAAGAAGATAACAAGCCATATTCTGGCTCCTGACTTCTTATACCTAATAGCTAACAGCTAATAACGAATAACCAATAACCTATGAGCTAACTCCTATGAGCATTGAGGAAAGGGGTATGGATTAAGGATTAAGGGCTAAGGATCAGCGAATATAATCATAATCCCTAATCCATAACCCATAACCCCAACTTAATCCTTAATCCATATTTACTATTTAACCATTTAACGATTCAACCAATTAACCATTTAACCAATTGACTATGAACCCTATGGAAACCGAACAATCTCCTCATCTTTCAGAGTACTACTATGTGGTCAGAAAGCACCGTTGGACTGTGATCGCCTCTTTCATTATCATAGTCACCCTGACCATGATATTTTCCTTCATGATGAAACCTGTTTACAGGGCCACCGCGACACTTGCCGTAGAAAAAGAACGAAGCACTAATCCCCTGTCGGGCGATATGCTGGACTATGAAAGCTACTTGAATCAGTCCATAGCCTTGAACACCCACCTTAAGCTCATAACCTCCCGTCCCATCATGAGGGATGTGGTGGAAGAGCTTGGACTGGATCAGGTCGATCAAGACACGGAACTGGAGGTCAGTTTATGGAAAAGGGTCCTGTCCCGGATTAAGAAGAATATCAGGCTCCTGCTCGGCAAGGAGGAAGAATTTCTTTCAACCGAAGAAAGACTGGAAAATCTTGCCCAGACTTTGAGAGATAAGACAGATATTGAACTGATCAGGGATACCATTCTTTTGAAGGTCAGTGTTGAGGATCATGACCCTGTGCTTGCCAAACAGATAGCAAACGCGATCGCCAGATCATATATTGAATTCAATATCAGCAACCGTCTTGAATACTCTCAGAATACCCTCGCCTGGATGAGCGATCAGCTATATGAAGTGAAAAAAAGGCTCGAGGACTCCGAAGCCGAGTTCCTGGCCTTTAAGCAGAATGAGAAGATATTCTCGGTGGAAGGGAAACAAAAGGTCCTAGACCAGAAGATTCAGGAATTCAACGACGCCTATCTGGAGGCCAGGAACAGACGCCTTACCTTGGATGCCAGCCTGAATGAGCTGAAAACCAGCCTTAAGGCAAACGGGGATATATCACAGACACGCTCCCTGATAGACAATCCCCTTATTGGGAATCTATATAACCAGTTGCTGGAGATGGAGGTGGATCTCTCCAGTTTAAGCAAGGTATACAAGGAGAAGCACCCCAAGGTAGTCCGGATCAGTACCCAGATCGAGAACACCAGGAACAAGCTCAAGCAGGAGATAGATAAAGAAGTGGAAAGCATGGAGGCGGAGAGGACCGTCCTGCTGGTCAGGGAGGAGGTCCTGCAGAAGACACTGTCCGATTTCGAGAGTGACGCCCTGGATACCAACAGGAAGGAGTTGGAATACACTATCCTGGAAAGGAACGTGGAAACAAACCAGAATCTATATGACACCCTGCTCTCCAAGGTGAAAGAGGCCGATATAAGCGGCAATATCGATGCCTCCAACATTCGAATAACAGAGGATGCGGTTATGCCCGGTTCTCCTTTCAAGCCCAGGAAGAAACTGAATCTTGTTCTCAGCGTAATCTTCGGTCTTATGACCGGAATGGGGCTCTCTTTTTTATGGGAATACCTGGATCAGTCTCTTCGTACCGAGGAGGAGGTTCGGAAACATCTTGACCTGCCGGTGCTTTCCGTCATCCCTGTCGCAGATAGAGCAAAGAGCAAAGGGGTAAGGATTAAGGGGTAGGGATTAATTTGCGGTTAAGGGGTATGGGTTAGGGATTATATTCCTTAATCCTTATCCCCTAATGCTTACTCCTTAACCCCTACCCCTTAATCCGATTATCCCGCTATGCGCGGAAAGGAAACTGATGAATATCTTTACAAGAAGACATAACGTTGGCCACGTGGCCATCTCCGACCTGTTCCTTGCCGACTACCCCGGAAGGTCCCGTTTCGCTGAGGCCTTCCGCACCCTGAGGACAAACATACAGTTTTCCTTTATTGAGAAGGAACTCAACTCGCTCCTCATAACAAGCGCCGGTCAGGAAGAGGGTAAGACAAGCATAGTGGCCAACCTCTCCTATACCATGGCGCAGGCAGGCAAAAGGGTGCTCATGATAGACGCTGACCTGAGAAAACCCACACTTAGCAGCCTGGTCCCTTCCAATAATTCCCAGGGCATTTCCGGCATCCTTATCAGCGTCTTCGGGAAGGAGGTAGGTGAAGGCCCTCTAAAGGATCTTTCCGTATCCGACCTTATTCGGCTGTTGACCTTCCAGAAAAAGACGGGCCGTTTGAGTCTCAGTGAGGGCACCGAAAAGGTGGCCCTGCTTTTTCTTCAGGGCGATCTCAAGGACCTCAACTGGCCCACCAGACCCGAGGAGAACAAACTTGCTAACATGCTGGTCAAGAACCAGGTCCTGAAAAAGGAACAGGTGATGCAGGCCATTGCCCGTCATAAAAGCACGGGCCGGAAACTGGGTCTTACCCTTATCAGCATGGGTCTTTTGAATGAGGATGAACTGAAGGGGCTCCTGAATACCCACATGATGGAGGGGCTCAGAACCGTGCTCCAGTTCAAGCAAGGCGAGTTTGTGTTTAATGAACTGGATAAATCCCATTATGAACACGCGTCCTTTGATCCTGTGGATTTTTATCAACTCTATAACCAGGCCATAATGGGTCAGGAAGAGCTGGTTTTTCTGCAAGAGGCCATAGACTCGGCGATCGTCAAGACCAGGGAAGAAAACCTTTTTCTATTGCCCAGCGGTACTCTTCCTCCCAACCCGTCGGAGATCCTGGGGTCCGACCGGACCTCCTTTCTGATCAGCATGCTTAAAAAGAGATTCGATCTCCTGGTCATCGATTCGCCTCCCATCCTCCCCGCGAGTGACGCCCTCCTTCTCGCGCCTCACGCGGACGGGACGCTCCTTATAACCGGGGCGGGCATGATGAACAGGGATCTGGTAAAAAAGGCCGCTGATCAGCTCCGCCAGGCGAACGCCAACCTGATCGGCGTGGCCTTGAATGGTGTGGATATCCAGAGGGAAGGTTACTACAGTCACTACTACAAATATTATTCGAAATACTATGGAGACGAACAGTAGCAATGAGCAAAGGGGTATGGATTAAGGATTAAGGGGTAAGGATTAAGGGATACAATCCCTAACCCCTAATCCATAACCCATAATCCCAAATTAATCCATAATCCATAACCCCTAATCCCCGAACTATGACCTATGAGCAAATTAATCCCTAATCCATACCTCTTAATCCCGATACGCTCTGCGCTACCTGGCACGCCGAAGCTTGTTAGCGGAGGCGGCTGCGCCCTGCTCTTGGCGCTCTGCGCTGTTCTTGTCCTCTACCCCCTCTACCTTCGACTTATGTCTGGAATCAACCGGCTCCGTGCTGACAACTATATCAGTGAAGGCTATTACGGCCTGGCCCTGGAAGGCTTGAAAAAGGCCTCCGCGTATCAGCCCAGGGATTATCAATTGATGAAAGGGCTGGGAGAGGTCTATTATGACCTGGGTGCTTCCAAAGAAGTGGCGGAAGAGTCCTTTTCCTTGGTAAACAGATCAACAGAATTCTATGAAACAGCAAAAAGGCTGAATCCTTTGGACGCGGAGGCAGCCTATGGCGTGGCCAGGTCCCGGTTCAGGCTGGAGATGCTCTATGACCATCTATACCCTGAAAAGGAAGATGCCCCCTATAACGCCCTGCCTTGGTACCAGGAAGCGATCAGGCTGAGGCCCAACAGCGTCACCTTGCGCTATGCCCTGGCCCGTTACCTCTTTTACCATGATGATGAGGAACTCCCGGAAACAGTAAGGGACCTGGCCTGGGTCTATCCCCAGGCCTATTATAACATCAGGAAAGAGGAATTCTGGTCTCCGGAAATAAGGGATGAGGTGAAAAAGGGCCTGGAACAGGCTATAGCGGCAGGCACATCCTTAAGAAATGCCTGCATGGCCATGTCCGCTATATCAGGGGAAGAGGACAGGTGGGATGAGGCCGTATCCTACTATAACCGGTCGCTCCAATACAGGGCCTTTGAAAACAGGGCGGGGAATTACATACAACTGGGATATCTCAACATGAAAAAAGGCGATATGGAGACCGCGGAAAACAGCTTCATACAAGGGTTGGATAAAAGCAGGTCACGGGAGGCTGATCTGGGGAGGATATACCGCTATTACAGGTCGGAGAACCGGATGGCCGGGTTCCCCGGGTTTTATTTGCAGGTGAAAAAGGGGCATCTTATCACCACCGCGGGCATGGAAATCCTCCTGGCCCGATCATTGATGGAGGAGGAAGAATACGGGCGGGCCAGGGAGGTCCTGCTGGAGGTCAATGACAGGAAGGCAAACGCGGAGGCATGCTACTGGCTGGCACGGATAGCAGAAAAGGAACAGGACTGGGACAGCATGGAACTCCTTATACAGAAGGCCACTGTCCTGGAGCCCAGAAACAGCAATTATCACCTCGTGTTTTCAAATGTGCTCAAGCGTGTGAAAAAGTTGGAGAGGGCCGAAAAAGAGGCTACCCTGGCGCTCCAATACCAGGCAAACCCTTCACCCTGGACCTTTAACCACAGGGCATCCATAAGGTTGGCCCTGGAGGATTACCAGGGGGCTGCCCGGGACTGGAGAAGCGCCATAAGCCTGAAACCGGATCACGCCCATTTTCATGCCCGGGCCGGAGAGGCCTACGCGAGCATGGCCTACTGGTCCCTGGCCGCGGAGTACTATAAAAAGGCCCTTTCCCTTAGCCCGGATAACAAGCAGTATAAACAAAGATACGAGGAACTTAGCACCTATTAGCTGTGAAAATATGGGGTAAGGATTAAGGGGCAAGGATTAAGGGGTAAGGATTACTTTAGGATTAAGGAATATAATCCCTAATCCATAACCCATAACCCCAAATTAATCCATAACCCTTAACCCCTAATCCCAAATATGTAACTCAAGGAGCGGAGCTGTGTCAAAACCACCGGAGGTGGTTTTGAGATTCCATATTCCAGGTTACATATTTGCAAAACCATTAGTGGCGAAAGCATTAGGACTCCAGCTTCGCTGGAACTTGGAATTTGAAACTTGAAATTTTGAACCCCGACGAAGTCGGCAACCTGAAACTTGGAACTCTGCCGTAGACGGCAATCTGGAATTTGGAGCTTTGAATTTGTAACGCACCGGAGGTGCTCATTTTGAGAATCAATCGTTTTGAAGATTTGGAAATATGGCAGGAAGCAAGGTCATTATGCCAGTTCATTTTTGATGTTACTTCAAAGGGACCTTTTAATAAAGACTACCGCTTCAGAGACCAAATTCGTGCTTCTTCAGGTTCAATAATGGATAATGTTGCCGAGGGATATGAGCGAAGCGGCAATAAAGAGTTCATACAATTCTTGAGTATAGCAAAGGGATCTTGCGGTGAAACCCGTTCTCAGTGTTACAGGGCAATGGATTTTGGTTATATAGATGAAGAAAGTCTTGAAGAATTAATTGATCGAACTACTAATCTTAACAGAAAAATAGCCGGTTTTATGTCTTACTTAAAAAAGAGCACCTACAAAGGATCAAAATATCATCGGCCTTAAATGTTGAATTTTGAACTTTGAATTTGGAATCCCCCGAAGCTGGTAATTTGGAACCTGAAACTTGAAACCTGAAACTTGGAACTTGGAACACACAACAATTGCTAATCCCTAATCCCTAATCCACAAAATACCTATGACCTATTTGAATAATATCCCCCGCTATCTCCTCTACGCCCTGCTTATCTTCACCCCGCTGGCGCGTGGTTCCGTCCAACCCTGGGCAGTGGCGGTGATAGAGATAGTCACCTTGATCGCCCTAACACTGTTCCTGATACACAACTGCCTGACACGGGACTGGAAATGGATCAGGACACCCTTAGACTTGCCTCTTTGCTGTCTTCTCGTCATCTGTCTTCTGTCATCTTTTTTTTCCGTCCATAAATGGACCAGCCTGTGGGCTTTTACTTTATTGGTTAACTACCTCACTATTTACTACCTCACTATTCACTTGATAAAGACAAGGTCACAACTAAGGACCCTCATCTATATAATAATCGGAGTAGCAACGTTCCTGGCTGTGTTCGGACTGTTCAAGAGATTTGGCGCCAACCCATTTCCCTGGTGGGACTATGGTGACATCCGGTATGTTCCCTATCGCCTGTCATCGACCTATGGAAATGCGAATCACCTTGCAGGATACATGGAGATGGCCATTCCCTTATTACTTGGCCTTTTTATGTTAGGTTACACAAGAGGTAAGTTGTTTATTCTTTTTTACATAACCCTCTTAATCCTTACCTCCCTAATCCTTACCCTTAGTAGGGGAGGCTGGATAGGCATGCTCACAGGCCTTATCTTTATGTCCCTCAGCCTTTTGTACAGCAAGGATTTCATATATAAAAAATCCCTTATTGGTTCAATAGCCGGGTTCATAATCCTTGCATTGATTATCCTTGCGAGTACACCAGTGGTTGAAAGGATCATGACACTTGAGCAAAATGTGCAAGAGCCAAGCTTTGAAGGCCGTGCCAAGGTTTGGGTCGGGGTTATTGAAATGATCGGAGATTATCCCATTCTGGGATCAGGACCCGGCACCTTCGCCACTGTCTTTACCCGGTACCAGCCTCCTGGACAGGCATCACGATATTTTTACGCGCACAATGATTACCTGCACTTTATCTCTGAAACAGGCCTTATCCTGATCCCGATAATAATATGGATGATAATCGCTCTATATAGAAAGGGCTTTAAAAAATTCAAAAACCCCAGCCGCCTCATCCGCGCCACCACCTTAGGTGCTATGACAGCAATCACAGCTATCCTGATACACAGCATCGTCGACTTTAATTTGCATATCCCCGCTAACGCAATCTTATTCACGCTCCTTGCGGCCATTGTTGTATCCCCAATTCCTGAAGGTAGCAAGTAGTGACATCTGTCATCCGTCATCTGTCATCTTTCCACATGTTGCACCATTACCAAGTAGTGACGAAATAACAATTTAACAATTTGATGACCAATTAACGATTTGACTATTCAACGATTTGACGAATCAACTATTTAACCAATAACCTATGAGCTATGCTTGCCCCGCCTGCCCCATTTATCTCGTTAAATCTTGTTAGACTTTATTTAACTGGGATTAAATCTTCTTTGATATTTAATCGGGGTTAAATGCCTTTGAATTCATATTTAACTGGGGAGCTAAATTGCTATGAACCGGTACAAAGTGCATCCTATGACCTAATTCCCAGTTCGTATTTTTTCTTGAAAAATGAAAAATTGTATTTTATATTTAGCCGTCTAATTGTAAAAAACGGTTTCACTTATGAAAAAAAGACCCTATTGGATAGACCGAATAAATAAGGCATGGAAAAAACGGCCTATTGTATGGCTGTCAGGGGTAAGAAGAGTAGGCAAGACAACCCTTGCGACAATGCTTGATAATTCCGTGTATCTCAACTGTGATCTACCCTCAACATCCAGGAGGCTAAAGGACCCCGAGTTATTTTTCAGAAGTGTTGACAAAGGGAGTACCGTCATCTTCGATGAAATACATCGGCTTCCGGATCCGAGCCTTGTTCTTAAGATTGCCGCTGACGTCTATCCTCACCTTAGAATACTCGCCACGGGATCTTCCACACTCGCGGCTACCGCGAAATTCAGGGATAGTCTCACGGGAAGAAAGGCGATGGTTTACTTGCCTCCTGTCCTGTGGCGTGAATGCGGCAAAGATTTCAGTGTTAATGATCTGGATCATCGTTTACTGAACGGTGGACTTCCTGAAAGTCTATTATCACAAGATAAGAATAATCTGTTTTTTTCGGAATGGATGGATAGCTATTATGCCCGGGATATACAGGAACTATTTAGTATACGTAGCAGAAGCGGATTTTTGAAGTTGCTTCAGCTATTAATGCTCCGGAGCGGTGGTCTTGTGGGTTACACCCAACTGGCAAAATCGAGTGAAATGAGCCGGCCAACAGTAAAAACTTATCTGGAAAGCATGGAGATCGCTCACGCGCTGTATCTGTTACCTCCCTTCCACGGTGGAGGAAAGAGGGAAATCATCCGCAGACCTAAATGTTATGCCTTTGATACGGGGTTTGTCACTTTTGTAAAAGGGTGGGAAACCATCAGAGAGGATGACAGGGGTATTCTATGGGAGCATCTGGTGCTGGACGCGCTTCGCGTTGATGTGGAAGAAAAGGGAGGGGATCTGTATTATTGGCAGGATAAATCACAAAGAGAGATTGATTTTGTAATTAAAAGGTCGAGGAAGCAGGTTGATACAGTTGAATGTAAGATCAATCCGGACAGTTTTGCACCGCAAACACTAAAAGCATTTCGTGAATTATATCCAAATGGCCGAAACTATATAATAAGTCCGGTTATTGTGGAACCATATAGGACAAGATATGATAGACATCTTGTAGAGTTCATTGGTAGTGTTGATGACCTCTGACCTCCCTGGCTCGACGTAGCCCTGAGTCCTTCGATTTCACTCAGGACCCTGAGTCCCTCGGTGTGACTCGGGATCATGAGTCCTTCGATGTTCCTCAGGACCGTGAGCTTGTCGAACGGCCTGCCGAATGACCTGTCGAAGGGGCGCCCAAGATTCCTTGACAGCGATCCTTGGGTATTAGATTATATAATCGTCTATTACTTCATGACAAAGAAATCTCAAGGAGGTCGACATGCTTAATAAAGCTATAAAAATGGAAGTTAAACCCGAAATAATAATTCAGGCAGTAAGGAATATGAAAAAGAAGGAAAGAGATTCTTTTTTAGAAGACCTGCTTGCCTCCACTTCCCCCGAGTATCTCAAGAGCATCAAAGAAGCTCGTGATGATTACAAGGCCGGGAGGATAAAGTCACATGTCGAGGTCTTTGGCCGGTGAAGTACAAACTCGTATATACTAACCGGGCTGGCAAGGATATCCAAAAACTTCCACCTGAAATTAAAAGACGCATAGGAAAAGCCCTCCTCAGATATGAACAAGATCCTCATAGGCATTCTGAAACACTTAGGGACTCTAATCTCGGGACTTATCGATTTAGAATCGGAGATTATAGAGTTATCTTCGACCTTGAAGGCAGTAAGATTGTTGTCTTGCGCGTAGGTCACAGGAGCGATATTTATAAGAAACTTTGACCTGTGTCGCTTTATGCTCTCAGCTCTGCTCTTTGCTCTCAGTCCTCAGTCCTGTTCACTCAGGCCTGAATCTTCAGCCCTATGAGCTAAAAAACCATAAAACTTAATAACTTAACAGCGTCCCCCTTTAAAAACACTTGAAAATGGCCATGAAGATGGCTATAATAGCCTCAATGATTAGCAAGGAGGTGTATTATTATGCAAGATCAATTTTCCATAGTTGAGGCGAAAAATAGATTGCCTTCTATTATACATTACGTGGAGAAAGGTCCAAATGTTAGGCTTACAAGACGGGGGAAGCCGGTTGCAATATTACTCTCTATTAAGGAATATGAGCGGCTTAGTCACGGTTATTCCGGCTTCTGGGAAGCTTTGTCAGGATTCCGAAAGAATATCAAAGATGAAGATATAGAGATCTCCGATAAGGATTTTGAGGGGCTTAGAGATAGAGGTGTTGGAAGAGAGGTCGAATTGAGAGGATGAGATATCTTTTGGATACAAATGTCCTTTCAGAGGCAATAAAAACCGTCCCCGATAAAAAGGTTTTGACCATGATTGAAAGGCATCAAGACGAGATTGTTACCGCTGCCCCTGTCTGGCATGAGCTACAGTTTGGTTGTCAGCGTCTTCCAAGGTCAAGGAAACGGGAAATTATTGCCTCGTTCCTGGATGATATCCTCAACCGTACGATGCTGATTCTCCCATATGATAAGAGGGCTGCCGAGTGGCATGCAAAGGAGCGGGCAAGATTATCATCCAGGGGCATAGCAGTCTCTTTTGTTGATGGACAGATCGCATCAATAGCCGGAGTGAATGGCCTGATTCTTGTAACACGAAATATCGTTGATTTTAAACCATTCTCAAAATTGAAACTTGAGAATTGGCATAGTGCTTAAAAACGATCTCAACGCTCCTAACGATTATGAATCCACCGAAGGTGGCTTTCGAAACTTAATAACTTAACAGCGTCCCCCTTTATACAAGGCCAGGAAACGAAAAAGCAAATGAGGTGCAACAATGAGTTTAACCAGAGATTTTCGTGAAACCATACAGGCTCGTGCCAAAAGGGACCCTACTTTCCGTAAAGCAATGCTTACTGAAGCTATCGATAACTTTTTATCCGGCGAGGTGGAAGTAGGGAAGGCCATGCTGCGTGACTATATAAATGCCACTATTGGTTTTGAAACACTCAGTAAAAAAATTCAAAAGCCCAGTAAAAGTCTTCATCGCATGCTGAGTCCTGCGGGCAACCCGAAAACAAACAACTTTTTTGATATTTTGAATTTTTTACAGAGCAATGAAGGCGTGGATCTAGTAGTTGTGGGACGTCACCATCAGGGATCTGACCTGCACGATATTAACCCATAACCGATCACCTAAAGCTAAAAAGTTATTTAATTATTTACGGTCGTCCCCCTCTTTTGCAGTTGAAATTGATCTACTGGAAAAAGTAATAGTCAATGATCTCGTGGCCGAATTGAAACAAATCTCCGCCATGCTCCACAACTTGATAAAAACCATGAAACCCGAGGGTTAACTTTAACACCCTAAAACTTCAACACCCATAATCCCTAATCCATTAATCCTTAACCCTTGTTTTTCAATATTGAATCTTGAATCTGAAATCTTTAATTCCGCCACAGGTGGCGGCAGCCGGCAATCTGAAACCTCATAAAAAACCGTGTCATTGACAACCAATGAAAATTAAAAGATAATAAACTGAAATATCATGAAACTGGGGGAAAAGATGGAAATACAATTTATTACTGATAGTGAAGGTAAAAAGACCGCTGCGATTGTTCCTTATGAGGAGTGGGAACGGACAGAAAAAGCAAAAGATATTCTGGAGCATGTCTATCTCTCATGTATCATCGAGGAACGTAAGGACAGTAAACCAACAAGTAATCTGGATGATTTATTGAACGCAGAAGGATTAACCCGTGCCGATTTGGAAAATTGAGCTCATTCCGGAGGCACGGAAAGATTTTGACCGACTTGATGGAAGTGTGAAGAGATTGGTTTTGAAACAGCTTATCAAACTGGAACAAAATCCCAAATATGGCAGCCCTCTGGGAAATAAAGCAGGAATAAATCTCGAAGGATACTTTAAGTTATATGCTGATAAAAAACGAATAAGAATTATTTATAAAGTTATGGCTAATACTATCATTATTATTGCAATCGATAAGAGTAAGAAAGAAGACATGGAAGTTTATCGTATTGCCTTGAAAAGAATCCTTTCAATGAAATCATAATTTCAGATCTTATCCGCTCACAAAAAAAGACTATCAATCAAATAGCTCCTTACTTTTCACTCTTTATTTTTAACTATTTACTCTTTGCCCTATGCGTTTTGCGCCTTGGCTCCTGACCCCCAATAACTGATCTCTGAGTCTCTGACTTCTGACCTCTGGTTTTTCGGAATCTTGAATCTTGAATTCCGGCGCAGCCGGGAATCTTGAGTCTTTGAATCCCAAACAGTCAAACGGAGACCCCTTAATGACTGTCTAATGACAAGAAAATCGACGACATCCCCCACATTCTAAAGATCTCCCCTTGACAAAGAACGGCCGCTCACCTATAAAGTTCATTCCATGAACCACAACTATGAACAGGAAATCCGCTACCGCCTGCTGAAGGTGTTGAGCCAAGATCCCAATCTTGGTCAGCGTGATATGGCAAAAAGAATGGGTATCAGCCTCGGCAAGGTGAACTACTGTG
>Ga0307433_1001058_pt1 | contig 16677 bp, 13 predicted proteins | sample SalMarWE160210MG_FD_202166 | JGI IMG/M metagenome (GOLD analysis project Ga0307433, IMG submission 202166) | Salt marsh sediment microbial communities from the Plum Island Ecosystem LTER, Massachusetts, United States - WE1603-210 | ecosystem: Environmental > Aquatic > Marine > Intertidal zone >... | reverse complement strand
AATGAAATATTTTTTCGATGGAATACTCACAAGTAATATCGCTACAAATTCTTAATGAATAATATGAGTAATGAAATGCGCTAATTCAATTTTACTAATTTAATTCAATTCATCTAAATCCTATTGAATATGATGAGTAAATAAAAAAAGAAAGTAGTGCTAAAAACCAAAAATGCTTTTTATCTTATCATAAATCTCTTTAATTTGTCTAAGCTTTGCTTCATCGCCTTGGTTTAAGAAATGCTCAATCCATTGAGCCAATCCTCCACCTGATGGCGTCATCCATTGAAGAAAATACTCAACCGCTTGACGTTCTTCTGCTGACATAATATTTCCGTACTTTTTAGTACTTTTTATTTAGTAATTAATTTCTATATATAATTATAAATTACTCTATTTTAATTATTTCTAAAAAAACACTTTATATAATTTATTCATTTTATTTATAAAGGAATTGTGTTACTGATGAATTTATTTATAGTATTCTACTATATAATTTTATAATTTTAAAATTTTAAAGTTAAGAATTGATAATGGATGTGAAATTCATTTGCCTGATATAAAAATTAAAACCCCAAATTTAGATGAAATCTTTGAAAAATGGAAGCAAAAAGTTAGCAAAACTGATCACAAGAAGATGGAAAAGCAATTTGGCACAAAAGGAGCTATTTTTTCCTTGGATGCAATAAGTGCAGCAGAATATGTAAAGGATACCCTTAAAGAAGCAGCAATTTATTTTGCAGTAAAGAAAACATTGGGTCCAGCGCCCAAAGGTAAAGATGAGAATATTGTTACTGCTCCAAGAGTTGCAAGGGAACAATTTTATAGTTTTAAGGGTAGTGAGAAATTAAATAAAGAAAAATGGAATGAAAAGGAAATTGTACCGATGTTTGAATCGATTCAATCCGTCACTTGTAAATCATGTAAAGGAAAAGGATATACTGAAGACAAATGTAAAACATGCGGTGGAACAGGAAAAATAGAGGAATCCATATCTGTTTTAGTTGGAGAAGAACAAAAAAAAGAAAAAAAGACTTTTTCTTATCCATGTGGCGCATGTTATGGTTCTGGTAATAGACAAGAGTTATGTAAAGAATGTGAAGGTCATAAAAGTCTCTATAAATATGAAATCCTTCCAGTACCCTTCCAAACTGTGGTGACAGGGATGCCCGTGCTTCACAGTAGTGCGCAAACTAAATATGAAAAAGAGATTGGTGATGATCTACAAATAGTATTAGATGACGTAGAAGGTATTAAATTTTCTGATTTTAAAGAATTAGAATCAAAAGTTGAAGCATCTTTAGGATACATGAATAAAAATATTAAAAAAACTGTTAGTTCAGCGAGAACTGACTATAAAAACTATGATAAAGATAATGATGCTCAGATAACAACCCAAATATATCTATTTCCTTTAATTCAAATGTTCTGTGAAACTAAGCGTGGTTCTAAGTTTGAAATCTATAGTTTGGGCTCAGCAAATAAGTTTATGATTTATTCTAATTTCTAATCTTTATTTTTTATTATTTTTATTTATTCTAGTAAATCATATCGATGGATTAACTTGAAAGCTAATTTCAGTAGAATATAAAATTTCTTTGAAATTTTCCCGACTAAATAGTTATACTGAGCAATATAATCTGATTTAGATGAGGGTATTCCCTTTGTAAAATCAGGATAACCTATACCCCCTATAAATTTAGGTGGCTTCCCTAAACTTTTTACACCTTTCCAAGCGAATTCCATACTGCGAGTTCCTTTCCAACTCTTATCGGTAATTATTACACACTTTTTACCAGAGACTAAATTTATCTCACCATAGATATTAAGAAGACAGAGTCCTCCCTCAAAATCGCTATTTTCAATAAGGATATTATTTTCTCCTGTGTGAAGATATTTTTTAATATTAAATATTTTTATGTTGTTTTCATTCATTATATAATTAAGAGAATTTCTTGTAATGACATATCCTGCATAAGAGTTATTTACATAAATTTTAGCAAAACTCCCTGCTACTACTTGTAAGTTTGCATTCTCAATATCATCTTTAATAAAAAAATCTTTTGAATAATATGTACAATAAATGGTATGTCTTTTTTTCGCATCTAAATAAATAGTTTCACTAGGAATGTTAGGATTCTTCCATGGTAGTTTCTTTTCAATTTTTAATAACATATCATCATAAAACTTACATAACCAAAGATATTTCTGCTTGATTAAATCAAAACCATAATGTTGAGCGCAATTATTCCATAATAGCTCATATTCCTTAAGTAATTCCTTTAGATTAGTTTTTAAAGATTCGATTTCCTCAATATACATATTTATAAATTTAAGATTAGCTCTTTCTGGGAAAAACGACACCATTCTTTTTGAATTAATACGTTTGTTGCATAAAAATTTGATATGTTTAGCTATAAAAGCTAAGTTACGAATATTTTCTTTGTGTTTTATTTCTTTTTCCCATAATTCTTCACAAAACATAAGAATTTTGTCAAGATCTAAAAGAAGTTTATGAAAGTTAGTAATTTTTAAACTTTTTCGATAAGAAGAGCGTTTTTTGTTATATGGATGGCTGAAAAAATGGTTATAATAAGATGAATCTCGAAAATGTAAGCTTTTTTTGTCTTGTATTGATCTGATGATAGAAAAAATTTTCAAATATTTCATATTGCACGTCCCAAAAAATTGAATTAATAATGATTGCCAAAAATACATTATATCTAAAGATTTTAAAAGACTCCAACCAACTACACCGGAAAAAATAAATCCATAAATTCGATTTTCTCTTATCTCTTTGTTATTGTAATCGCCCCAACTTGAAGTGATTTCTCCAACACATCCCTTTTGATATCCATAGTGTGTAAGATCTAGGATATTCTTTTCTGCTTTACTAATGGAAGGAAATAATCTATTGAAATCCATAATACTAGGACTTACAACAAAATCGAAATTGAATTCTTTAATTTTATCAACAACGGGATGCTTTTTCTTTGGGTTATATTCCCAATACATTATTATCATGTCTTTTGGCAACCCTTTAAGTACTTCATCGTATTTATATAGAATATCATGATAGATCAATATCTTTTTATAGCCATGGCTTTTAGCAATGTCATAAATCTTTTTATAATGATTCAAGTATGCTTGACCAATACCATATTGTTTAATATATTCTTTTGAAGCTAATTTTCCGACGTCCCAACTTTCATCAGCTGCGATGTGGAAATAATCGGATTTAAAACTTTCTCTTAATTCTCCAATCATTTCATCTAATAGATCATAAATTTTTGGATTAGCTATATTCAAACTATTGGAACCGGGGAATTCTCCATATTCCCAATATTCTTTTTGATGTAAAATGTTATCCCAGTGACCAGTAGTTTGAAAAATAGGGATTAAATCAACAAAATATTTCTTTGCATAATTAAATAAATCCTCTACTTCTTCTTTAGAATAAGCTCCACGGTCTTTTCCGATATTAGGATGATTTCGAAATTGATACATATCCTGTATATAGACTAAATAATATTGATTTATCTTATAATGACTCAGAATTTTAATGAATTTTTTCAAATTAGAAATCTTTGGTGCTTGACCTCTTGAAATATCATCAGAAATGCCCCTTATTTTCAATAATGGATAATCTAAGATTATAACTGAATTTACTGATGATTTCATATCATTAGAATTAAATAATTGCAATAAAGTTTGAAGTCCATAGAACAAACCTTGCGGTGTCTCTGAATATATATACACTTGAGAATCGTCACAATTCAATAGATAACCTTGCTCCATCCAGTTGTTACTAAGTAGAAGATCATTATAATTTAACTTCGGGAAATTATTTTTAATCAAAGAATGAATATGATCAAAATTTAAAGGCTCACTATCATTTATGATTTTTATGTCAAATCTATCTTGGAATTCACTCTGAAATAAAACTTCAAAAAAGTCATCAATCAAATAAAGTAAATCTTCTGAAAGATTTGTTTTGACTTCAATCTTCTCAGAGATTTCTAAACGATGAGAATTCTTTTTTTTAAAATGAATAGGTTTTGGTATTAAATAATCTTCGTTCTCTGAAATATCTTTTTTAGTAAAATTTCTTAAGATTACATACATTAATATTATGTAATTTATAGGATTAAATAAGTTTAGTTGAAATGTTGATAACTTATTATTACTGATTGAAAGGTTCTAATCTATATATTCTCTTATAAGTATCACAAAATTACTCCCTTGAGTATAATCTCCTTCAATTCTATCTTCTACCCAAATTTCGCCATTATAATTTTCAATTAACCTTTTCACTAAAGATAAACCTAAGCCTATGCGATTAAAGTTTTTTGATTCTATTGTATTTCGTTCAAAAATACTCAATTTTTGAGCATCTGGAATGCCAAAACCGTTATCCTTGAATTCTAATTTGATGACCGATTCATTTTCGATAAATTTTTTAGTTATATCTATTGCTATTTTTACAGTTGGCCTTTTATTATGTTTTACAGCATTATAAAGAATATTATTGAAAATATCTAATATTAAATGATTAGCTTGAACGTATAAATATTCATATTTTTTTTTTAATGAAAAAGTTATTTTTCTTTTCGAAAAACTTTTTTTTATGTTTTCGATTGAGACGTTCAATAGATTGCATACTTCTACTTTTTCTAACTTACTCCCAATATCATCGATAGAAGATATCTTTCTTACATTTGAAACTAGATTCGCTCCTCGACTAACTTGGTCTTCAATGATATCAAAGAAATTTTCTAAGTCTTTAACTTTTCTTGATTCTTTCGAATTATATCGACATAGTTCCACTGAAAATAAAATTCCTTGGAGAATATTACTCACATCGTGAGCAAATACATCTTTATAAAATTCTGCTCGATTATATGCTTCTTTATATTTCAATTCTGAATTTTTTAATGCTGTATCTGAATTTACTCGTTCAGTAATATCTTCATAAGTACATATAATGCCCACAACTTCTTCTTTAGAATTATGTAATGGTATCTTATTTGTGTCTAACCATGCCTGCTTTCCATCAGCTTGAAGCTGAGGCTCAATAATATGATATTCTGGTTTATTGGTATTTATTACTAATTGATCGGTTTCAAAGAAAGATTCCGCTTCACTAATTTTCCATGGTAACTCATAATCAGTTTTCCCTATAATATCTACTGGGTTATTTAATCCAGCTATGCGAGCAAAATTTTTATTGCATCCTAAATATGTAGAATTGACATCTTTCCAAGATATCAATTGTGGGATATTATCCATTACCAATTGTAACATTTGCTTATTTTCTCTTAATTCAATTTCAATGATTTTTTGATTAGTAATATCCCTAATTATCCCTAAAAAATATTTTTTATTATCTTTCTGATGAATGAAGTGACTTAAGCTTAATTCTCCAATGAATTTAGATCCATTTCTTCCATAAAATTCATATTCAAACATACTTAGGCTTTTACCCTCTTTTGCTTGATTTAAATCTTTTTTAATTTTCTCTTTATAGTCTGAGGTTGCTAATTCTTGAAAGTTTTTTCCTAGTAGTCCATTTTCGGTTTGAATATCAAAATAAGAAAAAGTATTTCTCGAAACATATACTATCCTACCTTCTTCATCGAAAATTAGTACTATGTCAGGGAATTCATTTACTAAAGTATTAAAAACGCCATCTTTTATTTGGTTCAAATATTCTATATTAAGCTGATTACTTTCATGGTTATCGTTTACCATATTAAAAACTTCACCTTATAAATTCTTTGAAAATTATTAATTTAATTGAAATAAATTATCTTAATTATAATACAACTAAATGAATTTATATCTTTATTTTGTCTAGTATTAGCAAATAGCCCTATATTATTAATCCTTAACATTATCCAATTGTGTATTAAATTGTTTCAATAATTCCACCCTTTTTTTTCTTAATCATAAACCAGTAAGGCATGAAACAAATTGTAATAAGTTTTAAATAAGAATGAAATATTATATAAGTTGAATCCTAGAAATAAAATATGGTGTTAATAATTACTGAAATGGATAATCTTATGAAAATTAAAACCTTTAAGGGTTATTTTTTGCCTAAAAACTCGATAGTTATATCTATCATAGCACTTTTTGCAGCATTAACGTGTATTTTGACATTTTTTGTCCCAATTACCATTCCAGCTACAAATGGTTATATTAATCTTGGAGATATAGGTGTAATGATAACAGGGAGTTTATTTGGACCAATAATTGGAGGTATTGCTGGAGGGTTCGGTTCGGCATTAACAGATTTATTTTTAGCACCCCAATATGCTCTGCCTACTTTAATAATTAAGGGATTAGAAGGATTTATCGTAGGATTAATTGCTAATCCAAGAAAATACAATCAAAAATTTAACTATCGAGATATTATTGCGATAATTATTGGGGGTTCAATTATGGTTTTAGGATATTTTATTGTAGAGATGATCTTTTATGGACCTGCCGCAGCTTTAATCGAATCAATCTTCAACGGTGCAATTCAATTTGGATTAGCAGCACTTGCAACTATTATTTTTGACATAACTTTTCGAAAAAATATTATAACAAATCTCCCACAGGCATTTGATAAGATATTCATTTCATAATACGTAAGTTATAGAAAAATAAGTTATATTAGAGTAAGCAGAATATCTAATGCATCTAAAATCCTTTTGCCTGTCTCCGTTATGAAATATAATACATTTTTTCCCTCTTTCTTACGATAAATCAAACCTTTAGTTTCTAAATCGTACAAGTGTTGGTAAACTGCGGCTAAACTGATAGAACTCATTAGTTCTTTAATTTTGGTACCACTTATACCTTTAAAACTTGATAAGGAAATCTGAGACAAAATTTTTAATTTGGTAATTATTATTGATCCCTTCCCTGAAGTAGTTGTTTGCGAAGAAATTGCCTCTAAGATATAAGGCGCTTTTAAACCGCTTCCAGTTATAAGACACACTATTTCATCACCTTTATCAAAGATATCATTTTGATTTAATTCATGCACTGCAGCTAAAGTCAATGCAGATGATGGTTCTGCAAAAATACCTTCAGTTCTTACTAATTCATCAACAGATGAAACAATTAAATCTTCAGGAATGGCTATAACGGTTCCATTGCATTCTTTTATCAATTTAATTACTAGTTTTTTGTACATTGGGTCTCGTACTAAAATTCCTAAAGCATGTGAATTTCTGATGTCTTTCTGTAATGCAACCATATTCTCTTTATTCATAAATTCATCTACAATGGGTGAAGATAACTCTGATTGTACTCCAACTAGTTTTGGGACAGTTTTGATAATATCTGACTGTTTTAATTCATTAAAGCCCTTCCATAAGCTAACTAACAACGCTCCACTTCCCATTGGAATAATTATCCAATCAGGTACAGCTTTCTGTTTATAAATTTCAAAAGCTATCGTTTTTTGGGCCTCAATTGTAAGTGGATTATATACGGGTGTGGCTTGATAAAAATTTTGATACTTCTTGTCTAATGCATGAATAATAGTCTCATCTACAAGATATCCTTTAATTATAATTTCTGAATTATAGGCAATCATCTGTGCTCTTTTACCAATATCAATTTTATTTGGTATAAGGTTAATACATTTCATTCCTTCTAAGGAGCTATAAGCGGCAATTGATGCGCCCTGATTTCCATTAGAAGCGCAAATTATCTTAGTATAAGCCCAACTTCTAGCATGAGACACTAATAATGCCCCAACTCGGTCTTTAAATGAATTGGTTGGATTTTCGATTTCATTTTTAAAACTTAAATTCTTTAAGCCTAAACTCTCTCCAATTTTATCAGAATCTTTACAAGGAGTTCCCCCCTCTTTTAAGCTTGTGATATATTCAGAGTTGATTTCAGGTAAAGTAAAATGCATATCCCAGAATTTAGTGATAGTTGTTATTTTTGAAAATTGTTCTTTATATCCGTCTATATCTGTACTTATCCATAATACTCCATTACATTCAGGGCATTTATACAATATAGTACTAACGTCATATTCTTTGCGACATTGTGTACAAATTAATGGAAGAGTAGTTCTGATAATTAATTTACCTCTTAAATATTCGACAAATTAATAAGTATATCTCTCTATTTTAACTATGATTTTTCAAATAATTAAGTTCTATGCTATTAATAACAATTCATAAAAAGACTAAATTTTATTTTTCAATGATATCTTTTGATGCAAAAACAGTTTAAAATTAAATAATGGCTAAGCTTCGAAAGGATCATTATGAATTACCTTATCTATTGCATCCAGGCATGCCTCATCCCAATCATCATGAGGATCTATGTTTTTACAACAATCGGGGCACCAATCTGGAGAGTATCCATCATCAAATTCATCTGCTTCTAAATCTCCATTTAATGTACTTCCACAGTAAAAACATACCCCCTCATCATATCGATCTAATACTTCGCTAATCAATTTGATTTTTTTTTTTGCATTCATCCTTAATTCATTATGTATTTCATAGATTATTGTATTATTATTAAAAAAAGGAAGTATTAAAGCTTTATAATTTCTTAATGAATATACCTATAGGACTCACTTAAACGTTTTTCAGCAATTTTGACAATATTTTCAATTATATCTTTGCAACTTTCGATGGAATCAATAGCGCCTATGCTCTGCCCTAATAGAACTGCTCCATCCGTAATATTTCCCTCATATGTCATCTCATAATGTTTTTGGTCCTCCAATGCTTTCTCGGGTGTTAATTGAGTTTCTTCAGATAATTTCTCCTCTTTACTTGAAATAACTCCATGGTGCAATGAATACTCATTTTTCCATAATCGGATTGGACCTAAGACACCTGTAACATACACAGTATCGCTTGCTTTTGCATCAGGAATAACATTTTTATATTTTGCATGAAATTCACTTTCTTTTGATGCGATAAATCGTGATCCCATTGCAACACCATCAGCGCCCATAGCTAGAGCTGATGCTAATCCTTCTCCGCTAGCGAACCCCCCACATGCAATTAATGGAATGTTAGGGTACTTATTTTTAACCTGTTGCAAAAGAACTAAAGTACTTATTTTTTCATAAGATTGATGCCCTCCTCCTTCCCATCCCGTTACTACAACACCATCAACTCCTGCACTTACACACTTATCTGCTAACCAAAGTGCGGGTGCTACATGAAAATGTTTAATTTGGGAGCCTGTTTCCTTTAATCTTCTAAAGGAACCATTTTGCATCATTTTAGGTGTACCTGCGCTTGTAACAACATAAACACACTGCTCTCTTAATTTTGGATTATTACTTATGAATTTAGGGATTACTCTACAGAGAGTAGCCGCATCAATTTGAAGCCTTGCAGTCCGAATATTGAATCCGAATGGTTTATCGGTATGTTCAATTACATACTCCATATTATCTTTCATTTCTTTTAAGCTACTTTTACCAAATAAGTTGGTATGACTTAAAACTCCTAATCCGCCCGCTTCAGACACAGCCACAGTTAATTCTGTAGTATAAAAAGGCCCCATAGGAGCGGCAACTATTGGATATTTAATATCAAACATAGATGTTAATTTTGTCTCTAATACCACTTTCTAAACCCTTGTATATTTAAAATTTATAATATAATATTGAATGTTGCTGAATTTATAACTATTCACTTGATTATGAAAATTGGATTAGTAAAAACAATGGTTAAAAATATAAAATAAGTTTTATTACTTTTTTCTTCCTTTTTAATTATATCTCTATTTATCTATATTATCTCATAATAATGTCACCAAATATTATCTCTTTTGGAGAATTATTAGTCGAAATTATGCGTAAAGATGTTAATATTCCTCACAGTAAGGTTGGTTCAATTTATAAAGGACCGTATCCAAGTGGGGCTCCGGCTATCTTTATAGATTCCGCTGCGCGGATGTCTAGACCTTTCAATTTTTCCACAGGATATATTGGTGTTGTAGGAAATGACGCATTCGGTGAATGTATTATAAATAAACTTCAAATAGATGGGGTCGATATTTCTCAAATTAGAATTGATACCACTAAAACGACTGGAATTGCTTTTAATCAATATAATTCTGATGGGACGCGTAAATTTATTTTTGCAGCAGGAGCCGCAGGAGATCTTTCACCTGAAGATATAAAAAGAACATATTTTTCAAATGTTAAAGTTTTACATATTATGGGAAGTTCGTTAGCAATAAGTCCTAGTTCTCGAGATGCATGTTATAAGGCAATAAAAATAGCAAAAGAAGAAAATCCAAGAGTTATAATATCATTTGATCCAAATATACGCCCTGAAATGTTAGATATTGAAGAAATATTACAAATTTGTGAACCAGTCTTAAAAAATACGGATATTTTATTACCTAGTAGAGAAGAAGCCGAAACACTAGCCCAAAGAGAGGGATTCGAAGAAGCTTGTTATACTTTATTAAAAAAAAACATATCTCTTATACTTCTTAAACAAGGAAGTAAAGGCTGTACTATTTATACAAATAAAGATGAAAATCCTATACATATACCAAGCTATGAAGTAAATGAAGTTGACCCCACTGGTGCAGGAGACTCTTTTGGAGGGGCTTTTATTGTCAGTTATTTAGCGGGATGGAATCTTTTAGATGCTGCTCGTTTTTCAAATGCGGTCGGAGCGTTAAAAGTACAGCATTTTGGACCAATGCCAGATACAACCTATGAAACAGTTTTAAAATTTATGAGAATAATATAAGAAATTTTAAGAAATTATATTCCAATTTATTTTAAAAATATTGAAAAAATATCAGCATTGGTAATTTGATTCTTTTTCACCTTGAAAAAGCGAAAACCAGGAGGTTTAAACTTACTTTTGGCAGATATAGGACCTGTAGCTTGCGTTTGGAATATAAATGGTTTATTGACATCAAACCAAATTTTAAGGTCTTCAAAATCTGTGAATGTATCAAATTTCTCACTATAGTTTGAAGTATACATTTCGCACGGAATTTTGATATAAATCGGGAAAAGCCAAAATCCAAAATTGATAATATCAGTCTCTTTTGCTTCTTTAAGGCGATATTCTTTTAAGGTATGAGTATGACCACAAATAACCATATCTACCTTCCTTCTAATCGTATCATCTGATCCAGTAAAAATTTTAAGAAGAGTGCCCCAGTTATACATTATCGTCTGATATTTCATATTTAAAATCTTATCTAATCTTCCAGTTTCATAATATATTTTTAAATTTTCTTCGTAGAAATATGACCATTTCAAATCTTTCTTTTTAATTTTAAATCGTTTGGCAAATTTCCTTTGTTTCAAATAGCTTAAATTAGGAGCAATGGGAGGTGTATGCATAACTATGATAATTTTCTCATCATGACTTAATTGGATATATGCACGAAGAAGATCAACTTGATATTCTTTGATACCTTTTGTACTTGGACCCCCTTTTAAGAGATCATGTAAATCTGCAATTGAATCTTCCCCCGTGTCAAGAAAAATGAAATTATAAGAGTCTCCTATTTTTACTTTAAAATTAAGATTTGGATTTAAGTATCTAAAATAATCTTTCAGATATTTAAGTCGAGAGCGAAGTGCTGTAAAATAGTTAAAAAACTTACTATCATAATATCCTTTAATATCGGAACTAGTCATGCCAAATATGTTATGAATTTGACCAAACCTCATACCATAATGATCACTCCTATAATCATGATTTCCTACTGTAGTGAAGATAGGTGCTAAAATCTCTTTTTTGTTCACAAATTCATCATCTTGCCCTAGAAAAGGGGGTACATCTAAATTTCTATTTATTCCAAGGATAATATCAAGAAAAACATGAAAATTATTCTCATACTGGAAATTTCCTCGAGCAATATTAAGATAATCAATTAAATCACCAGTCATGAGCACAAAATCTAGATTATTCTGTAATACTTGCTCATTGATGAAAATAATCAACTTTCTTAGACTATAATTAAAATTTAGTTTAGCATATTGTATTTCATCTAATCTTCCTTCTTGGAACCCTTTCTTGAATTCAAAGTCTCGATGTAAGATAAAATCATCAATTTTCATAACCTTTTTTGGATGTTTAGCGCGATTTTTAATTTTAATCTTAACTTTTTCTTTTATGAAATTTATAATAAAATCATTTCTTCTCGCAATATGAAAATCTGTAGCATGAATAAAGTTAAAATCATTCCAATTCTTCTTATAAATCGCAACACTATGATAATTTATCTTAGATTTCATCATATTAGGAATATCATGAACGATATCAAACAAAATGAATTCTCTTCCTGAATTTTCAATTAATTGTTCGATCTGATTTACATTTTGTATTTTAAAAGTGATTTTATGTAATTCAGTTCTCTTACCGAAAACATCTTCAACTTCGAGTAAAGAATTATAAATATCCCAATATATACAATTCTCTTCTTCCAAAATATTTTTATCATTGAAATCAAAAGCTTCTAATTCTTCTATTTGGATAGGTTGCAAAGGAATTTTTTCGCCTCTTCTCTCAGAAAAAGCTCCATCATCTTTTAAAATAGGTTGAATAAAAATATTTGAATAAAAAGCTTCTAATATTTTTTGAGTTGGATAATTTGGTATAGTAATGACTATAGCGTTTAATGTTATAGTTGTGTTGAAAACGCCGTTCTTATCTCTATAATCTCTTAAATTAATTAAAGTCGGTTGACCTAAGTTTGGTTTTATAATAATAGGAAACTTTCCTTTTTCGAGGTCGAGCATCTTTAGAGAATTCTATTTAATTTTAGTTGAAATTAAATTTATAATTATTATTTGATTTTTGTAATTAAATTAATTTATCTAAATTTTTTAAAATTTCAATTATTTGATTGATATGGAGAGATTATATCAACCTGACTTTACGTGCATCTTTGGTAATACTTTTGGTGATGCTTTTTCATATGGGAAAATAGACAGTCTTATTTGGCCTATATTTAGCGACATACCCCATTCAGACGCTTTAAATAACCTTTTAAAATTAAAAGATAATCAGAGAACCCCCCTATTTTATAAAAGGAAACTAAGTATTGAGGATGAAAAAATTGAATTTAGCTGTTCAGGAATTCATAGAGGTTTGGTTCAAGCTATGGATATAGGAAAATCGTATGGTATTTCTAATTCTGATGTTATTAAAGTAATTGGCAAGGAACCAACAATCTTTAAAGGTATTTTATCATTTGATCTTAGTAATAATGCGCCAGAAAAAAACTCTATTATAGAAATCGAACGTATTCAAAAGCAAATCCCGGTTTGTGGAATCGTTATTTATCCATCATTCATAAAATTAGAACTTTTAGATAATGCAAACGAACAATTGAAGCAGATCTTAAAATTTTGTAGCAATAAATCCCTTTTTATAAAAATTGATCTTGGTAATTTTAAATTTCCAGACAATCATCGTGAATATACAACACTTGAACGAATTGAAAGCTTTGTATCTAAATATCCTAATAATACTATTATTTTGAGTGGTATTGACGTAGCAAGTGAGTTAGAGAGATATGTTAACATTTTAAAAAAATATGTTAATTTATGGATCGAGATTGATCCAAGAGCTTTCGGAGGGATGACACCTACTGACATTTTCAAAAATATCTTTAATATAAAAGGGCTTATTCAAAATTTTTGGTATAGAATCTCGATTGGAAGCGCTACTCCCACTTTAGAAATCTCTCAAATAACAAGAGGTTTTTTAGAAGCAACAGAATTATTACCTTTTTCTCAAAAAAACTTATTAAGAAGTTGGATTTTCCGTAATATCAATCGATTAAATTCAACTATTTTTCAACCTATAAATCAAGTTAACTGTAATACTTTTATAAAAATAAAAGAATCTTATCATCAAACCTATGGTAATCAGATATTATCACGCTATAAAATACAATTAAGGAGTTATAGTATTACTCAATTATTATTTCTGACAGATATCATAAAAAAGATTTTTCATGATGCTTTAAAAAAATATCCAAATTTGAATGATGGAGAAGTACTTATTCGTTCTTATCACACAACTACTTCTTTATTAATCAATGAACATGAAATTGGTAATTATCTTGATTTACATTATTATTTTGCAGAATTAAGTAAAGAAGATAGCTCAAAATTCATGCATACGGTATTAGCTAAAGAGAATCGGGCAGATTTTAACCATCTTGATCATAGAATTGCTAGTACATATGGGTCTAAGCAATTAATAATTCCAATTATAAATCGGGAGTTAGAATTGGGAACAAGAGAAAATTTTTATATATTGACGACTTTTGGTCCAAGAACTCTTGATCTTTTTATAGAGGTAAAATTGTATAAAGAAAATTAAAGTATTGAAAAAATGACTTCTGTAAGCTCAGCTTCCCAAATTAGGAATCGAACACAATTGTATTTGATGAAAATCCCTGAAAATACTTATATTCAAAAACCACAAGATATAATCGCTCTATTTTTTAGACAACTATCAATGGAATATGACATAATTCCTGAAAAAGAGCGAATCGGAAAAGCGAGTGTTTATATTTCTAAATATGTGGCAAAGGAATTTCCTTTTTATAATATCATCTAATAAATTACAGATATGAGTAAATGGTGCGTAAAATTCTCTAGTATCCCTTTTTAAAATTTTTATTTATTCACACCAATAGTCATATTTAAATTTATTGTTTAAAATATTACCCTATTAAACGAATCGAATGAGTGTATCATAAATTTAGATATCTTAAATACATATATTTACTTAGGTAGTGTAATTGGATGAATAGTAGAAACATCTATATAATCAACAAAATAGTCGATCAAAGCCCAATTTTTTTTTCATATTTAAATAAAAATTAAACTTTATATTTTTAATTCTACTTCTAATTTAATAAAACGTAAAACCAATTCTATAAAAAATTGATCATATGACTGACGATTTAAAGGAAGATGAGAAGGAGAAAAAGGAAGAAAACAAGCTTGAAAAGGATGTCGAAAGAGTTGATAAAGAAATCTTATCTAAAGCTAAGAATTCTAGAGATTTAATTGATAAAAAGCTAAGAACATTTGAGAATAGCATAGAACATATCTCGGATACAATCAAAGAAAACGATTCCGATGAAGAAATCAAAGTTAAGGAAAAGAAGGAACTTGAAGAGATAAATCAAGAACTCAAAGTAGCTGAAGAGAAATTTAATGTTGTAAAAAAAAAAGTAGATGACAAAGATGAATACTTAACGGTATTAGAAGAGACTATCAAGGAATTAGAAGAAAAGTATAATAAAAAAAATGAAGAGATGCAAAATTTAGAAGAAAGTCTAGAGATTGTAAAAGAGAGTAAAGAAAACCTTGAAGAGGAATATAAAGAATTAATAAAACTAAATGAACAATTAGTAAATACTTATGAAGCAAGACAGGTAGATCTTATTGTTCTTACTGATAGTGTTAAAGAGAAAGTCGCAACTCAAGAAGAATTGAGAACTAATATCTCTAAATTTAAGCAAGAAATCCAAGAAAAACAAGATATTGTTGAAAAGCAAAAAGAAGCAGCAGCAGCATTAGAAAAAAAGATTCAAAGTCTTAAAGCTGAAAATGACACAATGAAAGCTACCATCGATAAAAATAAATTTGAGTTAGAACATACAAATAAGGAAATAGAAGTAAAGGAAGAAGAAAAAAAGTTATTAGCTGAACAAATTGATAAGAAAGAATCAAGAATAAAATTAATTGAACAACAAATTCAGGACTATAAAGAAGGCTTTCCTGAAATGGAGGAACAAAGAGCGACTTATGAAGAATTACTTGCTAAATATAAAGTACAGCTAACTGAAAAGCAACAAGCATTAATTGAATTAAAATCAAAGATTCAAAATTTAAATGAAACTTTTGTGACTATTAATGACCAGATTGCTAAACAAAAAAATCTTATTGAAGTTAATGAAAAAAGATTGGATGATTTAAAAGCAAATATTGAAGGCACAAACCATGAATATATTGAGAGAGAAGAACGATTAAATTCTTTATCAGAAAAACTAAGTTATATGCAAGCAGAGCACGATAAGCTAATAAAATCTAAAGAAGTGATCGAAAATAGCACAAATGATGCAAAAGCACTCCTTCAAGAACTAAAAGTAGAATTAGAAAATCAAGAAGAGGAAATTCGAGATAAAGAAAGTAGAATTAATCGATTAAAAACGCTTTCATTGATTTACCGGCTTTCAAAATTTTTTGGTGGTATATTAATATGTGTTGGTATCTTTTTTATTATCTTAGCATTAGGAGATATCTTTAATTTTATTAATTTCGGTGGCATTAATCTAATTGAAATCGGTGATTTTGACCTTAGTTTTATTAGTATATTATTATTAATTAGTGCGGGATTTACAATAATCTCTGGCATCTTCCATTTAGAAAAGTCATAGGATGAAGTAATCTAATCATTATATAATCCTATTTTCTCAATAACTGACATTAATGATTAACGATGAATGAAACTAAAAAAGAAGGAAGCCTTCCCGATAGAAATATGAAATTGTATCAAGGGATCCTTTATGGGATTGGAGTTGGAATAGGTGGATCGATATTCATTTTATTGGGGGATGCTATTTCTATTGCAGGTCCGGGAGTTTTAATCAGTCTCATACTATGTGGTATTTTAATCTTTTTTACTGCGC
>Ga0307433_1001056_pt1 | contig 16689 bp, 17 predicted proteins | sample SalMarWE160210MG_FD_202166 | JGI IMG/M metagenome (GOLD analysis project Ga0307433, IMG submission 202166) | Salt marsh sediment microbial communities from the Plum Island Ecosystem LTER, Massachusetts, United States - WE1603-210 | ecosystem: Environmental > Aquatic > Marine > Intertidal zone >... | reverse complement strand
CAATTTCTGCAGAACCTGCATGCAGTTATTCTTTGAAAAACTCAATAATTTATAATCTGAATTTGATTGATCGCAGGTTCCTTTTGCCCAGCCGGTATGTTCCCGGCCCATATTAGTTACAATAAGATTTATAAATGTTTCTAAATTTCCCACTAAATAAAAGTCAGAATTTCCATCGCTATCTAAAAATTGAGTCTTTAATAATTCGTAGCTTTCAGATTCAAAAGTAATGTTGTAATCATAAGAATTAACAGAATTCTTTTTGATACTGGGAAGTTCATTTATATGATATATAACGCCATCGTAAACGATAAAATCCCCGATATCAATATCTAAAAATATATGGGAATTGAAAGATGATTTGATGATGTCTTCCCCTAAAAGCCGGTTAATAAGACGAGTGTTATCATCGGTTTTTATTGTTATCCAGACTGTTGATCCCCTATAGATATTTAGATTCATTGTCTAATCTCCTTTTAATTCTTGACAATTTATTTAAATTCCCCCTGCTCCCCTCAGATATTCCTTTTCTGATAATGAATTTTGAGTTAATATATTTTTAATTTCTTCAAGGTTTGTAAGATACTTATTATATTCGGTATTATCAGCAATTCTTGAATTAATTATAATGATATTTTCCATATTAGATAACACTTCTACAGTATTCATTCTAATAGCCTGGAATTGCCCAGCGAGTAACCCAGCGGTTTCTTCTGTTATACCGGCAATTGCTCCGGTCAGCCCTGTTATATTCCCCGCCTCTATATCTTCCGCTGCTTCTTCTAAACTTATGCCTATTGATTCTAAAATCGATTGTATTGTATCCCATTGTGTCTCTGCATTCTGTAATAAACTTAAATATCCTTGTGCTAATATTTCTATTTCTTCGGGTGTTAAACCACCTTCGGATAAAAATGCAAATTGCCTATACCAATGCTGTATATATTTGGTGATTATAGTCCTCTTGAAAGCGTCTATTATCGCCGTTTTCATCATGTCGTTAAAAGTATCTGCAAAAACCTGGGCTGAATCTAAACCTTGGGAAAATCCTTCAGCTATAGCATCGGCAATTGTTTCAGGGGTAGTACCGGTAAGAATTTCTTGATATTGCTGATTTAAGTTAGCTATTTCCGCATTTACGCTTTCTATGGCTGATAACCATTCTTCTATTGCCTCTTGATCGGTTTCATCCCAGGTCCACCATAAGAATTGGCCATAAGCTTCTTTTTCAGCTTCGATCATTTCATTATATACATCAATTTGTTCTTTTAATAAATCAATCGTATCCTGTATTGCGTCAACTTTTGCCGTTCCTATAGATTGGCTCAATATATTCTGTTGTTTCTGTAATTCAAGGGTAATTTCGGCCAATTCCTTTTTGAGTTCAGGCACATCTGATTTATGCTTAATAAATAAATTAATAATACTATTTATAGCAGATGCTATTCCACTTATAATACCGGAAATATTACCTGTTGCAAAACCAATTGTTATATCACCAATTCCACCGATTAGATTTGCCATTTCATTTATTGTTCCTTCAAGTTCCGTACTGAAATTACCTACAACCTGGGCTAGCGAATGTAAAGCGTCTATGGTCTTATTAATTTCATCCCGGGTATTTTCCCATATTTGCTTTTGTGATTCGGCTATTTTTTCATCAAGTGCGATTATGATATCAGTGAAATCGGCATATTTTAATTTCATTCCTTCTAAAAATTTAATAAATTCTTTTAATTGTTCGTTATTTAATTCCTCTCCATATCCGGTATATTTATCATCTATCTCCTGCCTTGCTTTATTGAATTTGACTGCTGCTATTAATTTTTTTTCTATGCTCTTTAGTCTATCTTGTTCATATTTAATGTCGGTAAGTCTTAATAATTCATTAGTCTTTTTATGAATGGAAAGAATCTTTTCTTCTGTTGTTTGGTATAATTTGAAATAAGATTCTAATATTTCTCTTTTCTCTTCAATTGCTTCTTTTTCTATTTTAATTATTTCCTGTAATTTATTTCTTATAAATTCAACACGTTCTATATCGATTACTTTTTCTGCTTCGAGTGCTTTTAATTTCAATTCAAGTCTTTTGACATAAGCTTCTTGTTCTTCCCCTATTTGCTTTTCCCAGCCCTCTTTGAATATAGCCAATTTTGCTTCTGCTATTTCTTTATCATATTTAAGGTTAATTTCTTTTTCATTTTCTATATGTTTTTTAACTGCCTTTATATATTCAGCAGATCCTTCTTCGTAATTTTTTATTATATCTTCAAACTTATCCTTTTCTACTTGTAGTTCTTTTTCTCTCGCCTTAGCAAGATAATCGAATTTTTTCTTTTCTGCTTCTTGCCTTTTTAATATTTCTTTTTCTGTTAATTCAATATTATATTTATATATATATTCCGAAATTATTTTGGTTGCCTCTTTATTCTCTTTATACATTTCCAGCATATCATCCAAAAACTTGCCATAATTCTTGCCTTCATTATATAGTTGTATATTATGCTCTTTTACGTATTCTTTATTAACTTTAGCTATATCAGTTAGATAATCTTTATATCTACTTGCCATATACTTTAATTGATCTTCTATATCTTCAATTTTAACTTCGGTTTTTATTTTCTCGGCGGGAAGTGCTCCTAAACTTATATTAATTTTTTTCGTTATGTCAGGATAGCCTTCGAATTCTTTTAAGGCTTGTTGTAATTGCCAGCGATAATTTTCAAGAAGTATTTCACCCGTTTCATATTGCCTCTTCATGACATCTAATAAATCTAATTGATTTTGTATTTCCTGTTTGGTTAATTTTTCATCTATTTTACCGATATTCTTTAAGGCTTCTTCTTTGGCTTTTAACATAATATTTGCTTTTTCTTGAGCAATATCTAATTCTCTTTCCTTTAATGTTCTCTCTTTTTTTGCTATAGATAATTTATTTTCCAGCTCTATCTCTTCTATAATTGCTCCGGTAGTTTGAAGTTCTATTATTTGTCTTAATGAAAGTTCTTGACGGAAACGGTCTAATTTATCTTGCATTCTATCTATTTCTTTTTTGCCTTCATCTTTATCTCTATCATATATTGCTAAATTTAAATCTGCTTGCTCCTTTTCAATTTTTGCTTGCTCTACTTCTAACTCCATAATTTGTTTACTCAATTCAAGAGTGCCTTCTTTGGCTAAAGTTAAAACATCATAAGAACCAGCAAAACCTTCGATAACCTTTCCGGCAATGGGGTAATACACGGTTAAAGCTTCTTCCGCTGCATGTAATTCAATTGTCTCATCTTTAGTAAGTTCTGTTTTATCTCGTAAACCTTCTACGGTCTTAATTAAATCATCAATTCTACTCTGTTTACTTTTTAATGTTTCGGTTAATTCTGAATAACTTCTTGCCAGCTTCGAAAGCTCATCATTAGCTCCGCTCATAGCGATATTAATTCCACGGGCTATATTGTTCATTTGTTTAAGCAGACTATCTCCGAGCGGTTTCAATTTAGCTGTTATGTTATTTCTTAGGATAGCCAATTGATTTTCTGTGGTATCCATCATGGTTTTGAAGGCTTTTTCGGTAGCACCGAATGAATTTTCTATCGCATTTAAAGATTTCTCAAAATTTGCACCTTCCTTTGTCATAATAGCCAATAAACCTATAAGCCCTCGCACATTAGGGAATAATTCCATTAATTTTTGCTTTTGGCCTTCGGTTGCATCTGACATTTGATTTAACATATACGAAAGACCTTTTGATTTTAATGTAGCTATATCAAATTCGATTCCCATTTCTCTAGCTACTTTTGCTGATTCGGCACCCTCTTTTGATGCACGAAGTAAGGCAGTGACAAACCCTCGAATACCAGTAGAAACAATATGAGGTTGTATCTTCTTGACCGCTTCAGCATAAAAAGCAGCGAGGTCATTAAAGCTCATTCCAGCTTCGGCGGCCAGTCCTGTTACCATAGATATTGTTGGACCCAACTCTTCCATTTTAACTTTACCGAGTCTTACTATGGTAAATAATTTATCGGAGATATCAGCAGCGGTTCCAGCGGCCACTCCATAAGCATTCATAACATAAGTCAAAGCATCAGCAGCGGTAAAGGTATCGGTTACAGAGGCCACAGCAAGCTCGGCAGATGTTCGGAGTATTTTCATAGCTTCGGCCCCATCATAGCCAGCAGAGACGATCTGGTATAGGGCTTTGGTTAATTTCTGGGCATTATCGGGTACGGTCTTTGACATATCAATTATTTCTTTTGATATACCTTCAAAATTATTCTGGACCGCCTTAGAAATAGTCTGTACTTCTTTCATAGCAGATTCGAATTCTTTAGAAAAATTGTAGGCTTGTTTAGATATTTTAGCAAAGACAAGAGCAGCTGAAATCCCTAACCCAACAAAAATATCCATTTTTGTTATAGAGCTAGAAAGCCCCCTTAATATACCTTTGCTTTTAACTGCACCCGCTTGAAGCCCAGTCGTATCTAGCCCGGTTTTCCAAAAAAGTGAACTGCTTCCTGAAACATCAAGTGCCATTTTATTTTACTCCGATCTTTTTTTATAATAAATAAATAATTGCGGGGGCAGGGATTTCACCTATCCCCTGACGAAGAAAAGAAAATTTGAATTTACAAATAAAAATTAAATTAATTTTTGCGGGGAAGTTCACTAAAGCCCTTCCCCAGTTTATTAAAAGAAATTTATAAATAGTTAGAGTGACAAGCTCTAACCCTCAATAGAATGACCCGAAAGCTCTTGTCCTTCCGGGGTTTTCTCCCTGCATTAATCGACGTCCTGCAAGGATATTTTATTATACTTTTACCAGGCAGTGTGTGATTCCGTGTTAAGACTCCATACCTGATTAATCTTATCGAAACTTATAAAACAGTTTGCCAGCCCAACCGTTTTTTGTTGGACAGGATCTTGTTGCGCTATAGATTGCACTAAAATATGACCGGTTTTTTTCTGAATTATTCCTGGGTCTTTGACTGTTTCGGCAGCTATCGGTCCGTGAAGAAAACGTCCCAGTGGTAATTCAGGAATAAAACTTACATATTTATCCTCACTTCCAGCATTTAACCAGGGATCGTAAGACACTATATCGTGATCGGAATTTTCTATATCGATATACGTATCTATAAGTTGAATATCCGGCATTCCAGATTCCCTCATGACTTGATTAATCGTCTTTAACGTAGGGCTAACCCCAGGGGTTATTCCGGCTCCACTTACCAAAATTCCGTATATAAAGTCTTTAACCTCGGCAGAGGCCTTGAAGTCTAAAAATTTGCTTAGATTCATTACGATATGCTTTATCATTACGCCCGCTTTCCTAGCCTCACTACATATATTTATAATATCGGTTATCGGTAAACAGGTCGCACTATTTGCAACGAGCCATTGTCTATTTGCTGCAGCGCCACCAACAAATTCTTTATTTGCAGTAGGAAGTCCGAAATCGATGGCCTCTTCGGTTATTACTCCGGCATTATTTACCGCTGTCAAGCTAACGACTGTTTGGCTTAAAGCCTGTAAGGCCAGCCATTCGCATCTCTGCATTACACTTTCGACAACGAAATCGATATCATCGTAACATAGATCCATCAAGGCCTGTTTATCAACATCATTCTTGACGGTAGCTTTTACGATATTGTATTCATTCAATTTTTTCTCGTCCATTATACGAGAAACACGAATCGCAGGGATATCGCCTTTTAGACGGTCAACTACCCGCCTGGTCTTTTGAGGAGCAGATGAGTTATAGCTTACGATATCTGCAGCCGATATTCCTTTTGAGCCGATTAAAACTTCATAACTAAAAAATGGAGTATATTTCAAAGGAAAATAGTTTACAAAATATCTTTTCTTATACTCCATTGTGTCTAAATATACGCCTAAAGATTTTTCTGTTATTTCTGCTAAAAAATTTTCCATTATTATTCACCTTCTTTGTTTTCTGATTTCCCTTCTTCGAGTTTACCTTTAAAGGGATTGCCGACAATTACGCCGGCTTTCTTGTTCTTTGCATAATCCTCTGTTACCTGGTCCCCTTTTCCGGTATCGGCTTCACCGTGTAAAGGTCCAGCCCCACTTTCCTTTAATTTCTGATCAATCTCTTCTTGCTTTGTGTTCAAAAGGTCATTTTTTAAACCTTCTACCGCTTCGGCAATTTTAGAAAGGTCGTTACTATCAACTTTGACATATTTCGATAAAGCCTCGCTTAAATTCTGTTTTTTTAATTCAGCCTTTACTAAAGTCTTTATATCGTCTTTTGTTTTAGTATTTTTCATTTCTTTCAATTCAGTTTCAAGGGATTCGATTCTTCCCTTATCGGATAAATCCTTTTTTTCCTGGTTCCCCTGGTAAGTTTTGATCCCTTCGGTCACTCTCTGATCACTGTATTTTTGGAGATATTCCTGGAATGATTTACTTAAGCCCGATTTTTTTATGGCCGCCAGTAGCTGATCGCCAGTTAATTCTATCTCTTTATTTTCATTATTTTCATTTTCAATATTTTCTTTTCCCATTGTTATTTTCTCCTTTGGAAAATTCTTCGATTATCTGATTAGCCTTTTTTATAATCTCCGGCTCGTATTTTTTATTTTCGGTACATTTGGAAAGAAATTCTTCATATTCTGTTTTAGAAATCGAGTTTTGCAAGAAAATTTTCTCCGTGCTGAGTAATTTTTCAAAACTTCTTAAAATCTTTTCGATGCCTTTTACTCCATTTATCAGGAAACAAATTTTAAATTTGCTTTTATCGATTGTATTATTGTTTGGCATTATCTAAATCTTAATCCTTATAAAAATTTTTAATTATTTCTTCGGCTTCTTCAACCGGACCTTGAAGCGGGACCTCTAAGATATCAGAGAAAAAACTTTGATATTCCCTTTGAGAAATATATTCCTGTAATTCTTTCGTTAATTTGTCTAGTTCTCTTTTATATTTTTGCGGGACCGCTTTTATATCGTTAGTCTTTTTTATTCCATTTATTAGAAAAATTATTTCACATTTGATATTATTGACGACGATTTGATCAAATTCTTCTTTCATTTTTTAGCCTCTTATTTTTCCTGGAGATAATCTCTTATATCTTTTTTAAAATTTTCCATTGCAGCTGGGGAATTTCCCAGACTTTCAAGATACTCTATCAAGTCTTCAGGACGTATTCTCCGTGTATTGCCTATCCTAGAGAATTTTAAACGTTTATTGACAAGCCAACCATCAACTGCTTGTCTTGATATATCAAAGATTTTAGATATATCTGTAATAGTTAAAAATCCATTTTTATTTTCCATTATATTTTAACCTCTCTTATCAATTATATAACTTTTATCCTGTTTGTCAAGTCTTCTCTTAAATTTTTTTATTTATTTTTTTCCTCATCGATGGGGATTCGGTGAAGCCAATCAAATTTTTCTCCAGATTCGTTATGATCAACAACGAAGATTCCACCGGGGCCCGCGTTAATGATAGTTTGCGATTCTTCTTCCTGTTCCTGATTGAAGCTCTTTACTGCTCCCAGGCAGGCCATAGCTCCGGCAATTGCAATATCGATTTTACTGGATTTATTGCCTTTGACTATCCGATATCCCCTTTCCATTTCTTTGGCCTGACAGGCCTTTATATGTCGCCTTACTTCCGGAGAGGGATAAAATTCGATATTCCCGAATTGAATCAAATCATAAAGATTTTGGCTGAAATCGATAGTGTTTCCAACTGTTTGCGGTAGTTCCTTCATAAAAAGACCCTTTTTCTTTAAGGTAACAGCGGACCGGTGTAACTGGTATGGATCATAATAAACCAATTGCAGATTGAAAGCCTGGGATAATTCAAGAAGATATTTTTCAACTGTTTCCTCTAAATCAATGGGGTTTTCCTTTGTGGGCTGCCATTTTTTGTAATTAGCTAGAATTACCTTGTTTTCTCTCCTGGTAATGGCTACCACCGCCGTTGAATCACCGCTAACTGAAGCATCAACCCCCACCCATATTTTTATTTTTTTATTCGGCAATATAGGGGTCAATTTTTCATTTACGCATTGATCAAATTTATCGATATCGATGAATTGAGTAATATTGCTAACCCACTTATTCTCGTGTAATCTGAGATAGGTATTTTTTCTCAACCGGCCTTCTTGCTGTTTTAGATATTTTTCGCTTTGCCAAGGCATTCTATTAATAGGGACCTTATTTTCCCCTTCCCAGTAAAAGAAAAATGTAGGGTCCGGATTTTTCTTTAATTCCATTCCTTTTTTAAATAATTGATAGAGCAGGCTCTCGTCGTCATAACCGGCATAGGTAACAATCAAGGCCAGGGGATTCTTTCGGGTTGGGACCGTGGTCATTTCTTCAAAAAACCTTTGCATTGATTCGTACTCATAACTCCAAAGTTCGTCAAATATAACTAAATTCGGATTCAGGCCAGCGCAGGAAATATCAGTCGGTAAGCACCGTAGTATTGATCTCTTGCTGGGGACTTCTATCGCGTCTTTAGTAATTTTGCAACGGATCAGAGCATGATGATTCATTTCAATCGCTTTTACCAATTTAGAAAAGACAATCCAGGATGCCTGGTCTTTATCCCTTGCGGCTAGATAAATCTCCGAATAGTTCTCGCCGCAAAATAAAAACCACTCTGCAATTAAAGCGGCCAGAGTAGATTTCCCAGATTTTTTTGTTTCGCCTAGTAGCGCCATCGTATAGGCTCGATCTCCGTAAAATAGCGGTTCAAAGATTTCTTCTTTTTGCCAATCTTCAAGAATGATAGGAGATCTTGTTTCTGGGATATAAAATTGTTCTTCGACAAATTTAATAATATCTGTCTCATATTCAGGATCATCAAAATTAATTGGGTTAATCGCTGGCCTTCTTAACCGCTTCATTCTGTTCTGAATCAGGTTTGCTAATTGCTTTTCCCTTTTTGCAGGGTCCGGGCTTATAAATTTATTCTTTGGTATATATGGCATAATATCACCGCCTATCTTTTTCTTTTTTCTCTTCCCTTTTTAATGCTGTATTTTAAATAATCGGTTCCCGGGAATTTATCAATTAAATCGATCCCGCCATCAGGATTTAGAAAAGGATTTTTCTTTTTCATTACTCGGGGCCCGAGTTTACCCTTAATTTCTTTTTTTCTTGACATGGTTGATTATCTCCTCTTAAAATTAATAGATCACTTCATAAAATTAAGATCTTAATTTAATTTTACTTTTGCGTGCTTCTTATATTTCTGTCCGGTTTTAGCCAGGCTTAACCTTTTCTTCTGTTCTTCTGTTCGCTTCTTTCCTTTATTAGCTTCGCTTATTTTATCCCTGGTAGCCTGGGAAACTATTTTTCCTTTATTTGCCAATCCGATTAATCTTTTTGTTTCCGGGAATAAATGAAATCCCTGTCCCTCAAATTGTGAAAAATATTTTTTTAGACCTTTTTTAATCTTATCCTTGGTCGCTTCGGTCGTTTTGTGCTTCCTGTGAGGTCCAGCACCATTTAAAATTACCCGGTCATGATATTCTTTCAATTCTTCATCGATGTTATATTGCATATTTTCAATTATGATTCTATCCGCTGTATTTTCTATTGTTTTATCAATGAAAAATTTGATACTGGGATATATACTAAGTAAAGCTTTTTTTCTTTCCCTGGTGATATTAATTAATAAAATCATCAAGAAAACCACCAATCCGCTTATTATAAAATTGGATCAGTTCTTCGGTCTGGCAACCTTTTAACATTTTTCTATTTAGCTGAAAAGATATATTATTGATAGCTTTTCTAACTCTGTTTTCTGTTAATCTAACACCATTTAGAAAAGCTCCTATCCTTTCCCCTACTTCATATTCCGAGATCTTTACTCCGTTTAAATCTGTTTCAACAGGCTCTAAACTTTCTGTTCTTATTTCTTCCTGACTTTCTAGACCTTCTAATAACTCCTCAAAACTCTTAATTTTCATAGCGGTTTTACCTACTTTCTATTTATTTTTTATGAAGTGATCTATTGACAATATTAAATTATTATATTAAATTTAACAGGGGTCTTGAATCAGGTTGTTTGAGTTACCTACTTTCTTCCTGATTCATTTGCTTCTCATTTTTGAGAAGGCCCCCAACTAATTAAATAACTTGCCCGAAATATCCTCAAAAAACGTTCCCAGATAGGCCAATTAGGGTTTATTCGAGTCTAAGCGTATGATTGTAACCCCCTTTCTTTTAATAAAAATCTCTAAAATAGCCAAAAGTTATAAGATATAAGGCTTTTCGCCGATTTCGCTAAAAATAAAAGCTAAAATTTTGCGTTTTAAGAGGGGTCAAATTTAACCCGCTTATGATTATATCTATTTTTCGGCTTTTTCGGTTAAAAACTTGCAACTTATATCCCGAATCCGTTAATGACCTCTTTATTCTCGTCGTCATTGATCCCGATATATCTAAAAGTTACTTTAATATTTTGATGATTTAGTAAATTAGATATCCTTTCAATACTGACCCCCTGTTTTCTTAGATGATATCCGAATGATTTCCTAAGCGTATGGCCACCAACTTTATGCTTAATTCCCACTTTCCGGCACCAGTCATTTATTAACTGGTAAGCTCTGACCCTAGTAATCGGTTTATTTTTCTTTGATTTCTCATTAGTAAATAGGTAACGGTCTAGGTCAAATATACCGGTCTTTCTTAGATAATGATTTAAGGCTTCTTTAATCTGCTTATTAAAGAATACCTTCCGGGTCTTTCCGGTTTTCTGTTCTTTAATAGTTAGATAATCTTTTAGATTGCCCTGGTTATCCTTGATATCTTCAAGTTTTAGGGATAGTATATCCCCGATCCTTAGGCCTGAATTAATACCAAAAACGAATAAAAGATAGTCCCGGGGATTCTTTTGCCGGTATAGATTTCCCCTGATCTGCTTTATCTGATTCTCTGATCTGATAGGTTCAACGATATTCATAACTTTTTTACCCCCTATATTATATTTTATTTATCTAATAAAATTATAATATAAGTTAAATAAAAAGTCAAGTATTATATTGAAATAAATCAAAATATTCTATAACCCTTATTTTGTAAAGGTTACAGAATTATACAGAATTCGTATTGTGTTAAATATAAAATTCCCTTTTAACTCTACCGAGCTTTCCGAGTTCTCCAAATTTTTATAGGATTTTTTTTTATTCCTCTTTTGCCCTTGATCGGCCCTCTTATTTAACAAAACTTATCCTCTCGTTGTGTATATATAGGCTTATTTTGCAAAAATCCCTTTGTTTTCAATGGTTTCGAAAACTAACCGAAAACTAATTACAAACTAACCTAATCTATTGCCTTTGTTTTCAATGGTTAGGTTAAGTTAGTTAGTAATTAGTTAGTAATTAGTTTATGTTAGTTTTAATATATATATATATTATATAGGTTATAGAGATATAGCATTAAAACAGACCGAGAGAAGAATCCTTATTATACCAGTATCCTCTTTTCCCTTCTTCTTTAGCTATAACTCCCTTATCTTTAAGCTCTCTCATCAATTTAGCGACTCTTTCTTCTTTTACTCCGAATTGGTCAGAGCATAACCCAGCCAAGTCTTTATAAGAAGCTCGGCCATTAAAACTAACCTTTAAAGTCCTGATTATATCCTCTTTAGTAATTTTCCCAGTTATCAGAGAAATACTATCTACAACCTCATAAATTAGAGAATTAGGGTTCCTTCTTAAATGTAGGGGTATGGGCTCTCTTTCCCTTCTTACCGTAAAATATATTTTCTTATAATCTTTTGAGTATCTTTCCCCTTCCGGTTCCAGGCCTAAAAATGTTTCACATGCATTAGCCAGGTAAGAGCTTCCCAGTAATTTATAAATCGGAGGGATATCATTTTCTCCTTTAGCCAAAAATCTAGGCTTTGTATAATGGTGAATCAGGATCCAGAAACAACCGCAAATCTCTTTTAAAATATCAGTAAATCTCTTAATATTTTCGGCCTTATTAATATCGAATCCTATAAACTGACCGATAGGATCTAAAAAAATTATATCCGGCCTTACTATTTTCACAGCTTTTTTAAGGTCCCCGAGCCTGGGATATTTTAAATCCAGGGTAATATCTTTTCCATAATATATATAAAAATTATTTAAATCGGTTAAACTTATATCAATACCTAATTTTTTTAAACCGGATATCTGCTTTTTAATAATTTCATTCAACCCGGATTTAGTATTTTCGCGGTAAATATACAAGATCCTACATTTTCTATTTACCTTAAAATCCTCTAAAAAATTATTTCCCGAAACGAGGCTCAATCCTAATTGAAGGGATAGAAGGGTCTTTCCCTCTTTGGCCAGGCCACCTATTAAAGCGAATCCGGTAATTTCGGGGATTAGGCCACCGCCAACCAGCATTTTATCCGGCTTTATTTTTGATTCTAAAAGCTCTTTTACATTGACTAAATCCCTCTTTTCGATAGGAATTTTAAGTGCTTCGTTAATTTCCCTTTCAGTAAAGATTTTACTTTGTATAAGTTTGGGGATAGTAACAGTTTGTATCGATTCGGGTAATTGTAGAATTCCGGTAATTATCCGGTCCTTTTCTCTCTTTTGCAGATCCGGGGAATCTTTATAAATATTCCAATTTTCAATCTCGAAATCAATGGATTTCAAAAATTCGCTTATTGCTTTGTCCTGTTCTTTTTTATTCATTTTTTGCATGTAACTACCCCTCTTTCTTCAACCCGGCAAGATCGGTTATAGAGGGGTAGTAGACCCTCGCCGATCCCACCGGGTTTTAACGGCCATTTTACTGGCCAGTATTTTTATTTCTTTTCTTTGAACCCGATATTCCTTGACCTGGGGAACGTAAAATCAAGATTATATTTCGTGGCATTCCTCTGGTCCCTTGCTTCTCTAACGAATTTCAATCTCCTCTTCTCTTTTTCCGAGATTTTTTTTCTACCTTTTTCCATTGCTTAATTGCAGCTCCTTTACCGGCTCCGGATATAAAGTAAACTGGTATATTCCACCCTTTATTTTCTTATATTTAAGATATCCCTGGTCAGCCAGCCGGGCCAGAGATTTCTCTATTTCCGAAAGTGTTTCTACACCGGCAAATCTAGCCATCTGTTTTTTATTAAGTTTACCTTTTAATATATTCATTCCTGATCACCTATCTTTTATGATTTGACATTTTGAGTAAAATCATTTATTGTATATATACACAAAATCTGTTTTGTGGGGCTCTATATTTTTTAAAAAGGGGATTTTTGCCTTTGCCGGTTTAGGTCCCTTTTTTATTTTATAATAACAAAAACTCCACAAAGAAATATTTTGAATTTCTTTTCAGTTAGCCCCTTTAAATAATCTTTTAAAGAAGCCACTTATCCCCTGTCCTTTCTTGTCTGCTTTGGCCTCTCTGTCCTTTCTTTCTTCTTTTTTACCTTCTGTTAGTAATAATTGATTCTGTAATCCTTTAAGTAATATATTCGTTTCCCGGCTTCTTTCTATCAATTGATTGATCATCTCATCTTTAACTTTTATCTGATCCTTTAAGAATGAAATTATATCGTCTTCCTGTCTGGTCTGTTCTGTCTTTTCTGCCCTTCTAGGCTTTTTAAACTTTAATAAATCAGCCCGGTTAAATCTGTATTCAAGGGTTCCTTGTTTGCTTTCAATTTTCTCCGGGCTTAACCAGCCGTTTTTAATATATCTGGAAAGTGATCTTTTGCTTTTCTTTAATATTTTGCATGCTTCGGGAAAAGTTATATTATTATCAGCTTCCGATACTTTTTTCATTTTTATTATTTCCCTATTGATTAACTTTTAGTCTTATAGAGAAGAAAATTAAGCCCTTCTTCTCAATATATTTTTTAAATGAATGTTATTTTAATACTTAGCATCCTCTTATTTTTTAACAACTTCTTTTTTAAATGGGATTGCTCCTCTATTCTGTTTAACCGGTTTATAATTTTGTATTGTAGTTATAACTACATCCCTAAGACCTTTCATACTAAACTGGCTTACTCTATTCCCGATTTCTTCTTGTAGATATTGAGTAAGTATTTTATTAATTTCGGTTATTAAATTTTCCATAATATTCTCCTTTCATAAAATGAAAAATGGATTTCTACATCATCTCATTATTTAGCAATTATTTATTTAATATTTCTACAATTTCGCAAATTGTTCCTATATTATTTTGTATATTATATATAAGATAGTGTTGAATTAGATTCCAGACAATTAACAATATACCTATAAATAACATTAAAATACCCCCTAAATTATTTTTTATTCTTATTTATAATTGCTTCGATTTTATCATTGTATTTTTTGAAAAAATCCGGGTATGGGATTTCAAGTGTGTCCATTATATATTTGAAAGTTTTTCTTAATATCTTGGCTTCCGCTGGTGGATTATACATATCGCTTATTTTATTTGATAATTTTGCCCTTCTCTTAGTGTCTGCGAAATATTGGTAATTTTTATAATTAAATGGAATGATTTTATTATTTTTAAATTCAAATAATGGAAAACTATCCCAACCGTCAGCTCTAATTTTAGTGTCAAAATCCCATTCGATATCTAAACAATAATCATAACCCAATATTTCTGAAGAAGAAATATTTAGTATAATCTCATGTTCTATTTCATTATTTTCTTCATTGAAAGTCATAGATTTAATTTTTATATATATCATTTTGTCTCCTTACCAATTTGCATACGTATAGTGTTTTCTCCAAGCACCTTGAGTATAGAGTTTAGTTTGTTCATCAACATCATCAAAGGCTAAATCGCCAGCATGTCCAGTTGGTGCATCAGTCAAAGTAGGTAGTTGGAACGTTCCTGTAGGATAAAATATAAAAGCTTTATCTATACAATTAATTATTGTTTTTTTGTCACTATAAAATTCTATCCTGGGGATACTAAGTCCACCAAATGCTACAGCGGAAGCATTTAAAAGGACAAATCCGCTTTGTAATCCAGCTTTAGCCCACACCAGACCTTGCCCGCTTGCATCATAAAACCTAATTCCGCTATCCTCAAAATAGATATCCTCATCTGTTCCGCCACCAACTCTAAATCTTGTTCCATAGATTAAACCAGCATGAACTGTGCCTAAAATAGCCTTTATTGCCGCTAAACTTGTTACGTTGATTTTATCAGCGGTTACCGCATCTGCTTTTATCTTAGCGGTTTCAATAGCATCAGCATTTATTTTGATAGCAGTTATAGCGTTAGCTGCTATTTTGTCAGCTGTCACCGCTCCAGCCTTTATTTTATCAGTTTCGATAGCATTGGCGACTATTTTGCCGGCAGTAACCGAGCCATTGGGAAGAACGAGCGTATTATTATCTAAATCAAAATATACCAATCCATTAGTGGATTCGATTTTCCCGGTCCGGATAAATTTACCGTTTATGATCGTCTGGCCATAAGTGAGGGATACTCCCCGCACCGCGTCAACTACCGAATGCAGAACACCGATCAGAAAATAATAATAAGTCTCATCATCATCAAATTTTCTTTGCGTCTCATCAACTACAATCTGTCCGGTATAACTGGGCTCTTTGGTGCATTTAGCGTAAATATAATAGGCTGTCTCATCTACTAGGCTTTCCTGGGTATTCTCTGATAGTGTCCATGTCCTTATCTCATCCGCAATCGATAAATGAATCAGTTGACCTGAACTGGCATGGAATTTGCTTACATCGGATTGGTAATTTCCTTCGATCTCAATTTCCTTTAAAATAAACTGGGTAGATTTTGATCCTACTGACAACATTCCGGTTTCAACTGATTCGGGCCTGATCTTTCCCATATCAAAATATCCGTCAGTATCAAAAATCATTGTCCTTAATTCTTCGGATGTTCGCCAGTTCCGCCTGGACCGGATAATATTCCCGCCCTCCCCAATCTCAATTTTTTCTTTTAGATCAAACTGCTCGTCATATAATCTTTGGATCAGTTGTACTTCTAAATGATCAGTTAATTTAAGGGTATATTTGTATTTATTCGCCACCGATTTTGTCAATTCTACAATCCGGGTCATTACATCTATTCCTAAAACTGTGTCTTGAATTGTAACAAAATCGCCTGCTTTAAGACTAATTAAATGAGTTTGAAAATATCTCCAATCAGGTTCGAGAATATAGGTTACTCTCGGTTCGCAATTATCATTGAGATAGGCCTGGGCTTTGGCTTGCAATGCTGTTTCAGCGGTATCAATATAAGATTGTGGTAGATATATTTCAAGCAATACGTATTTATCACCTATAGCGGGCTTTAAGGTTGCATTAGGCATTTCATAACCTATCTCATCTTTATAGGCTATAATAGTGAATTCTTTGGTAGTATTATTATAATTAGCTACTTCGAATTCATACCCGCCTAAATTTCCAGAATTAAAGTGTAATTTTGCAGTTACTCCGGATAATAGGTAATCATTTAAATTAAAATCCATTCCGCTATCGGTGAATTTAGTTATGTCTCCTCCGTCGACTGCGCTTATTGTTCCTTCTCGGTGGGGATAAATATCATTGAATATTTCGGTATGTTCAATCGTACCGTATTTATCGGTATTTTTTTCAAGATATGATTTGCCATTAGAAACAAATTTCAATCTCCTGGAATGGTCTCTATAATTACTTGCAAGATTTTGCATAGAGCCAAAGGCATATAGTCTGGTAATGATATTCTTTTCGCTTAACGTGG
>Ga0307433_1001055_pt1 | contig 16699 bp, 15 predicted proteins | sample SalMarWE160210MG_FD_202166 | JGI IMG/M metagenome (GOLD analysis project Ga0307433, IMG submission 202166) | Salt marsh sediment microbial communities from the Plum Island Ecosystem LTER, Massachusetts, United States - WE1603-210 | ecosystem: Environmental > Aquatic > Marine > Intertidal zone >... | reverse complement strand
GTGCGCACCGGTGGCGACCTGCATCGCTTGAGCGCCGCCGTCGCCGACCTGGCCGACTCACGCGGCCCCGAGTTCGAGGCCGACGAGATCGTCGTCATACAAAGCACGCTCTCGCCGCAAGGACCAACATACTCGCCGCTGTCGCGCGTTGCTCTCGGCGGCTGAATCGTGTATGGTTAGCCGTGGCGCTTGCGCCGCGTGTAACGTGAAACGAAGAGGCACGGGGCGAACGACGGGCATGGAGCCCACAGCGAAGGAGCCTCGATGATGGCCAAAAAAAAGCAGCCGGAAAAGGAACCTGTCGTCTTCACCGCCGACCCCGAAGCACGGGGGGCCAACCTCACGCGCGTCATGGCCCAGATCGAGAAGCAGTACGGCAAAGGCGCCATCATGCAGTTGAGCGGCAACCTGCACGCGGACGCTCCCTGCATTCCGACCGGCAGCATCAGCCTCGACCTGGCCCTCGGCGGCCGGGGTCTGCCTCGCGGCCGGGTGGCGGAGTTCTTCGGGCCGGAGGCCTCCGGCAAGACGACGCTGGCCCTGAGTGTCATCGCCAACGCCCAGCGCCTCGGCGGGGTGGCGGCGTTTATCGACGCCGAGCATGCCTTCGACGCCGCGTGGGCCAAGCGCATCGGCCTGGACCTGGAATCGCTTCTCGTCAGCCAGCCCGACACGGGCGAGCAGGCGCTGGAAATCTGCGACCTCCTGGTCCGCAGCGGCGCCGTGGACATCATCGTCATCGACAGCGTGGCGGCCCTGGTGCCCCGGGCCGAGATCGAAGGCGAGATGGGCGACATCCACGTCGGTCTCCAGGCCAGGCTCATGAGCCAGGCCCTTCGGAAACTGACCGGCTCGATCTCCAAGAGCCATACGGCCGTCGTCTTCCTGAACCAGATCCGCGAGAAGATCGGCGTGATGTACGGCAACCCCGAGACGACGCCCGGGGGGCGGGCCCTGAAGTTCTATTCCAGCGTACGGATTGACCTCCGGCGTATCACCACGCTCAAGGCCGGCGAGCAGGCCGTCGGCAGCCGCACACGGGCCAAGGTCGTCAAGAACAAGGTGGCCCCGCCGTTCCAGCGGGCCGAGTTCGACATCCTCTTCGACTGCGGCATCAGCGCCGAGGGCGACCTGCTTGACCTGGGCGCCGAAATCGGCGTCGTTGAGAAGAGCGGCGCATGGTTCTCGTGCGGCGACCTGCGGCTGGGGCAGGGACGCGAAGCCGCGCGGACCTTCCTGAAGGAGAACAAGGACCTGGCCCAGGAAATCCGCGCCAAGATCCTCGTCGCCAAGGGCTTCCTCGACGACCCGGGCGACGAACCGGCCGACGACGCCGCCGACGAACCGGCCAAGGCCGACGAAGACCAGCAGGGGGATGGGGAGGGGTAAGACCATGCCGTGGAACCGGTTGGCCGTCCTGGCCGCAGCCTTGGCCGCACTCTGCGCGGGCGCTCCGGCCTCGGGCGCTCCGGCGGCCGGGCCTGGGTTCGATGCGGCCAAGGCCGTCGAGACGGCGATTGAGCGGGCGGCGGACCGGGTGTCGCCGGCCGTCGTCAACATCCGGATCGTGCGCGAACCCGCCGACCCGGAGGAACTCCGCGACCTGCTCCGGCGCTATCCGAACCACCCGCCCCTCCCGTTCCGGTCGCAGGGCAACGGGTCGGGCGTTCTCATCTCCTCGGGCGGCTTCATCCTGACCAGCGAGCACGTTGTCCGCGACGCCGCCGAGATCGAGGTGACCCTGGCCTCGCGCAAACGGTACCGGGCCAAGGTGGTCGGGGCCGACCCGCGCCGCGACCTGGCGGTGATCCGCATCGACGCCAAAGGCCTGCCGGTGGCCAGGCTCGGCGACGCGGCGCGTCTGAGGCGCGGCCAGTTTGTCCTGGCCCTGGGCAGCCCGTTCGGGTTCGGGCGCGACGGGCAGGCCAGCCTTTCCTTCGGCGTCGTCAGCGGAACGGGAAGGGCGATCCCCGAGATCGGACGCGAACTCGACCGCTATTACGGCAACCTCATCCAGACGGATGCGGCGGTCAACCCCGGCAACTCCGGCGGGCCGCTCGTCGATCTCGACGGCGTCGTCGTCGGCGTCAACGCCGTCATCTCGAGCCGGACCGGCGCCAGCGACGGCGTCGGCTTTGCCGTCCCCATCACCGCCGGCACCCGGGCCATCATCGAGCGGCTCAAGAAAGGCGAGAAGATCGTCTACGGCTACGTCGGCATTGAGATTACCGAAGTCGGTGAGGAGCAGGCCACCGAAAGCGGCGCCGAGGTCGGCAACGGCGCCTACGTGGCCCGCGTGCTCGCCGATGCGCCCGGCGCCAAGGCGGGAATCCGGACCGGCGACGTTGTGGTCGCCGTCGGCGACGAGACCGTCCGCAGCCCGGACGACGTCATCCAGATGGTCCAGGTCGTGCCCGTCGGCCGGAAGGTCACGCTCGTGGTCCTGAGGAAGGGCAAGCGGAAACGGCTGACCGTTGAGGTGGCCCGTCGGCCGGCGCCGCAGGATGTTCTGGTCGGCCGGTACGGCACCCGGTGGTGGCGCGGCATGCGCGTCGAGATGCTGACCGACGAACTGCGGGAGCAGATCGGCCTCGAAAAGACCGACAAGGGCGTCTTCGTGCGCGAGGTCCGCGACGGGTCCGCCGCCGCAGACGCCGGCATCATGCCCGGCATGGTCATCGACCAGGTCGGCGAGACGAAGGTGGCGTCCGTCACCACCTTCAGCGAGGCCGTCCGCGACGTCGAGGGCAAGTGCCTCGTCCACGTCACAGGCATCGGCGTGAAGGTCATTCGGGTGCCCGGGGCGAAGGCTCCGAAGGAGAAGCCGAGAGACTGACAGCCTGCACGCCATGTTAGCCGCCGCGCTTGCGCGGCGTGCCTGTCCGCCGGAAGCGGAGGCGAGCCATGGTCACGATTGAAGCCGAGGTCCTGGACGAGATCGTCCAGCGCCTCGTGAGCGAATTCAGCCCCGAACAGATCTTTTTGTTCGGGTCGCATGCCTGGGGCGACCCGGACCCGGACAGCGACCTTGACCTCCTGGTGGTCGTCTCGGCGAGCAGCGAACGCCCGGGGGACCGAGCCTGGCGAGCACACCGGTGCCTGCACGGCATACGGGTTCCGATGGACATCCTGGTGAAGACGCGACGGGAGTTCGAATACTTCCGCCCTGTCGTCGCGTCGCTGGAGCATCGGATCGCCGAAGAAGGGAAGGTCCTCTATGGATGATGCCAAGCGGGACCTAGCCCGCCCACGCGGGCTGTGGCGGAGTGCGTTCGCGGGTTCTTGAGGTGTGCCCCTATCCCCTTCGCCGCCGCACGAGCGTCAGCCCGCCGGCGGCAAGAAGCGCCAACGTCGCAGGTTCCGGTACGACCGTGGCGCCGGTGATGGTGACGAAATGTTCCACCAGCAACGGGCCGGTGTTGTCGAACGTGTCGTGAAGAGGCAAGTTGGCGAAGGCGCCGCCGAGGAGGGTCGTCGCATCCCACACCGGCAGTGCGTAGATCGCCTGGGCGACGTCCCACCCGTCCACGACGTGACCGAACACCGTGTAGCCGTCAACACCCATCCCCGGATTCGTGTCGAAGATGCCGCTGTTGTCGGCCATGTTCAGGAACCACCCGCTGGTGGCGCTGTCGGGGTCGGCGGCCCTGGCGGCGCCGAGCGTGCCCAAGACGTTGGACCAGCCGAGGTCGGCCTCGAGAGGCACGGCGGGATAGGGCGTCGGAACCGTCTCAATCATGTTGCTGTCGAAGTAGTACCCCCCGCCCTGGATGATGTCGACCGAATCGTCGCTCCGGTGGATGAACGAGTCGGTGAACGCGCCGTCGGCCACGTACTGCAGAAAATTGTCCCGGTGCAGCGGCGTGTCGTCGTGCAGTTCCACCGTGAACGAGCCGAGGTAGTCCACGTCGAACCGAACCAGGAACGGGGCCCCTACGGCGGAGCCGGCGCAGGCAAGCGCAACCACACAAGCAATAGCAAAGCGACGCATGATTCATCCCCTCTGCAGAGTGAACGCTGAACTCCCTCTTGCCCGGCCAAGCGCCCACGCGGCACGGCGCACATCGGGACACTCAGCCGGCAAACGAACAGGAACTCCCCCGAGTACCACTGAAAGTATGCGCACGTTTGGCCCGTTGTCAAACGACTAGGCCGGATTTCAGGGCGTTTTCGCATCGCGTTGGTGCCCGCCGGTTAGCCCTACAGCGCCACTTCGCCATTTCGCGCGGTGGGTCGGAGCCTGCCCTGAGCCTGTCGAACGGGGACCCACCGCGCTCGAAAGCCCATTTTCGCCGTTGCGCGGCGGGTCAGGAGACCGTACGTGTTTAGCGTTGTCATTCTGAGGTCCGCTTGCGGGCCGAAGAATCTCGCCGTGGTCTTTGCTGTTTCGTCGTTTCCACGGCGAGACCCTTCGCTTCGCTCAGGGTGACAGCCACAACCGACACGCTAAACACGTACGGAGACCCGCCGCGCGGTAAGTGGCGCTGTAGTGTTAGTTGCCACTTTCTTGAGGTGCACCCAACCGTCCCCAAACCTCGCTTGACGCTTGAAAACGTCGCCATTCCCGCTACGATGGTGCTTCTGTGCGACAGGAGGCGTGTGCCGCCGGGGTCCTCATGCGCCCGGCGGCCGGGAGCAGCAGCGTGAAAACCGACGAAATCCGAACCCGATTCCTCGAATTCTTCCGCAAACGCGATCACCGCGTCATGGCCTCGGACTCCCTCATTCCCCACAACGACCCCACGCTCCTGTTCACCGGCGCGGGCATGAACCAGTTCAAGGAGCAGTTCCTCGGCACACGGCCCACCGATTTCACACGGGCGGCCACCTGCCAGAAATGCCTCCGCACCGGCGACATCGACCACGTCGGCGTCACCCCGTGGCACATGACCTTCTTCGAGATGCTCGGCAATTTCTCCTTCGGCGACTACTTCAAGAAGGAGGCCTGCCAGTGGGCCTGGCAGTTCATGCTCGAAGAGATGAGCCAGCCCACCGAGAACCTTCACGTGACCATCTTCGAGGAAGACGACGAGACGTTGCGAATCTGGCGCGACAACATCGGCGTGTCCGAAGACCGCATCTGGCGCTTCGACGAGAAAGAGAACTACTGGCCCGAGTGCGCCCCCTCCAAGGGCCCGAACGGCCCGTGCGGTCCGTGCACCGAGATCCTCGTCGACACGAACCCCAACGGGCCGAAGGACCGAACGCCGGAGAACGACTCCCAACGCTTCGTCGAGGTCTGGAACCTGGTCCTCCAGCAGTTCGACCGCCAGGAGGGCGGCAAGTTGGTCCCACTGCCCTCGCAGAATATCGACACCGGCATGGGCCTGGAGCGCATGGCCGCCATCATGCAGGGCGTCCCCACCAACATGGACATCGACGTCATGCTGCCCGTCGTCCAGGCGGCGGCCGAACTTGCCGGCACGAAATACTTGCCAGGGAATCGGAACGATACCGATCAACGTTTGCGGCGCATCGCCGAGCACGTCCGGGCCGTCGCCTTCTGCATCGCCGACGGGGCGCTGCCCGACCGCTACGGTCGCGGCTATGTGGTCCGCAAACTCATTCGCCGCGCCGCGCTCGACGGCCGGCACCTTGGCATCACCGGCCCCTTTCTCCCGACACTCGTGCCGGTGGTCGAGCAGATGATGGGCGGGACGTATCCGGAGATCGGCCAGCGCCGGGAGACGATCCTCAACATCCTGGAGGCCGAGGAGAAACGCTTTGCCACCGCCATCGAGGAGTCCGTCGGCATCCGCCAGTTCGAGGACGCCATCGGCCGCCTCAAGGCCGACGGTCGCGAGGCAATGGACGCCGAAGCCGCCTTCCAACTCTACGACACGCACGGCATACCCATCGAGTTCATGGAGCAGCGGCTCCAGGAAGAGGGCCTCGGGTTCGACCGCGAAGGCTTCGAGCAGGCCATGGACCAGCGCCGCGCCCAGTCGCGGGCCGGTTCCGGTTTCGGCGACGAGGCCATCGTCTTCAAACGCGAGGCCCTCTCGCCGCAGGCCCTCGAACGCCTCCACCGCGAGAACCTCGCCACCGAGTTCGACGGCTACGACGCGACCGAGAGCGAGGCCACCGTCCTGGCTATCTTCGCGGATGACGAGTGGGTCGAGAAGGCCGAAGCCGGCCAAGACGCCCAGGTGCTGCTTGACCGCACGCCCTTCTACGCCCGCAGCGGCGGTCAGGTGGGCGACGTTGGACGCCTCCTCACCGACGACGCCGAGGCCCAGGTCATGGACACGATCCTCGACCACGGGTTTATCGTCCACCGCGTGATCGTCCGGCGCGGCCACATCCGCCAGGGTGAAAAGGTCACCGCGAGCGTAGATGCTGATCGCCGCCTCGACACCGTCCGCAACCACACGGCCACACACCTGCTTCAGTGGGCCTTGCGCGAGGTCCTGGGCGCCCACGTCCACCAAGCCGGGTCCGAGGTTAAGCCAGACCAGTTGCGGTTCGACTTCACGCACCCGACGGCCATGGCACCGATGGAGATCGCCCGAGTGGAGCAAATGGTTAACGATCGCATCCTGGAGGGACACGGCGTTGGCGTCGCCACCGTGCCCATCGAGGAGGCCCGCGAGGCCGGCGCCATGGCCCTGTTCGGCGAGAAGTACGACGACGAGGTCCGCGTCGTCTCCATCGGCGATTTCTCGAAGGAACTGTGCGGCGGCACGCACATAGATATGGTCTCAAGGATAGGCCTTTTCAAGATCGTGTCGGAGAGCGCCGTGGCAGCGGGCGTCCGCCGTATTACAGCGAAGACAGGGCGCGGGGCGCTCGATCACATTTTCCAGAGGGAAAATTTGCTCAACGTCGTTCTCAACCGCCTCAAGGCCAAACCTGACGAGGAATCATTGAAAGCCAAGTTGGACGCGAAGGACCGGAAGATCAAGGACCGCGAGAACGAACTCGCCAAGGCACGCAGCCTGACCAAACGCGGCAGCCTCGACGAGGTGATTGACAAGGTCGAGGACGTTGGCGGCGTGCCCGTCGTGGTCGGCCGGGTCGAGGGCGCCGACGCCGGCGCCCTTCGCGAAGCGTGCGACGCCGCACGGGCCAAACTCACGAGCGTCCTCATCGTCCTCGCCGGCTGCGAGGGCAACAAGATCAACCTCGTGGCCGCCGCAACCAACGACCTCGTTGGGAAGGGCGTCCACGCGGGCAACCTCATCCGGGCCGTCGCCGAGGCCGTGGGCGGCGGGGGAGGGGGCAGACCCGACTTCGGACAAGCCGGCGGCAAGAACGCCGCCGCCTTGCCCGACGCCCTCGCCGCAGTGCCCGACCTCGTACGCGGACAACTCGACGCCGCCGGCTGAGACACACGGCGCACGTTCCGCGCGGGTGGGTTTCCGAACCGCGCGGCGGCCTTCCCAGGCCGCCGCAACAGCCGTGCACACGACGTGGTGGCCTGGGAAGGCCAGCACGCGGAAGCAAGGCTGGATTGGGCAACAGTCCCTCCTTGCCCACCGCGCGTGCGGTAGCGTTCGACTTTTGGGTTGACCGCCGCGGGGCGGCCCTGTAGCATTTCAATCTTTCGTGCCGCCGGTGAAGGCCCCGGACGCCTTCAGCCACGAGAACGTCTCGAAGGAGGATGATATGCCGGTTCCGAAGAGGCGAACGTCCAAGACGAGGAAACGCAACCGCCGAAGCCATCTCGCCTTGACGCCCGTTCAGACCGTCGTCTGCAAGCAGTGCGGTCACGCCACGCTCCCGCACGCCGTGTGCAGCAACTGCGGCCACTATCGCGGCCGCGAAGTGCTTACCGTCGAGGAGGAATAGGCGTTGCGTTTGGCGATTGATGCCATGGGCGGCGACAACGCGCCGGGCGAGATCGTCCGTGGCGCTCTGGCAGCACGCGGTGCGTTGCCCGAGGAGGAGTTCCTTCTCGTCGGTGACCGCGAGATCCTTGAGGCCGAACTCCACGCCGCCCACGTCTCCCGCGACCGAATCACCATCATCCACGCCTCCGAGCGGGTGACCATGGCCGAACCGCCCGTCGAGGCTGTCCGCAAAAAACCCGACTCCTCCATGCGCCGGGCCGTTGAACTCATGGCCAAGGGCGACGCCGACGCCGTCGTCAGCGCCGGAAACACCGGCGCCTTCGTTGCGGCCGCACACATGGTCGCCAAGCGACTGCCGGGCATCCGCCGGCCGGGTATCAGCGTCGTGTTCCCCACGTTCCACGGCCCCGTCGTCATCATCGACGTCGGCGCCAACGTTGACAGCCGGCCCATCCACCTGCTCCAGTACGGTGTCATGGCCAGCGTGTATGCCCGCGAGGTCTTCGACATCGCCCAGCCTCGCGTCGGTATCCTCAGCATCGGAGAGGAAAGCGACAAGGGCAACGAACTGGCCCGCGAGGCCCGCGACCTGATGGAGCGATCCCGCCTCCGCTTCTGCGGCAACGCCGAGGGACGCGACGTCTTCAACGGACGTTTCGACGTCATCGTCTGCGACGGATTCGTCGGCAACATCGTCTTGAAATGCGTCGAGGCCCTGGCCGAGAGCGTCCTCCAGACCATCATCCAGCAGGTCGGCACGCTGGACGCCGACGTCGAGGCCGCCCTCATGCCGGTCATGAGCGACATCCAGCGCCGCCACGACGCCGAGGAATACGGCGGGGCGCCCCTGCTGGGCGTCGATGGCGTTGTCATCATCTGTCACGGAAACGCGAAAGCCCGCGGCATCGCCAACGCCCTGCGCGTCGCCGCCACCTACGCTCGCCAACAAGTCAACCGCATCATCGTTCAGGAAGTCGCCCAGGCGGGGGGAGACAACGGGTGAGCCGACGCACTGCCGCCAACTCCCGACCGGCCAGCGCACGCATCATCGGCACCGGCATGTACGTGCCCGAACGCGTCATGACGAACGAGGACTTCACCCGCATCGTCGATACCAGCGACGAGTGGATCACCAAACGGACCGGCATGAAAGAACGACGCCTGGCCGAGCACGACCAGGCCACCAGCGACCTGGCCATCGAGGCCTGCCGCCGGGCCCTCGACGATGCCGCCGTCGAGCCGGCCGACGTGGACCTGCTGATCTGTGCCACGATCACCGCCGACAACACGCTGCCGGCCACCGCCTGTTGGCTCCAGGACCGCCTCGGATGCACCGGCGCCGGCGCCTTCGACCTGACGGCCGCCTGCAGCGGACACATCTATAGTTTGGCCCAGGCCCGGGCCGCCATTCTGACCGGCCAGGCACGGACCGTCCTCGTCACCAGCGCCGAGGTCCTGTCCCGGATCACGGATTACGCCGACCGGTCCACCTGCGTCCTGTTCGGCGACGGGGCGGGTGCGGCCGTCGTCCAGGCCTCGGACGAACCTGATACCGGCATCCTCTACACCACGCTCTACGCCGACGGGTCGGGCGGCGCCATGATGATGCTGCCCGCCGGCGGGTCGCGGACCCCGCCGTCCCACGACACCATTGACCGGCGGCTCCATTACATGCACATCCGCGGGCGGGAGGTCTTCCGCTTCGCCGTCCTCAAGATGCAGGAACTCATTCAGGAGTGCATGGCCGCATGTGACCTGTCGGTGGATGAGGTGCGGCTGGTGATCCCCCACCAGGTCAACAAGCGGATCATCGACGCCGCCACCGGCCGTTTGGGATTCCCGCCCGAAAAGGTCTTCCTGAACATCCACAAGTACGGAAACACCGGAGGGGCCAGCGTTGCCATCGCCCACGCCGAGGCCCGACGGGACGGCGACCTCGCACCCGGCGACACCGCCCTCCTCGTCGCCTTCGGCGGCGGCCTCACCTGGGCCGGCGCCGCCATTCGACATTGACGTGTTCGCTGTTCTACCGCGACAATCAAGGTCGCAGAATGCGCAGTTTGTGATCCGTGAGCACGATGAAGCACTCTTCCCAGCCCGCCACGTCTTCCGATAGGAAGAGTTCCTGCACCCGCTGGACGAGGGCATTGCGCCCGGGATCCGTCAGTCTTACAAGCAGGATGCCGTGATGTGTGCCGGGTGCGAAACGGCGCGTGTCTGAGAAGTCGAGATCTTGCGTGATCAGGAATCGCCCGGCGTCTTGCGCTGCCTTCCAGACTCGCTCGTCGGCTTGACCCTTCAGACCTTCCTCCACCGTTGTATCGACTTGGTGCCCGCAGTCGCCGAGCGCGCGGGCGAGACGCAGCGGCATGTTCTCGTCGAGTTTGATATTCATCCGATGTGGGGGACCCCCGTCACCGGCAAGTCTTCCTCAGCAGAAGCGGCGGCAAAGGCGATGACCGCGCGAACATCCCCCTCGGTGAGAGAGGGAAAGTCCTCCAGAATCTGTTTTGCCGTGGCGCCTTCCGCAAGGGTCGCGAGGATCGTCCGCACGGTGACCCGTGTTCCCTTGACGACGGCAGCGCCGCCGCACACGGCAGGATCGCGGACAAAGTGTTTGCTGTAGTCCATGGCACGCCTCCGCTACTCCCCAGGCCGGCCCCTCACGTCGGCCCTTCTCCAGGATAGTCTAACCGTAATCCAGAGTGGCGGCAAGACAGTCGTTGTGTGAACGGCAGCCGCCTCGCTGGTCGGCGTCACTCCTTCCGGGTCGGCACGGCACCGTTTTTCGTCTGGACGCAGGGGAACAGGTCGCTACACTGTTGCCCTTCCCGGATAAGGAGGGGCCATGGGAAAGACCGCTTTTCTATTCCCCGGCCAAGGCGCCCAGTACGTGGGCATGGGTAAGGACCTCGCGGAGGTGTTTCCCGAGGCGAAGGCCCTGTACGACCGGGCCGACGAGATACTGGGCTTCGCGCTGTCGGAAATCTGTTTCGCCGGCCCTGAGAACCGCCTGACGGCCAGCGACGTCAGCCAGCCGGCTATCCTCGTGACCAGCATGGCCGCACTCGCCGCCATGCGGACCACCGAGAAGGGCAGGGCCCTGACGCCCGACGCGGCGGCCGGACTCAGCCTGGGCGAGTACACCGCCCTCGTGGCTGCCGGCGCCATCGCCTTCGACGACGCCGTGCGCCTCACGCATCTGCGCGGCCGTTTCATGCAGGAAGCGTGCGACGCCCGGGAAAGCGGCATGGTCTCGCTCATCGGCGTGGACGAGGCCGGCGCGGAAAAGATTTGCGATGCCGCACGCCAGGCCGGTATAATCTGGCCTGCGAACTACAATAGTCCGGGGCAAATCGTTGTCAGTGGTGTCAAGGCGGCCTGCGACCGGGCGTGCGAGGTGGCTGAGAGCCTCGGCGCTCAGCGGGCCGTGCCGCTTACGGTGGCCGGAGGGTTTCATTCGCCGTTGATGGCGTCGGCCCGGCAGCGCCTGACGGCGGAACTTCGCGGCCTCGAGTTCAACGAACTCCAATTCCCCGTGGTTGCAAACGTGACCGGGGATTACTATAGTGGCGCGGACGCAACGGCCGATCTGCTCGCGCGGCAGGTGGACGGGGCGGTTCGCTGGCAGCAGGGTGTCGAACGGTTGATTCACGATGGCTTCGACCGGTTCCTTGAGATCGGTCCCGGCCGCGTGCTGACGGGCCTCTTGAAACGAATCAACCGCAAGATCGGACGGCCCGCCGTCACCATCGGCGCCGCTGCCGACGTCGAAGCGTTCGGACACGGAGAGGACGAACGGTGACCTTCAAGGGCAAGACAGCCATCGTGACGGGGGCAGCGCGCGGCATCGGCCTGGAGATCGCCAGGCAACTGGCCGAGGGCGGTGCACGCGTCGTCCTCGTTGACGTGCTTGAAGACCAACTTAAGGAAGCCGCCGGCAACCTGCCCGGGGCCGAGGAGGTCCTGACGTTTACCGTCGACGTGACCGACGAGGCCGCCGTCGAGGCGCTCTTCGACGAGGTCATCGAGAAGGCCGGCCGGGTTGACATCCTCGTCAACAACGCCGGCATCACGCGCGACGACCTGCTCCTGAGAATGGACGCCGACGAGTGGGACCTCGTCATGGCCGTCAACCTCAAGGGCACGTTCCTCATGACCAAGCACGCCAGCCGGTACATGGTCCGACAGAAGGCCGGACGCATCGTCAACATGGCCAGCGTCTCAGGGCTGGTGGGTAACCCGGGGCAGGCCAACTACTCAGCCTCGAAGGCGGGCGTCGTCGGCTTCACGCGGACGGTGGCCAGGGAACTGGCACGGAAGAACGTCTGCTGCAACGCCGTTGCGCCCGGGTTTATCGACACCGAGATGACGCGGGTCCTGCCCGAGAAGGCGAAGGAGAACGCCCTGGCGGCCATTCCGCTCAAGCGTATGGGCACGGTCGAGGAGGTGGCGCGAGCCGTCTGTTTCCTCGCCGGCGACGACGCCGCCTACATCACCGGCCACGTCCTGCCGGTTGACGGTGGGATGGCCCCGTAGGAGAACCGTGAAATCCGCCCGGCCCCCGTTCGGGCGCGGCCCCACCAGAATCCCGAGAATGAACCGCAGGACGGAGGAATAACCTTGGCAACCATCGAGGAACGCGTTGCGGAAATCGTGGCGGAGCAAATGGGCGTCGACAAGGCCCAGATTACCCGCGAAACGTCGTTCGTCAACGACCTGGGCGCCGACTCGCTCGACACCGTTGAACTCGTCATGGAGTTCGAGGACGAGTTCGACATCAGCATCCCCGACGAGGATGCCGAGAAAATCCAGACCGTCGGGCAGGCGATCGACTACGTGGAGGCACACCTGTAACCGATGAGCCGCCGCGCTGTGGTAACCGGCCTGGGACTCGTGTGCTCGCTCGGACACGAGGTCGACGTCTTCTGGCGGCGGTTGCTCGCCGGAGAGTCCGGCGTCAGCCGCGTCGAGGCCTTCGATGTCTCCGATTACAGTTGCCAGGTCGCCGGTGAGGTCAAGGACTTCGATCCCACCGAGTACATGGCGAAACGCGAAGCCCGCCACATGGACCGGTTCAGCCAGATGGCCGTGGCCGCCGCCATCAGGGCCGTCGAGGACTGCGGACTCGACCTGGCGAACCTCCCCGACCCGTTCCGGGCGGGCTGTATCGTCGGCAGCGGCATCGGCGGACTGAGCGAGTTCGAGCACCAGCACACCCGCCTCCTCGAAAAGGGGCCGATGCGCGTCTCGCCCTTCATGATCCCCAAACTCATGATCAACGCCGCCGCCGGACAGGTCTCCATCCTCTACGGTATCAAGGGACCCAACGCCGGCGTCGCCAACGCCTGCGCCAGCGCCAACAACGCCATCGGCCAGGCCTTCTGGACGATCATGAGCGACGAGGCCGACATCATGATCTGCGGCGGGTCTGAGGCCGCCCTGACGCCGATGGGACTCGCCGGGTTCTGCACGAACCGCGCCCTCTCGAGCCGAAACGACGAGCCCGAACGGGCCTCGCGCCCCTTCGACCGCGACCGCGACGGATTCGTCCTGGGCGAGGGCGCCGGCATCATCGTCCTGGAAGAGTACGACCACGCCAGAAAACGCAACGCCGATATCTACGCCGAACTCGTTGGATTCGGCATGAGCGGCGACGGCTGCCACATGGTCCAGCCCGATCCCACCGGCCGCGGGGCGGCCGCTGCCATGCGGGCCATGCTCAAAGACGCCAGAATCGCCCCCGACGCGGTCGATTACATCAACGCACACGGCACCGGCACCCCGCTCGGAGACATCGCCGAGACGAAGGCCATCAAGCAGGTCTTCGGCCACCATGCCGCACGCGTGGCCGTTTCGAGCACCAAATCGAACGTCGGACACCTGCTGGGGGCGAGCGGCGGGGTGGAGTTCACCGCAACCGCCCTCGCGATTCGCCATCAGGTGGCGCCGCCCACCATCAACCTCGAGAATCCCGACCCCGAATGCGACCTCAATCACGTGGCTCTCCAGCCGCGCGAAATGCCCATCACCTGTGCCGCTACCAACTCCTTCGGCTTCGGCGGACACAACGCCAGTCTCCTGATTCGCAAGGTGTAGGCCCCGCACCGCTTGCCCCGTCTTGCCCGAAGGCTGACCCCGCGCTCACGCCTGGGGCCGAATTCACATCGCAAGTGCAACGGGTCGCGCGGTGGACCGTCTTGGCCACGGGGCCGGGCCGGTTACTCCTACAACGCTACTTCGTGCGCGGCGGGTCTCCGTACCCGCCGCGCATGGGCGAAATCGCCGTTTTCGGCGCGGTGGGTGCGGAGACCCACCGCGCAAAATGCCCTTGTAGCGTTGGAGGATTAGGCACGGGCGTAGCAGGCCTTGAGGTAATCGCGCGACTTGGCCAACGCCGCCGACATCACGTCGGGTTCCGGCTCATGGTGCATAAACGGGTTGACATACCAGGCGTAGCCGGACTTGGCGAGGGCGGCGAGCCAGGGGGTGAAATCGGTCGGCCCGTGTCCGGGCAGTTGGCCCACGCCCTTGGCCCGCTGCCAGGCGTAGAAGAACAGGAGTTGCTTGCCGGCGATGGCGATGACGTCCTCGACGTTGGCGTTGCGGCCCTGGAGGTGGTACGGCGCCATGGCGATGCCGAGGCGCGGGTGGGTGTTGATCTCGACGAAGGCCTTGAAGGAATCGACGGAGCCGAGCAGTGCGCCGCCGTGGTTCTCGATGGCGAGATACGAGTTGTGTTTTTCGGCGAGTTCGAGGTCGGGTTTCAGGCTCTCGATGAACGCCTTCATCCGCGCGGTGAGTTCTGCGGGCTTGGCCGCGCCGGCGCTGCCTCGGATCGCCACGCCGCCGCCGGCCTTGCCGAGGAGTTCGGCGTACTTGCGGTACCCGCCTTTATAGACCGAGAAGGCGTAGAGTTTGAGGTGGTTCTCCTGGAGCAGTTTCCGGAGCCCGTCGGGTCCGAGGCGCCCGAGCACGTCGTCGAGATGGGGGCACCCGGCATGGGCCGACCAGATGTCGATGGCCTCGAACCCGAGCGCGGCAATGCGTTTGCAGGCCTGTTCGATGGGCAGTTTGGCGTAATGGATGGAGGACGTGGAGAGGCGCATCTTCCATCCGGGTTTTTCCTTATCCGCCGCGCCGCGCGCCAGCAGCCCCGGGGCCGCCGTGCCGGCCGCCATGGCCGCGCTCATTTGCAGGAAGGTTCGCCGCGTCAGTTGGCTGCCTCGCATCATCGGGTTTCCTTTCTTTGGAGGTCCAGGCACGTGCCTTCGCGTCGGGAGGTCACCGCGCCGTCACGTCGTAGCAGAAGAGCAGGTCGGAGTGCCGCAGGTAGAGCCGGCCGCCGCACACCACCGGATGGGCCCAGGTCGGTCCGCGCCCGCCTTCAGGAATCTTGAACTGGCTGATGATCTGGAAGGCCTGCGGCGTGGGCCTCACGAGCGCCGCCGTGCCGCGGTGGTTGATGGCGTAGAGCATGCCGTCGGCAAAGGTGAACGAGGCCCGGCCCAGGCTCGCTTCGGCACAGGTCCGCTTGCCGGTGGCGAACTCAAGGCACACCCACGGTCCGGGTCTGGCCGAGTAATTGGATGCGTAGAGGTGGCCGTCGAGGAGGATGACGCCACCGTGCTGGTTGTCCATGTCCCTGTTGGCCCAGACCGTTTCGGCGGAACACGTCCGGCCGTCGACGGTCAACCGGACGAGTTTGCTGCCGGTGGTTCGTGTTGAGAAGAACAGATAACCCTCGTGAAAGGTCGGCGCCTGGATGTTCTCATCAAACCGGGTGACGTGTTCGGCCCGCCAAAGCAGGCGGCCGTCCTTGGCGGCCACGCCGACGACCGACCTGGCCATCATCGTGATGATTTGCCGCAGGCCCTCGTGCTCGACGAGGATGGGCGAGCAGTAACCCGGCTTGTCGCCGATGCCCGTGGAGGTCCAGACGGTCTTACCGGTGTTCTTGTCGAGCGCCGCAAGGCCGATCTCCTTGCCGCCGGGCGTGCAGATGACGTTGTCTCCGTCGATGAGCAGCGACTCGGCCAGGGCCCACTGAATGTTGCGTCCGTCGAATCGCTTGAGGATGTTGAGGCGCCAGACGGAGGAGCCTGTTGTGGCGTCGAGGCAGACGATGTCGCCGTCGGCGTTTTCGTGATACAGGCGGCCGCCGTCGATGGTCGGCGTCGAGCGCGTGCCGGGATGCGACCGCTCGTAGGCCGGCCCGTTCTTGGCGCGCCACGCCACCTTGCCGTCGAGGCCGATGGCCGTGATGACCGTATCCTCGCCGACGTTGCCGGTGGTGTAAAGAAGCGAGCCGGCGACGGCCACCGTCGAGAAGCCATGACCGAGGCCGCGGACGGTCCACAGGAGTGTCGGCCCGCCCTCGGGCCATTGCTTCAGGAGGCCGGTCTCGGTTGAGAGGTTGTCGCGCCGCGGTCCATGGAACTGCGGCCAGTCGCAGGACGGCGGCGCAGCGGTCAGGGGAAGCACGAGGGCAAGAACCAGCAAGGCCGAAAGCACGGCCGACCGGCCCATTGACCCACTGACGGTCATAGCAGCACCCCTTTGTCTTCTTCCTGCGCGGCCGCGCCGCGGTGCGGGTGCGATCACGGCCTGTTCGGCTGCTTCGGTTTCTTCTTCCGGCGAGGGGGTTTGGCATACCCGATGGGAGTCGGTTCCGCCATCGCGTACCTCCTTCATCTGCCGGACCCCAAAGGCAGATTACGGGAGAGGCGACGGAATTTCAAGCCCGCTTGCGGAGACTGGCCGCGCCACAATGCGCTTGGGCGAAGGTTGAAAGCCTGCCCCGCCGACCCTATAATCGTCGCGCAACCGATGCCCGGGGAACCGTATGCCTCAGAAGCCCGACATCCTTGACCGCCAGGAGATCTTCACCGGCCGCAAGGTCGCCC
>Ga0307433_1001053_pt1 | contig 16710 bp, 9 predicted proteins | sample SalMarWE160210MG_FD_202166 | JGI IMG/M metagenome (GOLD analysis project Ga0307433, IMG submission 202166) | Salt marsh sediment microbial communities from the Plum Island Ecosystem LTER, Massachusetts, United States - WE1603-210 | ecosystem: Environmental > Aquatic > Marine > Intertidal zone >... | reverse complement strand
TTCTGCAGGCGCTTGTCAAGTCTGTACAAGAAGGGAAAGGCACAATTTGTTCCTGAGCCCGCTGAAGTCACAATCCGTCAAAAAGCTTAGACAGGCTTGATGCACTAGTGTGATGGTATTCGGGGGACAGAATACCTGATTTGTAGTAGGCCTAATTGGTGTGGTGTCCCTGGAAATCGCCCACTTTTGCTGACTGCATACAACTATACATGGTAGAATTAGTACGAGAGGCAGCCACGACATGCAAGTGACAGATAATCAGAACCAACCAGTCCGAATCTATCTCTTGAGAGAAATAACCAACCTGATCAAAGACGCTCTTCTGGAACTATCTGGTTATGAATTCTGGGTACGCGCCCACCTCATTGCTGCCAGATGGGAGCAGCGATCGGGTCACTACTACTGTGAGCTCATGGATGTGGATGCTGCGGGAGATACTATAGCGAGGATAAGGGCAATCATATGGCGGCACAATTATATGAAAATAACCAAAAAGCTGCAGATATTGGGAATACCCGATGCACTGAAGGATAACAGTGAGGTCTGCGTTTTGTGTGCTGTACGCTACCATGAGATATATGGGCTAAGCCTCGATATCTATGATATAGATCCCACATTCGGCGAATCATGGATAAATCTCAACCGAAGACAGATTCTGGAAAAACTGACCAAAGAGGGCATACTCAACAAGAACAAGGAAACATATCTACCAGTTGCTAGTCTTCGTATTGGCCTGATTACTAGCAAAGAATCTGCCGCTTACAACGATTTTACCAAGACAATTCTTGCTTCTCCCTTCTCGTTCCAGGTTGTCTTTGCCGACTGTCCCATGCAGGGTGAGGATATGGAACAAGGGCTCGTTTCATCATTGCAACAGCTCTCATGGGCTCAAGTCGATGTTATCTGCATCGTGAGAGGCGGAGGTTCACAAGCTGACCTGGCATGGTTTGACAATGAACAAATCGCCCGTGCAGTTCTCGATTGTCCCATCCCTGTTTGGGTAGGTATTGGCCACGAGATTGATATCGGCGTTCTCGATTTCATCGCCCATACGAGCTGTAAGACACCAACGGCGGTAGCAGAGACATTGGTGCAGAGAATTCAGGAACTGGTAATTATATTAAAAGCTGCTGATGATCAACTGCAGCATATTGTAGATAGGCGCGTGGCAACTGAAGAACAGCTGCTGCAGAAGAATATTCATGGTGCCATGATGGGTTTTCGAAAGCAATTTGAGCTAGCCTCTGCCCAATTGGATAATAGTATAATGGGAGTAAGATCATCGTTTGAACGAGTATTCATAAATGAAAAGGCAAATATCGAGGGAAAGGTACAAAGGCTCCACGACCGTAGTGCCTGGTTATTGGATACGAAGCAGGAGAGCTTTGAAGAGCGCTGTAATCGCCTCCAGCTTTCGAGATACCTGCACATTGTAGCTGACAAACAGGCGAGTTTGGATGATAGAGGGAGACACCTTGACGCGATGTTACCGGGACAAGTGTTAAAACGAGGATATACGATTACCAGAGACAATCGTGGTCAGGTTATGAAGAGCGTAAGGCAAATAAAGGAAGATGATTCTATAGAAACGCAGTTTACCGACGGGACGGCAACCAGTGTCGTAACCAAGAGGAGGTAGCCATGGATTCTGCTATCGAAAAGATGACGTATGAGGAAAAAGACAAACGTTTACAGGAGATATTGCAACGGCTGGATCGATCTGAAACTCCTATAGACAAGATTGCAGATGATGCACGTGAGGCTGCTGCCTTGATAAAGTCAATGAATGAAACGCTGGTAAAGGCTAGAAAAGAACTCACCGATGTTTTCGCAGAGCTGGAGAGGATGCGGAAAGATGAACAAGTCTAATTACTCCTTTGGTATTCTGGGGACATGATACCTGATTTGCAGTAGGCCTAATTGGTATGGTGTCCTTGAAATTTGGAATTCGCTGAATAATCAAATCTTAAAGGAGGGATAAAATGGCTACACATGATGTGACACTTATAAGGATGCCACGCCTTCTAATTGGTGGTAATGACATTTTTTTCGAGGTCAGAGAAGATGGTTTAAAACTAGGGGAATTAAGGATTAGCCAAGGCAATATGCATTGGGTTCCTGCAGATCATGTTTTTGGCTATACATTGGAGTGGCGGCATTTTGCGGAAATAGCTGTTGAGCAGGGTAGGAGAGAAAAATATAGTTACTGACGTTCTGTCTGTGGGAAGGTATTCTGGGGACATGATACCTGAGCTGTAGTAGGCCTGATTGGTATGGTGTCCCTGGAATTCGACACTAAGAGTTAAGGATCACGCGCTTAATGATATCCTCAATATCTTTTGAAGAAATCCCTCCTGCTTCTGAGTCCTCAGTTACGATAAGAGTACCTTTTGAACCTCCTCCTTCTTGCCATGGCAGGATTCCATTATTACGGTACCACTTCAATTTTCTTTCCCAACGCTCACGGTAATTTGGATCAATAAGCATTCCACAATGCTCCCAATAAAACTTTCGCCCGGTCTCTGAATCCTCGATTGTAAAGTCAGGGTAACGGGTTCTTCCACTTAGCGTGAGGGGATGCTCATATAAATAATCAATGTTATTACTGTACAAGCGATCGGCGATTGTAAGTTCTGATTTAGACCTTACCATTTCATCGCGCAGTGTTCTGTGAATTAGTCTTTCTTCGTAGAGTTTTCCCTTGTGTTCAACTAAACTTGGTTTCTGAAAAAGATTGGTCAACCGGCGCGCAGTTTCCGAGAGGTCATCACTAGTGTATTTACGTATTTCGCTGAGGGCACCCTGATAGAGCACTACTATGCGTTCACGCTGACGAGTCAATGCGGTATATAGCAGTTCTCGCGACAGCAATCGGCAAGGGTTTGGAAGCGATAGAATCACTTTCGTGAATTCGCTTCCCTGTGCCTTGTGTACCGTTAATGCGTAAGCTAGTTCCAGAATGACTTCAGACTCCTCGTCGAAATCCCTATCCCTGAAGTCGTAAGCATAGTTGGGTTGGGATGAGAACTCGACCTTAAGCAACGATGGTGGGAATCTCATATTCTTAGTACGAAATTGCCCAACCACCATGCCGATTTCCCCGTTAGCTATATAAAATGCGGCGTCTTCCTTGGGATATACGCTTCTACGAGTATGATTCTTGATGTTTATCACTTTATCGCCGTAAACAATCTGTTCCGGTCCTTTAGGCTTCGGGATTCTTCGATATCTTTCACGCCGCGCAAAGTCGAGCATCTCTGCTCTGTATTGCTCATGAATCAGTCGGTTAATCGCCAGGACACCATGGGGAAGTTTGCGCACAGGGCTCAACACCTGCCAATACTCAACAGACTGTGCACATCCCCTATTGAAATATCGGTCACCATTGTACTCTTTCGCTCCAAGGGAATATTCAAATCCTGCGATATCATTGTCCGATGTCAAGTTTAGTTCTTCACGCAATATATCTATCAAGACTCGCCTGAACTGGTCAGGAGTTTCCCATGCTTTGAATGAAAGGTTGTCGCCTGTTTTATTCAATAGCATGTTCTCCATAATTTCATCTTCTGCGGGTGCTAATGGCGCACCGCTAAACCACTCTGCAAGTTGGATATCTTCGCGGCTCTCTCCTTCCTGTCTGCGACGGATCGTCAGTGCTGCATAGCCTGGGCCAACCTTTGGGAATATTGATTGAATAGTTGATGGAGATAGTTCAGATACTATATCCACGAAAGGACGACCGGGTCCTATCGGAGGGAGTTGGCGGTGGTCGCCCACCAAAATTAGCCTTTCAACTCCTTTCAACGCATCAAGAAGAGCTGCCAGCATTTCCTCCGTAAGCATTGAACATTCGTCTACAATGACAGTCCGGGCCGGGCTCTCTTTCGGTTGTTCAGAGGTGTGATACCTACCTGTTGCGCCGTCATATCTGTCGCATCGTGAGAGGAACTGAGCAATCGTATAGCCCCTCAGATGCAGTCTCTTTTCTTTAACGGCCTGCTCCATACGAACCCGGGCTTTGCCTGTAGGAGCTAAAAGCAGAATATCACCGCTGGCTAACTCTGGATGACTACAAAGAATTGATAGTAGTGTTGTTTTACCCGTTCCTGCAGGCCCTACTAATACTGAGAATCTCGACTCAGCGAGTTCTTTTAGTGAGGCCGCCTTTTCCGTGCGGGCAAGCTCTTCTTGCTCATCATTTGGTCCAATAGGCGGCAAATACTTGTCTAACAAGGAGCGCCAGTCCTGTTGAATGGTATGACGCATCCCACTCCGCCGCTTGTTAATGCTGTTTCTTATGACATCTCCCACCGCTGCTAGGCGTCTAAGCTGATAGCATGGACTGCCATCCTTAAGCGCTGTTACATCTATTTCACCGGCGAAGGATGGCTCGATCGCATTCATCAAGTCTGCGTCAACCAGACAAGTTGGTCTTATGTCTAGGTCTCGAATGGCAAGTATGACGTCCCTTTTACGCTGGAGTGTATGTCCTTCAGACGAGGCCTTCTCAAGATCAAATATGGTAAGCGCACGCACACGTCTTGCATCACTACCTCCATGTAGCGCCGATGGTTCAGGTAGTGGATGTGCTTTTTGTATCACATCATCTGGAAACACACCACGGTCTATAGTCAGGACATTGACCGGATTGGCTGTGAGCCTCGTAGATTCGTAGATTAAATATGGATCGGCAATGATTTCCCTGTCAGTCACACTGATGCCAAGCCGTTCGCGCTCTTCCTGCACATAGATGTTTGTGGCTTGATTAGTCTGCAGGTTGAACCGACTGATCAGCTTCAACAGTGATTTTCGTTCAGCCGGCAAGCTCTTCCATTTCTGACAAATGGTTGCGTCGAGTTGACGTGCAGACTCCGGCGAGAGCACTGAACTAGGAGTGTGAAATGCCTTATCAACAATGGGCCATGGATCTGTATTGCTAGTGAGTTTCGCTTCAATCTCCCTGGCGATAAAAGTCCCATATTCAACACCGAAAGCGCAGAGTGCTGACCCAAGTCCAGGGCATGGTCCTCTCATTTTCCATAGCTCACCCAGCCTGTCATGGAGCCACTTTAATTGTGTATCATAATTGCCAGGCAAAACCTCTCTAGCCCTTGTCAGCGCGCCAATGCAGCTTAGGAGTGCTTCAATCGCTGTGTCGTGGGTAACAAGTTCTGTTGCGTAGGAAAACTCATCGAAAAAATCTCCGGGAGCAAACGCTGTGGCAAGCGACGGGTCATAATCAGGATGGTCTCCTAGATATTGGATTAGTTCCAGGTATGGCATTAAAAAGCCTTCCTTGAAGCTGGGTCTAATCGAATGCTGAACCATTCTTTCCCATAGTACCGAATGTAATTCGCCCGGCCTGGAATATTTGTATTCAACGGCTTCACCTATATGCCGAACCCAGCCAACACCGATAATCACACGGCGTGAATCTTCTACAAATGGGACTTCCTTGGCATAAAAAAAACAAAGCGACTTATCGGGCTTTACGTGTTTATGGAAACAGTCCAACAAAGCAAGCTGGTTGGCTTTATCTTGCACCCATGTAGTGTCAAAACGGAGGTCAGGCTCTCGCGCCGGATCTACATGTATTCCGTACTCACGTCCCTTTTCTTCTATTGATTCTTGAAACATCCAATTAAATGGTACCGCCGGCGCTGAATAAGGCGGATGCTGCAGAGGTGTAGGAGCAAAATGACCGTGTGTCTCAGGGGAGTGTTCCACATACGGATGGGTTGCTATACGAGTGTATTCAAACGGCGACATGAACATGCCCCTTTCCGCTACGCAACACGGCCATGTTTTCGGGTCGAGGTCCTTTATGCTTTGGCCTCTTATTGGCTCACATTGATTGGACTTTTTGGGATTGCTCCTGTGATCTGCTATTCGCGGCAGGCGCAAGCACGAACCGTTTAATTCCGGTTCAAGGCATACCGTTCCCTTCCATTCATTGTCATGCCATGGGACACGAATAGATATATGTCTCAACGGATATTCCTGATATTCAGCATCTTCTTTGGACATATTCACCTCTCTTTTTCTTGTCGACGATCATTTCTACAACTCTAAGAGCCCGCATGCAACAGGCTCATATGAAATCGAAACATGTCTCTTATCTTCTAGTTCTGTTATTGCAATCTTGAGCTTGTCCTCAAGGTTTCTGATTTCCCCTTGGTGCATACGAATGATGCGGCTGTCCGTTGCTTTCTCCAATCTAAACTGAGCCCGCCGCTTCTTCACGTCAAAGGTCTTCTCCAGAGCTGCACGTCGGATAGTAATTAGAGTATCGTTTCTCTGCTGGGTAGCTGTCTCCTTTTGTCTCTTAAGTTCGGACATGAATTCTAGAGCCTTCGCCTTGAGCTTCCGATAGTGCTCCAAGTCGAACTCTACATCAGATAAAGGCGACTCTTTAAACAAGTGTTCATGCATGATCTTTAAGAATGATTTTGACAGTTCCTCATCCATGTCCCCGTCAATGCTAATCACAGTTGCGACTAATTCGTCTGAGTCCACAATCGCTCTTGAAGATAGATAAAAGAGGAAAAAGTAATATATGCCTGCCTTGCCTACCACTTTGTTCTTTAGTTTCAGTTTCAGCATTCTGGTTTCCGGGCCAGATAGAGTAGCTCGACTGAGGGAGTTGAAGGCCAACCGAACAAGTGGATGCCAGGCGTTTATGAACTCCAACAAGGACCTTTCAAGTGCCAACTGGCTATCGAAGGTTACAGGTATTCCTGGTGTGCCGGGGCGCCATAGGCGACCACCTGGACTAATGGACTTCTGTAGCCTAGTTGCGAAGTGCCAGTCCTCTCCGCCTGAAGGATTTGCTCTACTGCTCAGAAAAGCTCTCAGATTATCTATGAGAACTTGATCCGGAACTAGAAGCCAATTATCCAAATGACGATCGACCTCCTGTAAGCTAGTTCGTGTACATTCTTTTGCTAGATATGTAGATACTAGGGCTCTGACTTCCTTGGAGGACACGAAACGACCACTACTTATGTTATCTTCAACCTGATTAATAAAAGGCGTATCCTGCCCCATCAGCTCGTATCTGTGTTTCTCAAAATGCTCAATTTCAAGCTTCCTGTGCTCCAGCATTCTTAGAAAGCCTTCAGTTTTCTGGCGCTCCTGCTCCGGTGTAAGCTCACTACAGATGACATCGCGTGATAACGTCCTAACAATATCACCCAGTATGGGCTCAAGAGCCCCGATTGATTCCTCAAATACACCAATGCGTTGATAGAGCCGTTGTAAAATGCGTTCTTCAATTGTGCCATTAAGGAATAGGGAGATAATCCTGACCTTTTCGCTCTTCTGACCATAGCGGTCGATGCGCCCTATGCGTTGTTCTACTCGCATCGGATTCCAAGGAAGATCATAGTTTATTATGGTGTCACAGAATTGCAGATCCAATCCCTCAGCGCCAACTTCGGATGATAGTAATATACGCACCTCATCATCTTTCTTAAACCTGTCAATAATATTCTGACGTTCCGTTACCTTCTTGCCACCATGAATCACTTCCACATTGTGTTTTGCCTGTGTCAGTCTCTTGTATAAATATCCTAAAGTCTTTCTAAAAAACGAATACACAATAACTTTGGCCGGTCGCTCCGTGGTTAGGAGTCGAGTCAATTCCCCGTAGAATATGTCATACTTAGTGTCTGTTTCCCCAAGCTCTTCATACAGACTCAAGAGATTTTGGCTAATAGCATAGACTTCGTTCCTTGGCAAAGTATTTAAGGATTCCAGCTCAGTGGAGCTTTCTTCAATAGTAGCTTCAAACGGCTTTTTGTCCCGGAAATCTCTTATGATTTCTTTGAAAGCTCCAATGGAACTTGCCAATTGTCTTTCTATTTGTATTAATCCAAGTATACCCACGTATCCTCTCATATACTGGGCTCGAGCCCGAGCAAACCTTAGAGCTTCTGAGTATATCTCCTGTTCTTGATTGGTCAATGGCACATTTATGACGGTAGCCGAACGGACAGCTCCAGATTGTACCTCCCTACGTCGGGTTCGGCTGAATATGAGAGAGAAGGTGTTAAGTTCGGAAAGATTGCGAATAGCTGTAGCTAGCTGTTGTCTTTGCCCAGGTACATCGAGACTATCGATAGCTTGGACAAGCTCTCTAGACTCTATCCAAAATGGATTGTCCTTAATATGTGGTGGGCACATGTCCAAGTATCTACAGGCACCTTCTGAATTTGCAGGTGTTTTATAGAGCTCGGCGACAGCTTTGTTAAGTAGCGTATTTGGTTCGAGCTGGTAATTGAAAACTTCCTTGTTTTCAAATTCGCCGGGTTCTAGGATATTCAGCAAGTAGAAGAGGTCATCGCTTTGAAGATGGACAGGTGTAGCAGTCAGCATTATGAGAGAATCGGTATGGGCTGATAAGATTTCACCCAAGTCAAAACTGAGAGTCTCTGGGTTTCGCATGTGATGTGCTTCATCAATGACCACTAAGTCGAACTCAATGCCAAGCTCTGAGATTTGCGCGCTCAACTGTTCACGGCGAAGGCCTTCGATTGAGCAAATGCCTCTTAGTCTGGCAACGGGCCCTAAGTTCCGATAGTCGCCGAAGAATCTTTGTATGCGATTACTGTCCATTATTTCAAATTCTTCCCTGAATCTTGTCGAAAGCTCTGATTGCCACTTTGGCCTCAATCCCGCTGGGCATACGACCAACACCCTTGGCAAATCGCCTCGCATCCTTGCCTTTAATTCAAGATAAATTATGCAAGCTTCTATGGTCTTCCCCAAGCCTACCTCATCTGCTATCAGGATCTTGCCATATGGATTGCTCAAGAATTTGATGGCCGGTTTGAATTGATAAGCTTCGAAGTTAGTTCTTGACATTGAGTATGAATAAAGGGTGTCGCTGAGCGGTCTTCTTATTTTGAAAATGAGAAGGTCACGAAGGAACTCTTCAGGTGTTACAAAGCCAAAGGCGGTGACTATTAGTTCGAGGTCATTTTCAGAGACAATCGGTTCCTCGTGCTCTCTAATGAAGATGCGGTACTGCTCATTGGGTAAGATTTCGGTAACAATTCCCGTGGCTCCGGTACCTCTAAGACGAACCCGACTATTCAAGCCAAACTTTGGTCTACGGTTTTGCTGCCCAGAAGCAGAAGCCACTGACTTCGAACGTAAGACCTGCTTGGGCAAGGTTGCAGCTCTTCTCAATTCAAGTTGCTTGAGGTTCTTCCTCGCTATGGCATTACTCGGGTCAACCTTCAAAGCTGCTTCATAGGATTCCCTAGCTTGCACCAACTCGCTGAGCTCGAGATAAGCTTTTCCAAGTCGATTATAGTCATCGACATCGGCAGACATATCGCTGATTATCTTTTGGTTGATACGCATGGCATCCTGCCACTGGCCCCTGCTAGCCAGGCTAATGGCCTGCTGCCTTAACAGGTTTTCTTCCCCTTTTCCGTTACCCATTTCATTCCCACCCAGGGTTACCGGTTTCCTTATCAGTCGCGGGGGTAACTAGGCCGACGGGTGGGTTGTTGACACGCTTTTTGCCCTTATGGTCGTATTGCTCAATCGGCTTCTTACACTTCGACATAGGAATCACCCCCTGTCTCAGAATTGCACCTTGTACTGCAGCCAATAATCATAGAAAGTTGTCACGTAGACTAAATCGCAGGTAATGACTTCTTTCCCGCAATTTTACTACCAACTAGCACAACATGCAAGAGAATCGTTGACGATGCTTGTGGATTGATTGATGAAAGGCTAGAGATTTGTTGCACACTACGCTAGGCTGTGCAATGCTCAGCAATTGGCTTTTATGTGTGCTATCATAGTCACACAGCGACACCCACAGCTAGGGGTCAGGCGATATTTTTGTGAAACCAGAGGAAAAGGCAAGACAAAAGATTGACCGGATGCTGGAAGCTTCTGGCTGGGCTGTTCAAGACTTGCGGCAGTTAAATCTTGGGGCCTCCCTTGGAATCGCTGTTCGTGAATTTCCTCTGAAATCTGGAACTGCTGATTATCTCCTTTTTGTCGATAGAAAAGCTGTTGGTGTTGTTGAGGCTAAGCCAGCTGGCACTACCTTAAGCGGCGTAGCTGACCAAACCGGGATTTATATGGCTGGTGTGCCTGATAACCTGCCTCATGTTCAAGAACCTCTTCCCTTCGGCTATGAGAGCACGGGCACGGAAACCTTCTTCAGAGATTTACGAGACCCAGAGCCCCGCTCCCGAAGGGTGTTTAGCTTTCACCGGCCTGAAACTCTTAATGGATGGCTAGCCCAGCAACATACTCTAAGAGCCAGACTCAAAACCATGCCGCCGCTGAAAACCGACAGATTGAGGGATTGCCAGATCGAGGCGATTCAAAATCTCGAAGAATCCTTTGCCGCGAATAGACCGCGAGCGCTCATTCAGATGACATCTGGAACTGGCAAGACCTACGCTGCCGTAAGTTCTGTCTATCGGCTGATAAAATTCGCCAACGCTAAAAGAATTCTCTTCCTTGTTGATAGAAGTAACCTTGGGCGTCAGACAAAAAGAGAGTTCCAGCAGTATGTGACGCCTGACGACGGCAGGAAGTTTACCGAGCTATATAATATCCAGCATCTTACTTCTAATACCTTGGACCCGGTGAGCCGCGTCTGCATAACCACCATACAGCGACTCTATTCCATGCTCAGAGGGGAACCAGAGTTTGACACCGAACTGGAGGAACATTCTCTCTTTGAAGTGCCACTGCCAGACCTGCCTCCAAAGGAAATCTCTTACAATCCGGCTATCCCCATCGAGACCTTTGACTTCATCATTACCGATGAATGCCATCGCTCAATATATCACCTCTGGCGTCAGGTACTTGAGTACTTCGACGGCTTTATCATTGGACTGACTGCAACGCCATCCAAACAAACCCTCGGCTTTTTCCACCAGAACCTGGTTATGGAATACAGCCACGACCGGGCTGTGGCAGACGGCGTCAACGTGGGCTACGATGTTTACCGCATCCAGACTAAGATTACTGAAGAAGGAAGCACTGTAAAAGCAGGCTATTATGTAGACAAACGCAACAAACTCACCAGGCAGCGCCGCTGGGAACAACTGGATGAGGGTCTCGATTATCCCCCGGAACAGCTTGACCGGAGCGTAGTTGCCCCAGACCAGATAAGAACGGTTGTTAAAACCCTCAAGGAGAAGCTGCCTACCGAGATATTCCCCGGCAGAACCGAAGTTCCCAAGACCCTCATCTTTGCCAAGAGTGATTCTCATGCCGAGGATATTGTCCATATCGTGAGGGAGGAATTCGGTAAGGGAAACGAATTCTGCAAGAAGATAACCTACAAGACTACCGGCGAAAAACCCGAAGACCTCATCACCAGCTTCCGCAACTCTTATAATCCCCGCATTGCCGTAACCGTGGATATGATTGCTACTGGCACTGATATCAGACCCCTGGAGTGCCTCCTCTTCATGAGGGACGTCAAATCAAGGGTGTATTTCGAGCAGATGAAGGGTCGGGGAACAAGAACCATTTCGCCCACAGATTTCAATGCGGTTACCCCGGACGCCGATTGTAAGACAGGCTTTGTCATAGTGGACGCCATCGGCGTCTGTGAGAATGACAAGACCGATTCCAGGCCGCTGGAGCGCAAGCGCAGCGTGCCTTTTGACAAACTTATAATGTCAGTTGCTATGGGCGACCGAGATGAAGACACCCTGAGCTCCCTGGCTGGCAGGCTGGCTAGCCTGGACAACCAGATAGCCGATGCCGACAGAAAGGAAATCCAACAGGCGGCGGAGGGCAAAAGTCTGAAGGACGTAGTTAACAGCTTGCTGGATGCCATAGACCCCGACAAGCAAATAGATAAGGCCAGGGAGATTTTCAATACGGAAGCACCGACCGAGGAGCAGGTCATAAAGGCTTCCCAGGAACTCGTCAAGACTGCCTGCACCCCCTTTGACCTCCCGAAATTCAGAAACACCATAATAGACATCAAGAGGAAGAGTGAGCAGATTATAGATACAGTGAGCAAGGACGAAGTGATCCTTGCCGGCTTCGATGAGCGTGCCAGGGAAAGAGCTCGAACTATTGTCGATACGTTTAAGAAGTTCATCGAGGAACACAAGAACGAGCTTACCGCTTTGCAGATGATTTACAGCAAGCCTTACGGCAAGCGCCATCTAACCTATCAGGAGATAAAGCAGCTTGCTAATGCTATCAAAAAGCCACCTTACAATCTTACTCCCGAGCTCCTGTGGCATGCCTATGAGCAACTGGAGAGTTCCAAAGTCAGAGGCGCAGGTCCTCAGAAACTCCTGACTAATATCATCTCCCTCATCCGCTTCGCCATCGGCGAAAGCGATGTCCTTGAGCCTTTCTCCGAAACAGTGAACCGCCGCTTCGATTATTGGCTAACTCTCCAGCAGAAACTTGGCAGACAGTTCACTCCGGAGCAAATGACATGGCTTGAGATGATAAAAGACCATATCGCTGCTTCTTTAAGCATCAGCATAGACCACTTTGAACTCACTCCCTTCGCTGAGAAAGGCGGAGCGGTAAAGGCAAACGGTCTGTTCGAAGGAGAACTGGACGATATTTTAGAAGAGCTAAATAAGGAACTGGTAGCATGATGGAAGAAGTCATTGCGAGGAGCGGGAGCGACGAAGCAATCCCGAAGCGTGGGAATGCTCCACCTTTGGCTTGCAACGATGGCTTAAGTGAACTCCCCAAGGGGTGGCAGTGGACAAGACTGGGGGAGATTGGAGATGTAATCAGAGGCATTTCTTTTCCTAAGGATCAGAGGACAAAAATTTCCCAAGAAGGCTATGTCGCTTGTCTACGAACCACAAATGTTCAAAGAGAAGTTGAATGGGATGATATATGGTTCGTGCCTCAAAAATTTGTGAGAGGACAGAAACAATTAATTAGGAACAATGATATTCTCATCTCTACGGCAAACAGCTTGGAACTAGTTGGCAAAGTAGCTCAAGTTAAAACAATACCCTTTCCAGCAGCAATCGGCGCATTCATATCAATTATTCGAATCCTCCCCAATATTGATCCTAAATTCATTTGCTTTCAAATATCATCAAACGAGATTCATGCATTGTTTCGACAGGCTGCATCAACAACAACAAATATTTCAAATATCTCTAGCTCAACTATTTTGAACTCTGATTTAAGGATTCCTCCACTCCCCGAACAGCACCGCATAGTTGCCAAAATTGAGGAGCTTTTCACCCGGCTGGATGCCGGTGTAGAGGCATTAAACAAAGTAAAGGCACAGCTAAAGCACTACCGCCAAGCAGTTTTGAGGGACGCTTTCCAGGGAAAACTGACACAAGAATGGCGCGAAGCCCATAAAGGGGGACTTGAGCCCGCCTCCGTGCTCCTCGAACGCATCAAAGAGGAACGCCAAAAAAATGCCAAAGGCAGATATAAGGAACCGCCGCCATTGGATAAATCTGATTTGCCCGAATTGCCAAAGGGGTGGGTGTGGACGACGGTCGGAGCCGTGGCCGACTCAATGAAAAACGGCATTTACAAACCACCCCAATTCTATGCTGAAACGGGTGTCGCCTGCCTGAGAATGTACAACATTGAAGACGGAGTAATCGTCTGGAAAGACATCAAAAGGATGAGTCTAACACCTGACGAAGTACGCGAGTATGAGCTGAGACCGGGTGATATTCTTGTCAATAGGGTGAACAGCCGTGAATTGGTTGGAAAGGCAGCGACAATCCCCGTCGGCCTTGAAACTTGTGTGTACGAGAGCAAGAATATTCGTCTAAGAGTACTCAGCGACTACGTTGAAAGTAAGTATGTGAGTTTGTGGTTCCAAATCTTCAGTCAACAATACTTCGATCGTCATGCTCAGCAGACCGTGGGTATGGCATCCATAAATCAGCAGCAACTCGGCTCTATGCCGCTTCCTCTTGCCCCCACTCCCGAGCAGCACAAAATCGTCGAGGAAATCGAGCGCCGCCTCTCGGTAGCTGATGAGATTGAAAAGACAGTTGACCACAGCCTCAAGCAGGCGGAAAGACTGCGCCAGAGCATTCTGAAGAGAGCCTTCGAGGGCAAACTGGTTCCTCAAGACCCAAACGACGAGCCCGCCGAAGAACTGCTGGAACGAATCAAAGAGGAACGAGCCAGGCAACAAACCGAAGCCAAAAACACAGAGGGAGGCAAGGAGAAGGCGCTTGACCAAGCTAGATTGCTACCTTAAAGGCAGGGCGGAATAACAACGGGTAAGGGTTAAATGTTCATATACCTTGACGAATCGGGTGACCTCGGATTTGATTACAGTAAGAAGAAAACTACTAAAAAGTTCGTCATCACGCTTTTGGTTTGTCACTCTGACATTGCACGGAGAGAGTTTAGAAAGGCCGCAAGGCGTACACTGAAGAATAAGCTGAATCGAAGTAAGAGCAAGTCAAGGTGTATTACAGAACTTAAGGGAACAAATACCACATTGAAAATCAAGAAATATTTTCTCAGAAATATCAAGAGCGATGACTGGGCTATTTACGCCTTAGCTCTTAATAAGAGCCGAGTAGAAGCAAACCTTAAGACGAAAATCGGTAAAAAGAAACTTTACAACTTCCTTTCCCGCTTCTTGCTGGAAAAACTACCGCTTTCAACTGTGGAACAGAATGTCGAGATGGTGGTTGATAAATCCAAAAATAAGAAGGAAACCAAGGATTTCAATCAGTATCTCTTCAACCAAGTCGAGGCATTACTCCCTCTTAATACAGCATTTCATTTTTCTCATCTTAGCTCCGTAGAAAGCGCAGAATTGCAGGCAACAGACCTGTTCTGCTGGGGAATCTTTCGGAAATACGAATATAGTGATGAAGAATGGTATGATATATTCAAGGATAAGATTAGCTATGAAACAGAATATTTACGGTAAGAAGATAATAAAACAGCGGACCCTACAATGCCTCTTTATCCCTGGGCTCATAGCCAACCGATGGAAGGAAGCACCCAAGGCACATCGCAGGCTTTACCCGCCTGAGATTAGAGTATCACGGACCCCTCTTTTTGTCAAGAGCATTGTGACTCAAATATGTTTTGAAGGACGATATTAATATGCCAAATGAGTCATCTACCATCGTCTCCAAGGTATGGAACTATTGCCATGTGCTCCGCGATGACGGCGTAAGCTACGGCGACTACGTGGAACAGCTAACCTACCTCCTATTTCTGAAGATGGTTGATGAGCAGACCAAGCTTCCTTTCCATAAGCCCTCTACTCTCCCCAAAGGCTTTGATTGGCAAAGTCTGCTGGAGAAAGACGGAGCCGCATTGGAGGCCCATTACCGTCTTATCCTTGAGATACTGAGCAAAGAGAGCGGCATGCTCGGCATTATCTTTCGCAAGTCACAAAGCAGGATTCAGGACCCCGCCAAGCTCAAACGCCTCATTGAACTTATCAACGCTGAAATCTGGCTTGGGCTGGATATCGATGTCAAAGGGGAAATATACGAAGGGCTTCTGCAGAAGAATGCCGAGGATATTAAGAGCGGTGCTGGCCAATACTTCACCCCCAGGCCTCTCATCAAGGCTATTGTTGAGGTTATGAAACCTGAGCCAGGAATGACTATCTGTGACCCTGCCTGCGGCACCGGTGGCTTTCTTCTAGCGGCTCACGACTACATCTCCACCCATTATCCCTTGGACATAGACCAGAAGAAATTTATCAAATTCGACGCTTTCAGGGGAAAAGATATCGTTGATGCCGTCGTCAGGCTCTGCGTGATGAATCTCTACCTGCACGGAATTGAGACTCCTGTCGAAGGCGGAGATAGCCTCATAGCCGATCCTGGTGACCGTTTTGAGATGGTGCTGACCAATCCGCCCTTTGGCAAGAAAAGCAGCATCACCATAGTCAACAGCGAGGGAAAGGCTGATAAGGAATCACTGGTTTATGAACGACCTGACTTCTGGGCTACCACATCCAATAAACAACTAAATTTCCTCCAGCATGTAAAGACACTCCTCAAAATTAATGGCAGGGCAGCTATTGTTGTGCCCGATAATGTTCTCTTTGAAGGTGGTGCTGGTGAGACAGTGAGAAGAAAACTGCTTCACGAGTGTGATGTACATACTCTCCTGAGGTTGCCCACAGGTATATTCTACCGCCCGGGTGTAAAGGCAAACGTCCTGTTCTTTGACCGCAAGCCTGCCAGCGAGAAGTCCTGGACAGACAAGCTCTGGATATATGACTTTAGAACCAATATGCACTTTACCCTTAAGACAAATACTCTGCGATATGAAGACCTTCTAGACTTTATCCAGTGCTACAACCCACAAAACCGATATGAAAGAGAAGAAACTGAGAAATTCAAAGCCTTTACCTATGAGGAACTGATGCAGCGGGACAAGGTGAATCTTGATATATCCTGGCTGAAGGATGAAAGTCTTGAGGATTCGGCAAACCTTCCCGCCCCAGATATCCTCGCACACGAAATCGCCGACAATCTTGAATCTGCCCTAGACCAATTCAGCAGCATTTACCAAGACCTTGAGGAACAATAGACTTCCACAAGGATGGAGCCCCTCCCTATCACATTCTCCAGTGCACACTCCGTCATGATGTGCAATTAAGCGATTCGGAAGAATTCTATTTAAGGCTCAGGTACTTACTGCTTTCTTACCTATAACCTCATGTTTTTCACGCCACTTGCGGACAGCCTCAGTTACTTCGTCAACGTGGTCACA
>Ga0307433_1001052_pt1 | contig 16711 bp, 16 predicted proteins | sample SalMarWE160210MG_FD_202166 | JGI IMG/M metagenome (GOLD analysis project Ga0307433, IMG submission 202166) | Salt marsh sediment microbial communities from the Plum Island Ecosystem LTER, Massachusetts, United States - WE1603-210 | ecosystem: Environmental > Aquatic > Marine > Intertidal zone >... | reverse complement strand
AAATCAAAAATAAAGTCGTACTTGAAATTAAGAAAATCTTACTTTGAAAATAATCTGTACCACCATGTGCCTGATTACCCCGGTTTTTGAGCCGTAAGGCTCAAAAACAGTCGCGAGTCACGAGTCATGAGAGGCTGTGACAAAAGTCTCTTTTTCGTAAATTAGAGAGAATTAAGTTGTTGATTTTCAGAGGATTATTTTTTACAAATCCGTTAAATTTGGACTTTTGGCACAGCCTCATGAGTCACTAGTCAAAAAAACAAACCAACCACATGAAATTCAAGAGAAACAACAAATCACACAAATAGCACGAATATTTTTTAAAATTTGTATTCGTTTTTTAAATATAAGTAGAAATCATTGTCAATATTTAAGTCTTTAATTTTTTCAATTATTATTTTTCTATATTCATCAGGTTCATAATCATAATAATCTTTGCTGAGTGGTTCTGAATGGATTTTATAAGTATATGCTATAAGTGAGTCGATGTTGACTTCAATTTTAGTGTATTTGGCAATACTGTCCTTATTCATTGCAAGTATAAATTCTCTTGGATGTTCCCAAAAGAATGATCCTAAATATTCCCACAAGTATTCTGAGCCAGATACACCGCAGTATTGTTCTAAACTTACGAGTCGAGGTATTACTATATTGGGATATTCTTCAACAAAACGGTCATATAGTTTTATAAGATAAATTCTTTCGTTAAGATCATAAGTATGATTGCTTACTTTTTCAAATAGTTCTTCTTTTGTTAGTATAATATTTTCATTCAGATAAATTTCAGAAGCTATATTAAGTTCTCCTAAGGTGTTTATACTGGAGTACTTATATTCGATTGCTCTTTCAATAATTTCTTGTTCTTTTTGGCAAGACATCTTTTTTTCGTTAGATTCTGTACATGTACATATTCCTAAAGATATTCCTAATACCAGTAAAAAAAATACAGTTTTATACCGCATAAATCTCCTCCATTATGTTTTTTTCATCCATAAAAACCAGTCGAAAAATAAAAGTAATAGTAACAAACTGATAAAGAACCAGTTATGGCGGAGGTTTATCCATATTTCTTTTTCTTTGATTTTGAAATTTTCTTTCTTAAAAGAGTTATCCCATTCGCCGCCTCTGCTTATATCTGCGATACTATAGAGCATAGTCGAATCTATGCCCATTTTATCGCCGAATTCTCCTACAATCAAAACTGAATCTTCTATGCTTTGTGACGGCAGAGTGATTTTGAAATGATGTAAACCTTCAGAAGGTTTTTTTATTACTAAGGAATCTGCTATTACTGGTATTTTTTGCCCATCCCAAAAAAAAGTTTTATCCAGATCTTTATTTTTATTAAATTTAAGTATAAAATCTTCTCCTTCGGCCAGCTTTTTTGAATAAGATATGCTCATTTCTTCTTGTGTCAGTTTTTCCGTTAAATTATCCATTAATTCTTTAAAGAAATTTTCTGAATATATTTTTTTATCCGAAAGGGCTAATTTCCAGAGCTCGAGATAGGCAAATTGAAAAACGCTTCCTTTTCCGTAAGGCATAGAGTACCCTACTTTTTCTCCCGACAATTCAAGAGTTTTAGCATTGCTTTTTGCTCCTCCGGCTTTTAAATAATAACTTTCCGGGAGTTTTCCTGAATATTTGCTTAATGTAGAGGCGATAAGGGGTAGAAAATCGAGATTAGGAGATACGGAACTGACTACGATTACATTTCCTCCTTTAAGTAAATATTTTCTGATTTTTTCTTTGTGTTTATCCGGATTTTCAAGAATGCAAAGTATATTATAACTAAATATGTTTTCGTTTTTTATGTTATCTTTTTCATAATCTTCGATTTTCCAGCTTTTATCTTCAAAATATCGTTTTATGAATTTGTAATTCCAGTTAGGGATTTCAGTTACAATTAAAAGTTTTCGTTTTTCCTTAACATCGATAGACCAAATTGCCCTGTCTACTATTTCGTTTTCGATTAAAAGATTAAATTGAATGTTGTTTTTGCCGACGGATGGTAGAATTGGAAAATTTAAAATCCCTTCTTTCTTGATGTCTTTTTTGCTGATTTTTCCGTTGTGTTTTATTTCGATGGTAGCCTGCCCCGGAACTTTATGGTGGATATTGATTTTAACAGAATCCCCTTCGAGAGCTGAATTTGGACCATAAACCGAGATGAAACCGGTATTGATTTTATCCTCCTCCGGAGGTGCAAAATATATAGGGATTCCGAGTTTTCCTGCTATTTCGATTGGGTCTTTTCCTCTGGTGTTGGAACCGTCTGAAAAAAGAATTATAAAACTTGCATTAGAGTATTTTTCGGATGCTCTGGTCAGAGCTTTACCAATATCTGTTCCGTTCCTATTTTTATCAAAATTAAAAGTTCTCAGCGGAAAAGATGCTTCTATTTTTCTTCTTTTTATATTTTTCATCGATTCACTCTCATCTATCAGTAAAATTCCGTAAAGAGGAATATCTTTTTTAAAGTGAAATACAGGATGGAAAAGTGTAAGAAGAAGGAGTCCCAGTATAACCCACTGGGTTATTCTCTTTTTCATTCTACAATATTGCTTTCCGGAAACATCTTTTTCAATATTCGAATCGAATTCGAGTCGAGAGAGGCCACGAAACCGTCAAGTAAATATTTTTTCCATACTTTTTCGATGTCTTTTGATTCTAGTTTTTTAAGCTCCTCAAGCCAATTTTTAAGAGTGTTTTGTTCTATTCCCATAGAGGAGTATAAAATCATAAATCTGCTTCGATTTTGCGTTAAAGAAAGAGCCGTGAGCCAATTTGATACGTCTGAAATTGCTTTCTTTATTTCTGGTTTTTTGGGTTTTATAGCGATATTTTTAATTTTGTTGCCCGAAACATAAATTATGAAAGGCGAAGGGGCTGTTTCCGGTGAAAATTTAACTTTAAGGTTTCTGTTATTCATAAGCTTAATAAACACAAGAAAAGTACAGAAGTCTTCGGAAAAAGGAGGAGGAGAAATATTCGCAATAAAGTTTTCGTTTCTTCGAAATATATGTTTACCTATAATTCTATCTAATTTATAATAATTATTAGAATTGGAAATTAGTGTGTCTGGAATTGTATTGACCATATTTATTATTTTCATTTCACTTATCGTTCCCGTAATCCCAATAGTTAAATTAACAATAGGGGAACCATTTCCGTTAAAATCGTTTAAAACAAGACGTAGTAAATTTGTAGGACCATTTTCCTTTTTTGGTGAGAAAAGTTTATTTTCGGAAAGTAAAGCTATGAAATTAGAGAGAGATTTAGTAGAATCTACATCTTTTAGATAAACATAATTATAACCGCTTTTTTCGAATAATCTTCTTGCATTTTGATTTATTGTTGCAGTAGAGTTTAACTCGAGGCCTAATGAAATTTGTTTTGTTTTACATTTTTCATCTTTCAGTATTTGGATACCTGAAGGTAAAAGGAGTTCAGATATTGAGAAGAAAAGAAGAATTATTCCCATTCAATAGTTGCTGGGGGTTTGGAACTAACGTCGTATACCACTCTGTTAATCCCGGAGACTTCATTCATTATGCGGCGAGCTATTTTCGTTAAATCTTCTTTTTTGAAAGCAAACCAGTCCGCGGTCATTCCGTCTTCGCTTGTAACAGCTCTGAGTCCTATCAAATTCGCGTATGTGCGGGTGTCGCCCATAACCCCAACCGTTTTAACAGGTATAAATACGGCAAATGCTTGCCATATCGAGTCGTAAAGGTCGAGTTCTTTTAGAGTATCTATGAATATACGATCAGCTTCCTGCAGGATTTTTACACTTTCTTCAGTAACTTCACCAAGAATTCTTACACCGAGACCGGGTCCGGGAAAAGGATGTCTCCCCCAAATTTTTTCCGGAATTTTTAACAATTTTGCGATTTCTCTAACTTCGTCTTTAAAGAAATCTTTTAAGGGCTCGATTAATTTAAGTTTCAGGTCATCCGGCAATCCTCCTACATTGTGATGACTTTTTATTGTGTGAGACGGGCCTACGTCAGAAATGCTTTCAATTCTATCCGGATATAGAGTACCCTGAATTAAATATTCAGAGTTTATTTCTTTTGCTTCTTTTTCGAATATTCTTATGAATTCTCTGCCTATTATTTTTCTTTTTTCTTCCGGGTCGATAACGCCTTTAAGCGCATTTAAAAAACGCCCCGGAGCGTTAACGATTTTTGCTCCGAGGTTGAGTCTTTCGGATATTTTTTTTATTTCTTCTGATTCTCCTTTTCTCATGAGACCCGTATTTACAAAAATTGGTATAAAATTCTCTTTTAAGATTTTTTTTGCTATAACCGCGGATACTGTTGAATCTACTCCTCCACTATAAGCAAGCACCACTTTACCTTTTTTGTTGTATTTACCGATGATTTCTTGCTGGGCTATATCTAAAAAGGAGGAAGAAGTCCAGTCCCCTTTTACTTTACATATTGAATAAAGAAAATTTTCCAGAATTTTTTTGCCTTCTGCGGTATGTGTTACTTCCGGGTGAAATTGAAGACCATAGATTTTTTCTTTTTTAATGGCGGCAAATTCAGAATTATTTGTTTTTCCGATAACTTCGAAGCCCGCCGGCAATTTGGTTAATTTATCACCGTGACTCATCCAGACTGTGGTTTGCCTGGTAATCCCTTTAAAAAGAGGATCATTTGAAGGGGAAAATTCCGCGCTTCCGTATTCTCTTTTCTTCGAACTCAGGACATCTCCTCCGAAAATTTTGCCGAGTAATTGTAAGCCGTAGCAGATCCCCAGAATAGGAATATTCAATTTGAAAATATCTTTATCAGGTATAGGAGCGTTGTTTTCGATAACACTCCATGGTGCTCCGGAGAGAATTATTCCCTTTGTATCTCTAATATCCTTTGCGGGAGTTTTTGGGGAACGGATAATAGCATGGGTTTTGAGTTCTCTGATCCTTCTCGCGATTAGGTGAGTATATTGGGAACCGAAATCCAGTATTACTATTTTTTCACTCATTTAAACCTTTAAGTCGCCTGACGGCTTTAGCTCTATCTTTTGAAGAGAAAACAAAGGAATTCGTGATTATTTCATTTGCCCCCGAATTTAGAATAGAATCGATGGTGTCATCATTTATTCCTCCGTCGACTGCTATGTCGAGTTTGGGAGCAATCCTTCTTAGATTTTCGATTTTTGAAAGAACCTCGGGAATAAATTTCTGTCCGGAAAATCCCGGGTATACTCCCATTATTAGAACGGCGTCGATTTTTTCTAAATAGGGTTTAACGGTATCTCCGGCAGTATCGGGGTTGAGGACTATTCCGCATTCCGCGTTCATTTCGTGTGTTTTTTCTATTATTTTATCAGGATTTCCTTCGGATTCCAGATGGAAATAGATTTTAGAACAGCCAACATCAATGTAATCCTCAAAATATTTTTCAGGATATTGTATCATTAAATGCGCGTGGAGAGGAAGAGAGGTTAGTTTTCTTATACCTTTTATAACAACGGGTCCGAAAGAGAGATTTGGCGCAAAAACACCGTCTATAACGTCGAGGTGTACGGAATCTCCCCCTGCATCTTCTACGGTTTTTAATACCTCTCCAAGTCTAGAGAAATCTTCAGCGAGGATCGAGACCGAAACGTGAACCTCTTTATTCATTTAAATTAATCTCCATTTCATACGAGTATATTAGAAATTATTTTTGATATGTCAAGACACTGCCCCGCCCCACCAAAAAAAATAACCACAGAGGACACAGAGGAAAAATATAGTGTTGTCTAAAACCCATCTCAACACCCAACTAGTATCTCACACAAAGACACAAAGAACACAGAGAAAAAACAAAAAAAATATTTGTATTGTTTAAAACACTTCCCACCTCAAAAATTTTTCACATGTAGGATATGTAAAGATTGTGTTTTTTTGAACATGATTTATCCGCCTTGACATGGTTAAGTTATATATATAAAATAAGCAAAATGGTTTTCGAGATAAAAGATAACTGGAAGTTCAGGATGATTGGAAGTGAAGAATGGCTCGAGGCGAGTGTTCCCGGATGTGTCCATACCGATTTACTTGCAAATGAACTTATTCCGGATCCCTTCTATAGGGATAATGAATTAAAACTCGGGTGGATAGATAAGGTTCCGTTCGAATATAAGACGAAATTTAAAGTTGATAAATCGGTTTTAAATCATGATAACATCGAATTATATTTTAAAGGTCTGGATACGTACGCTGATGTTTATGTTAACGGAAAGCTTGTTTTGTCAGCCGATAATATGTTTAGAGAATGGAAAATCGATGTTAAAAAGTTTTTGGAAGTTGGGAAAAACGAACTGCGTATTTATTTCCATTCTCCGTTTCATAGAGGGCTTATGGAGATGGAAAAGCATACCAATAAATTACCTTATGATTTATCTCCCCTGTATAGTTTTGCTAATCAGCCTATAACAAGTACTTATACCCGTAAAGCACCCTATCAGTATGGTTGGGATTGGGGTCCGGTGCTTACAACGAGCGGTATATGGCGTGGTGTATATCTTAAAGCCTGGAATCAAGCACGGATAAATAATTTGCGGATCGTTCAAAAAAAATTGTCTGCTGATAAAGCTTTACTTTCCGCGGTATTCGAAATAGAATCGATGTCTACCGAAGATTGTTTTATAGGCTTATCTTATGAAATGGGTGGTATATCTAAAAAAGTTCAGGGAATTAAGACTAATCTTAAAAAAGGTTTAAATCTTGTATCTCTCGATTTTGAAATTCCAGAACCAAAGCTGTGGTGGCCAAACGGAATGGGAGAACATCCGGTTTATGATTTTGTTGGACAGTTGAATATTAAAAATGAAAAAACAGATAAAATAAAAGTCAAATCCGGTTTGAGGACAGCTAAAGTTATTTGTACTCCCGATAAAAAAGGGAAATCATTTTACTTTGAAATTAATGGTATTCCAATATTTGCTAAAGGCGCCAACTATATTCCCTGTGATATTTTTCCTTCCAGGGTTTCAGAAGAACATTATAGAGAAGTTATTCAAGCTGCGGTAGATGCCAATATGAACATGTTAAGGGTCTGGGGTGGAGGTATTTACGAAGAAGATATTTTTTATGATTTGTGTGATGAAAACGGTATTATGGTCTGGCAGGATTTTATGTTTGCGTGCCATTCATATCCGGGGTATAAAGAATTTCTCGAGAGTGTTAAGAATGAAGCTATAGATAATGTTAAGCGGCTCAGGAATCATCCGTGTATTGTGATTTGGTGCGGTAATAATGAAATTGATATAATATTTGAAAGAAGGGTTAGAGAAAAAATCGAAAAGAGATCGCCAGAGATAAGAAAAAAGACATTGAAAACTTACGATGATCTTTTTTATAAAGTTCTTCCGGATGTTTGTAAGAAATATGACGAGACGCGTTTTTACTGGCATTCATCACCCTGTGGAGGATGGAAAAAACATGAAACCGCAAATTCTGGCGATGTGCATTATTGGGGTGTATGGCACGAGGATCATCCTTTTGAAAAATTCAATGAGAATAGAGCTCGTTTCTTCTCTGAATGGGGTTTTCAATCTTATCCTGAATTTAAAATTGTAAAGGAGTTTACAAGGCCTTCGGATTGGGATATCCTTTCTCATGTAATGAAATCACACCAGAAAAGTTCATACGGTAACGAAAAAATAGATACATACCTTAAAATGTATTACAATACTCCGAAGGATTTTCGGTCTTATTTATATGTTACACAGGTGATGCAGGCAGAGGCGGGTAAACTTGCGATAGAAACACATCGACGGAACAGACCTTTTACCATGGGTACTTTGTACTGGCAACTTAATGATTGTTGGCCTGTGGCTTCCTGGGCTAGCTTGGATTATAAGAATCGATGGAAAGCTTTTCATTATTATGCTAAAAAGGCTTATAGTGATGTACTTGCTGTTGTTTCTAATTTTGAAGGCTGTTTTAAAGTTCAGGTTGTATCTGACCTTTCGGAGTCTTTTCAGGCAGAGTTGGAAATGAAAATTATGAATTTTACGGGTAAAGAATTATGGAAAAATTCACTTCCGGTAAATATGGAAGCAAATACTTGTAAAACTTTTTTCGAGGAGAAGTCTGATACATTCTTAAAGGAAATCGATAAAAAAAATACTGCTTTTATCGTTCGATTAGTTCAGGATAAAAGGATTTTATCGAAAAATATTTTTTATCTGGTAAGGTTTAAAGATTTGAATTTATCAAAGCCGAAAATTAGAAAAAAAATAACATTTACTTCCAATAGCCATAGAATCGAACTATCAACCGATAGATTTGTAAAAAGTCTCTATCTTTCTCTTGATGAGGATGTTTTTTTCTCCGATAACTTTTTCGACCTGCTTCCCGGTGAAAAGAAAATTGTGACTTTTTCATCTGAAAAGAAGATTGAAGATTTTGAGAAGAAGTTGGAAGTTATGTCTTTGGTTGACACTTATTAAGGGAGTTTTATTATTTAATGGTTAAAAGAAATAAAGAGAGAGGAAGATGAAAAAGGAATTACTTGCCTACTGTGGTATTTATTGCGGTGATTGTCTGGGTTATACAGGTGTCATTGCCGATGCTGCAGAGGATTTTAAAGAAGTATTGGAAAAATTTAAATTCGGGAAGTCGGCAAAATGTATTTTCCCCGACCAACTTAAAAATTTTTCGATGAAATAGCTTTTATGAGCCAACTAAAGTGCCCGATGGTTTGCAGAGAAAGGAAGGATAATAATGTAGCCTGTGAAATTAGAAAATGCTGCAGAGATAAAGGTTTTTTTTCATGTTATGAGTGTGCTGATTTTGAAGTATGCGAAAAACTAAAAATTATGGAAGGGCTTCATTATGAAGCTATGATTAAAAATTTAAAGGAGATCAAAGCGGTGGGGCTTGAAGAATGGATTGGAAAAGGGAAACCACATCATTACTGGGATGAAGAAGATTAAAGCTATAAAAGGGAGAAGGAAATGAGGATAGAAAAAGAATACCACAAAGATTTTAATGCCAAACTTAAGGAAAGGAATGTCTTCATATTTATGGACGGTACTTGGAATGATGAAAACGGCAAACAGGGTAGCGGACTCGTTACTAATGTTGTCAAACTATATAAATCATTGGAAGAGGATTCTGAGACGCAAATCTCAAGATATTTTAGGGGAATTGGAAACGATGATGATTATGGTTTTTGGGCGTCTTATATATGCGGAGGTACAGGAAGGGATGAAAAAAGAATAAGAAATGAAGCCTATGCGACAATTGCAAGGGAATACCAAATGGGAGACAGGATTCATATTTTTGGGTTCAGCAGGGGGGCGGCGAGCGCGAGAATGCTTGCAAAGCAGGTTTATAAGGAAGGTATTCCGGAAAACATTAAAGTAATATGGGAAACTTTTGCCAACAGAACAACGAGGAATATAGAAGATAGATTCGTACGCTATATTTCAAACGGTAAAAAACATAACGTCGATGTAGAATTTTTAGGTGTTTGGGATACTGTGGGGGCTTTTGGGATACCCATAAACATTTTGGGAATTCCATTCGCGCGGTGGAATCTATTTAAAGATATGCATGTGGCAGAGAACGTAAAAAAAGCTGTTCATTGCGTTTGTCTGGATGAGACTAGAAATGCCTATGTGCCGACACTTATGAATTATAAACCCGAAGTAGTTGAGGAAGTCTGGCTTCCCGGTGTACATTCTGATGTAGGAGGAAGTTATAAAGAAGCTGCTCTGGGCAAGATTTCTCTTAGTTTTATGGTAGATAGATTAAGGAAACATTCTCAGGAATATGGGAATAAGATAAAGTTTAAAGAAGAAGTATTGAAAAAATATACAGAAATTGTAAATGAAGAAGAATTTGTTTTTCATTTCTTTGGACTTGGTTGGAAGAAATCCATAAGGGAAATCAAGGTACTTAAAGATGATAAGGTCGATAAAAAAATATCTCCGAAAATACACAACTCTATGGTAAAATTACAGAGAAGTAGAAAAACAACAAGCCTTTTCCGTTTCGGGAAAACTACGAAAACAATACGAATTCAGTATAATCCGCCAAACGCTAAAATTATAAGAGATAAATATAAAATTATAGATTAAAAGAGGAGGTAAAAAATGAGGAACTTTTGTTTAATAAGAATATTGGCGTTGCTTCTCATTATGGGAATTCTTATACAGTCTTGTCCTGCGGTGAGTGCTACTTCTAAATTGAAAATGGAAAAATTCGAGGGCGGATTTTTTTCCATCAGTAAGCCAAAAGGATGGAAAATGATTACTGCCGGAACATGCGCTTCTTTTGCTTTTTTGATTCGGGATCCTTCCGAGTCTTTAAGGCAAATTTTCTATTTCGGAGAAGTTGGTCCGGTATATTTGAATGTACAGCAAAAACAAATAGACCAACAGTATATGAACATGGGGGGATATCCGGTAGGCTGGATTGATATGCCGGTTGTTAACCCTTTAACTCCGGGTGGATTTCTTTCGAATTTTCATATAATTGCGAGTAGCCAAGTGGCCCGGCAATTTATGTCCGGGTGTCCAAGGCTTGAAAATATCAAAATCGTCTCAAGGAAAACCGAGACGTGTCCAATCCCTGGAGGCAGTACGGAACTTTTGAGAGCTTTATTTACAAAAAACGGAAAACTTGGTGAAGGGTTGTTCTTGATAACGGTTGCGCCAATGCTTCCTTATACCGGAAATCCCGGCGGAGGTATCGGTTATGGGTTTCTTGTTACGGGTATTACGGCTCCTAAAAAGGAATTCAAAGAATTGGAAAAGTCTCTTGTCAATTCGATCAAAAGTTTCTGGGTTAGTCAAAATTATGTAAATAATTGTATGCAGCAGCAGGCAAGCACTTATGCCGGTATCCTTAAAGCCGGGAAAACATTGAATGAAACTTCGGACATAATAATGAAGGGATGGGAAGCGAGAAATAAGACCGATGATATCCTTTCGGAAAAGTGGAGCGATGCGATTTTGGGAAAAGAGAGATTATATGACCCGCATAGCGGTAAAGTTTATGAGTTTGAAAATGGTTTTTACGATAAGTATAACCACAATCGAGGAGAATATAATATGAATAAATTAGAGCTTGTACCAGATGCCAGTTATAATCTATGGATGGAGACTCCTCTCGATGGGCATGAAAACGTCAGGTAATTGGAGTTTTAGGTGCAGAAAACTATAATCATAACCACAACCAGTAGAGAAGGATTGTACGATATTACCCCACAGGTCGCGGAATGTGTTAAAGAATCCGGTATTAAATCGGGATTCGTTAACGTTTACGCGCAGGGGGCGACTTCTGCTATAATGATTCAGGAAAATTGGGATGATAGTGTTCAAGAAGATGTGATCGATTTACTCAGGAAATTAATTCCTCAAGGTATATGGAAACATGATGTTCAGGATGGGAATGCGGATTCTCATTTAAAGGCAGGCATTGTCGGGCCGAGTGAAACTGTTCCCATAGTCGATGGCAAGATGGGCCTTTCTACATGGCAGAATATATTTTTTTGTGAGTTCGATGGACCGAGAAGCAATAGAAATATTATGGTAACGTTATCGGAAGCATAGTCAATGAGAATATGGTCTTTACATCCGAAGTATTTGGATGGAAAGGGACTTATTGCCCTCTGGAGGGAGGCGCTTTTGGCAAAAAAAGTTCGAACCTCATCCACTATTTGAGGTTGTAAAAGGAGAAATTGAGGAATGAGAAATAATCAGAACTTGATTTATTTCATTTTTCAAATAAAATAATATTAAGATGTGTATTAAATTAATTGGGCGAATAAAACTAAATATACTTATTTTTGTTTTTTCTTTTTTTATTTCTGTCACTACTTCTGGTGAGGTCAGATTACCGAAACTTATAAGCGATGGAATGGTGTTGCAAAGAAATGCTGAAGTAAAGGTTTGGGGGTGGGCTACACCGGGCGAGAAAGTAACAATTAACTTTAATGATAAAAAATACAAAACGACAACCGGAAAATGTGGTAAATGGGTAGTTAATCTTTCTAAAATAAAAGCGGGCGGTCCATATAATATGGAAATTAACGCAAGCAACAAAACAATAATAAAAGACATCCTCATCGGCGATGTTTGGGTATGCTCGGGCCAGTCCAATATGGTTTTGCCTATGAAAAGAGTAGAAGATCTTTATGAAGATGAAATCGATCATGCTGAAAATCCCTTTATAAGACAGTTTTTGGTTCCCGAAAGGTATGATTTCAATGTACCTGGGAAAGACCTTGAATCAGGTAAATGGGAGTCCGTGAATCCCAAAAATATTCTTCATTTTAGGGCAACGGGGTATTTTTTTGCTAAAGCTTTATATGAAAAATATCAAGTGCCTATTGGTTTAATAAACGCAAGTGTCGGCGGTACGCCCATTGACGCCTGGTTGAGCGAGGACGCTTTAAAAGAATTTCCTGCTTCTCTTGAAGTGGCACATAAATTCAGAGACAGTGCTTATGTAAATAAAATTATTAGAGAAGATAAAACTCGTAACAATAAATGGTACAATAAATTGAAACAGCTTGATAGAGGCTTTGCAAATCCGGAGAAGACATGGTTTGATCCTACTTGCGATGCTTCCAAATGGCATACCATGCAATTACCTGCTTACTGGGAAGACGAAGGTTTAGAAGATGTTGACGGGGTCGTATGGTTCAGAAAAGAAATCGATGTTCCGGCTTCCATGACAGGTAAACCGGCAAGACTTTTTATGGGTAGAATTGTCGATAGTGATTCGGTATATATTAATGGTAAATTCATCGGTACTATCTCATATCAGTACCCGCCAAGAAAATATGATGTGCCAAAGGATTTACTCAAAGCGGGTAAAAATATTATAGTAGTCAGAATTGTTAACAATATTGGTAAGGGCGGTTTCGTTAAGGACAAACCATACAAATTAATTGCAGGAGAGGAGACTATTGATTTAAAGGGAAAGTGGCAATACAAATTAGGCACAGAAATGGAACCCTTACAGGGTACAGATTTTGTTCAATACAAGCCATTAGGTCTTTACAACGGAATGATTGCTCCCCTTCTAAACTACAAAATCAAAGGAGTTATCTGGTATCAGGGAGAATCCGATACATATAGACCATTTAAATATCGAAAATTATTTCCTGCCTTAATAAATGATTGGAGACGGAAATGGAATCAGGGGGAGTTTCCATTTCTTTTTGTGCAGCTTGCCAATTTTATGGAAGGGAAAGACCAGCCTTCCGAAAGTAATTGGGCTCTTTTGCGAGAAGCCCAACTTAAAACGCTTTCTGTTTCGAATACAGGTATGGCGGTTGCCATTGATATAGGTGAATGGAATGATATTCATCCTTTAAATAAGGAAGATGTAGGTAAACGGCTTGCGCTTGCGGCTTTTAAGGTGGCATATGGGGATGAAGACGTGATTTATTCGGGACCTATTTATAAATGTATGAAGATTAAGGGAAACAAAATAATTGTTACGTTTACGAATACGGGTGGTGGTTTAATTATAAAAGGTGGCGGGAAACTGAAATATTTTGCTATTTGTGGTCCTGATAGAAAATTTATCTGGGCAAACGCGAAAATCGAAGATAATAAAGTGATTGTCTGGAACGACAATATTGATGGTCCTGTTGCTGTTAGGTATGCATGGGCTGATAATCCTGAAGGTGCGAATTTGTATAATAAGGAAGGTTTACCGGCATCGCCTTTTAGAACAGATGATGAATGATATCTAAAGGTAAAATTTTAAGGTGTAGGAAATTATGATTTTTTATCTTGACTTAAGTAGTGGAAAAACATAGTATATTTAGGAAAATAGAAGTGTTGAAAAATATGAGAAGAAAAAATTCGGAAAATTATTCGAGTATAAAAATTTTCTGCGGTGGCAAAGGTAAAATTCTTGTAAAGTTACCATATAATTCTGTATATATAAAAAAATCTATAAAAGGATATAGATGGGATACTATAGATTTTAAAGGAATAAAAGTGTAACGTATGGGAAAAGCCGAACAATACATCCAAAATGAGCATATACGTAATAATGTATATATAAACAAGTTAGGCGGCATTTTGCTTGGCGAGATGAAAACGGAAGAAAGGAGGTGACGTAAAAGGCAGAAAATCATGGAGACTAGTTATCCTTGCTTTTCAAGAGGGCGAGAGCGAAAGATAATTAGCTCTTTTAAACGGTAAACAAGCCCTCACAAAACAACAGGAGGAAGAAATGAAGATAAGAATACTTCTCTCAATAGTTGTGTTATTAGCGATTTCTGCTTCATCCTTTGCGGAAGATATTACAGCCGAGAAAATTCTCCAGAATATGGTAGATAGTTATGAGAGACAGATGAAAGGTATAAAGGATGTTACTGTTATCTCGGAAGTAACAGAAGGCAAGAGAGAAGAGAAATCTGTTGGCACTGAAGTAAATTATCGGAAAATGGCAAAGATAGGAGGCAAAACTGTAGGTAAAAGCCGAGAAGAATTGAACGATGGACAGGATATAACTATCTACGACGGCGAATATAAGTGGGAGTGGCATTCTGGCGGAGAAGTAACGAAGAAGAAAGTCGATTATAACCCTATGCTTATGGAGGAGTCCTTAAATAAGATAAAAGCAGAGTTTATCGGGACAGAGAAAATCGATGGGGATAAGACCTATATTTTACGGATCAAAAATATGGTAGATATAATGGATTTCCCATCTGAAGAGGGGATAGAATTGGAGAAAGTCAATGGTAAGGGGTGGATTGACGCTAACGATTGGGTAATAAGAAAGATGGAAATAGAGATGAAAAGTAATATGGGAACCATGAAGATGATTGAGACTTATGAGGACTACCGCAAGGTGCGTGGGATGTTCGTCTCCTACAGAACGTCGACGAAAACCTCTCTTGAACTTAGCCCTGAAATGATAAAGAAGCAACTTCAAGAAGTACCGTCGGGATATCGAAAACAGGCAGAGGCTCAGATAAAAACCCAGATGGGGAGAAAGCAAATTCGAATTACAAAAGTGAAAGAGGTAAAAGTCAATACAGACCTTTCAGATGACCTTTTTGACGGAAGCAAGTTAGGGAAGTAATTATATTTACATGGATACGTGATAGGCTCAACGGCGTATAACGGCGTGTTTGCGATGCTTCGCTAAATGCTTTCGGCACTTCGCAAGCATGCAGAACGTTAGGCGAAACGGTGGCAAAAACCAAATAAAGGAAGTAAAACATGATAAAGAGTAAGATTACCGTAATGTTGATGACATTTGTCGCAGTTGCATTAGTCGTTGTTCTCGGCTGTGGCAAAAAGGAAGAAAAGGCACCAGCAGAAAAAACAGAAGTAGTTGAGGAAGCTCAAAAAGAAGTATCCAAACCAAGTGCGGAAATGAACGATGGCATATATGTGGAGATTACGGCGTATATGTATTATTTGCCCGATAAATATAGTAAAAAGTACGGTGAATTATGGCAAACTAAGGCTGCGGCTATTGAAGAATACACGGTAGAGCCTGAAAAACTATACAAGAAATATGGAATCACAGCAGATGCATATAGCAACTACGAAGAACAACTTAAAGAGGATGTAGAGCATTATACAAAACTAAAGGAACGGGTAAACAAACGTGCTGAAGAGTTAAGCAAAGCAGAGAAATAGCAAAAAAAATGCACAGGGTCAGAAGATAGTTTGGCAAACAGTAGGTACCAGTGAGCCGCAAGTTCGAAAAAAATGTTGCCGCATCGTCTAACAGAGTGTATCTGGTTCGGGCTACGCTTTTACCCAAATGCCTTTGGTGCTTCGCAAACACGTAAACCATCAGGCGAAATGCTCAATAAAAATAAACAAAAAAGGAGGTAATTACCATGAGGAATAAAAAGAAAAGAGCGCTTTGGCTGTTAGGAATGTTTCTATTGACAGCCAATATAGCCTTTGCCCAGGAGGATGTGCCGGGCAGCAAAGACCATCCCCTACTTACACGAATGCCCAATTTTTACATCTCAGACTATGAAGAAAACGATTTTGAGCAGGCTAATTTCAAAAACAGCAAGGGAAAGGATATCAAAGTGGAGGGACACAAATATTACATTAGCTATGAACTTAAAAAAGGGGCGAACTCACCCAGTGAATTACAGATAGTGCGGAATTATGAGAATGCTGTAAAAAAAATAGGAGGATCAGTAGTTTATGAAGCTCCTGGGGAAGCATGGCTCAAGGTGGAAAGGGGCGGAAAAATAACATGGATTTATATATTTGCCCACTGTGACGGAGGATGCTATGATTTAACTATCGTAGAGAAAAAGGCAATGATACAGGAAGTTATTGCAGACGCAAAAAGTCTGGCACGGGATATCAGCTCAACCGGACATGCATCTGTTTATGGAATATATTTTGATTTTAACAGTGCGAAAATAAAACTTGAGTCAGAAAAGGCAATAAAAGAGATTGCGAAACTCTTGAAGGGGAATCTTTCTTTAAAACTCTATGTTGTTGGGCATACTGACAATGTAGGGAAAATAAGTTATAACATGAAGCTTTCCCGGGAACGGGCTGAAGCTGTGATGAATGAACTCATAACAAAGTATAAAGTCTCTGCGGATCAATTGAAGGCATATGGCGTGGCTTCATTGGCACCTGTTGCGTCTAATAAGACAGAAGAAGGTCGTACAAGGAATCGGCGGGTAGAGTTGGTGGAACAGTAAGTATCTAAAGTGAATGTGGGCGCTTCGCCTAACATATATTA
>Ga0307433_1001051_pt1 | contig 16719 bp, 11 predicted proteins | sample SalMarWE160210MG_FD_202166 | JGI IMG/M metagenome (GOLD analysis project Ga0307433, IMG submission 202166) | Salt marsh sediment microbial communities from the Plum Island Ecosystem LTER, Massachusetts, United States - WE1603-210 | ecosystem: Environmental > Aquatic > Marine > Intertidal zone >... | reverse complement strand
ATAAAATTTTGTGATCATATCTCAATTATGTCATCATTTCTTAAGAATAAATTGCAAGAAAAAGGGATTCAGGTTTTGAATATAGAAAGAGATTATTCAAGAGCGATTAGAGGACAACTGTCTACACGAATAGAAGCCTATTTGGAGATGTTAGCAGAATGAGTATTATCGCAGATGAAATAATTCGGTTCTCTTCAGTATTGAAGATTGCTTATAATTTCTTAATGGGAAGGGATTATTTGAAAAGAAAAAAATTTAGAGAAAGACAAAAATTAGTATCTGTAGCCCTTCCATTTTCGGATTTACCCTTTGCTGCTGGAACAATCCCTGTTTTTCCAATTAGGATGCATAAATTTAAGATAAATCAATATTTATCCTATTTAGGAACAGCATCCAATATTTTTGGATGGAAAGGGGTCTCAAATTTCTTAGGTTTTGTTAAAAATCTTGGTATTAGTGAAGTAAATAAAATTATTGATAATATTATCGAAGATGTTATCCAAACTATCAATGAAAAATATAATGAAATGTATGATTTAGGGATTGAGAGTGGAATTTCAAGTGATTTTTGTTATGGATTAAAAAGTCTTGTTGGTATGCATGTTTCAAAAAGTCGAAATGTAGATGCTTATTTAAACATAACTATCAGATGTAGTGCGTTCAATAAGTATCTAGAGTCATTAAGCGCAATAAATAATAATCCTCGCCAAATTTGGATAGATATTCCTCCCAGAAATATCGGAAATGCCTTAGAACTTTTAACGGATAATATATCTAACGCTTTAAACGACTTTGAAGCATTAACAGGAAAGACAGTATCAGATAACATGCTTAGAAGTCACTTTAATATTAGTAATCAAGTAAAAAAAGCATATAAAACAATCATTTATGAGATCAGCGCTTCTGATTTTTACCCGTGTAATCCTGCTACTTTTAGTGAGATAATGTCGCTATTAAATATTACGTTTCAAGATTATAATTCTAACGCAGTTCGATATAGAGATAATATGAATTCTCTCGTAAGTGAAATGCGAGAAAGGATTAGGAAAGGCATTGGTATGGATGTGTCGAATATGCCCCGAATATTTGTTACTCCTATATTCGGAGGATGGGAACCAAAGAGCCATGATTATATTTATGAATCAGGAGGCAGAGCGCTCTATGCTGATTGGGGACTGTTAAAACTACTGGAAGAAATACCTATTTCCCCAAAAAATAATCCCATTGAAGAATATGCACGTTTTCTTCTAAATGCTACAGAAACGGGTATAGGCTGTGATAATGATAAATTAACGGATTCATATTTGAGAATGGCAAAAGAACTGAATGCTGATGGCATTGTATTTTTTCAATTATTTGGTTGTCATTCAATTTCCAATTGTTACAGAATGCTTAGAGATAAGGTAAGAAGAGAACTAGAAATTCCCATAACAGCTATTACATTTAATAAAATCGGTGAGAATGTGGAACAGGTTAAGACGCGTATTGGCGCTTTTATGGAAATGTTTTATAAGAAACAGAAGTAATACTATTATTTATTATTAAGATAAAATCTAATCAAAAAAAGAAAAAATATTTTGTATATAGGAAAATTCTAAATGCACTATGATTATCTTACGATTAATACATCACAAGGTGCATTATTGATCACTTTATCTGGTATCGTGCCTAAAATAGTTCTTTTTAATTTTGAATGTTTCCCTTTGCAACCCAACATTACCAAATCAAAATTTTCCTCTTCGGCTATTTTAATAATATAATCCTCGGGGGGTATATCAAAAATTAATCGTGTTTGAACTTTTTGACCTTCATTAGCAAAAAGCACTTCAGCTTCTTTTAGCACTTTTTTTCCTTCATTTACATAATCTTCATGAATTAAATAAGATACTGCACCATTAGAAGGACCAGAGAATGAAACTGATGGCATAACTTCAGATAAGTGGTGAATTACTGAATGAAATACAATTATTTCACTATTATCTCTTTTACCAAGTTCTAAAGCTTTTTTTAATGCATCCATCGCATCTTGTGAATTATCAATACCAACCAAAATTTTTTTATACATAATATAAAACACCTAAGTACTGATTCTTAATAGTCATAGATCAAATACATTAAATAAGGGTATGCCTTTCAAATTATAAAAAATTCTTAATTATGGATAGTGATAAGTTAATTTTTGACCGAAATTTCTTTTAAATTTTTAATATCAGCCTAATTCTTATAACGTAAAAAAAATCGGTTATTGTTATTTAAAGACTGTAATTTTTATCAAGACGTAAGATTAAATTTTTTACAATTATCAAAGTTTCTAATAATTCATGCGAATTTACTTTATTTGGTTGATCTTGCTTAGTATGAGAATATTTCGTAGCGCCAAGTGTTGAAAAATCTATAGTTTCTAATTTAAGCAAATGAAATGGTACTGAATCAGTATGAGCTCCGGATAATAATGTGTGACCCTTGATCTTAATATGTTCTTCTTCAGCTATTTTACTTATTTTAGAAAGAAGTAGAGGGGAACTCCTTTTTCTAGGTAGAATCCCATAAGATTTAATGTATTCGACTCTATTCTCATTACTTTTACATGAAACCATATCAAAATTAATCTGGTATAGTTTATTATTTAAAAACTCTTCTTTATAGGTATCAACAAAAATTCTCGAGCCCATTGTACCTATTTCTTCTGCTGAAAATTGGCAAAACCAGATGTTATAATGATTAAGGGGGTTATTTTTAAAAATTGAACTCAATTCAAAAATCAAAGCCATTCCAGATGCATTATCTAAAGAACCAAGAGATTTATTTCCTGTTTTAATAAAAAATACCATAAAAATTGAAAAAATGGTTAAAATAGATGTTATTATTGTAGAAATTTCAAGAACTAACCATATAGATTTAAAAATATTGAGATATAAATCAATTAGAAAAGAAGTAATCAATATTAGAAAAAGAGTTATTCCAATCTCCCATATTGAAATAAAAATAACACGCCATTTCGTCTTAAAAGTTTGTGATTTGGAGTCTAAATGTGCAGATATAATTAGGTTTGCAGAATTATTAGCGGGAATATTTCTTGCAGGAATTTTAACGAATATATTTGTAGCTGAAATTAATGATCCAAAATGTTTTTCCCAAAAACCTCTATATTCAGGATGTCTCAATACTTTTAACATTGAGAAAAACACTATTGCAATTATACATACAGTTATAATTACAAAAAAAGGGTAAAGATATTTAACTAATAGCAAAATGAGTATTATGAATAAATTCATCAATCCAATTATTTTTACAAGCTCTTCAGAATAAAATGTCGAAAAATTGAAAGTTTGGGTTATAATTTGATCTTTAGTAAAACCAAGGTCTTCAAATGATTGAATTGTCAGTTTAACGGCCTTTTTTTCTCCCGTTGTGCCTGCCAGACGAGGAAAACTAAATTTTTTCACATAATCATATAATTTCGATACACTATCATCATTCTTTTCTTGAAAATTATTTTCCTTCATTCCAATCTCCTAAAAATATTTTATTGCTAATTTATATAAATATGTGAATAATTGAGCCAATGCCTAAAATACTTGAAATTGCTGAACCAAAAAATACTTGAATAATAATAAAAGAACTAATTAATACAGAGCTAAATTTTCTTGTTTTTTCATATATTAATGAATTCATGATGATAACCGCTAGAAATATAAGGTAAGTAACGAGTACAGAATTGATTATTAACAATTGGAAAGAAAAGCTCATTAAAATTGCAACATGAATAATCGCCATAGACGAAGTTAGCATCATTTTATTTGAATCGGATTTAATGAAATGTAGGCGTGGATAAATAATTTTTCTGTAAAATAATTCTATTGCTAAATAAAAGGGATATATCGAATATGTAAGTATGAAATCAATTAAATTTACTGGAGAAAAAAAGGCAAATGGGTATAAAAGTGAAAATGAGATATACAGACTTAAAAATATTAAAACTGAAAAGAAAGAAAACAAAATCACATTTTTATGAAATTGTGACTTTATTTCATCTTTTAAGTGCAATTTTATATAAGTTATTACTTTTTGACTTCTTTCTTCAGCTATGATTACATTTTTAAGCAAAAAAGCACAAAAATATATGAAAATTATTACAAGTGGTACTATAATTATTCCAATTATACCCATAAGAATATAAAATATTAACCATAAGCTAATAAATCCACCATAATACAAAGAAATCTTTATTAATTCTTTTAGAATTATTTTTCTTTTTTTATCTCCAATTTGCAAATTAAATTTTAGATCTTCTTTATCCCTTGTAGCATCGATCGAAAAATATTTTAAACTATTTTTTATTAATCCTAGAGTTACAAGAAACAATCCGACTAATCCTAAGAATAACAAAACGAAAGAAGCCATGTATGTAAGTTGAATAGAGCCATTAAGTGTAGTTGAATTAAAAAATTTTGATTCTATCCACTCAATTGAGTTTATTAAAACAGTATTGGATAATAAGAGATGGGGCCCTCCTAACAGATTTTCTGTTATATTAATGACTGGACAATTCGTAAGTTTTTGAGCTACTAAGGCATTTTCCTTATATGGAACAGTAGAATCATAAATAGAGTGTATAACTAAAAGATTAGATGGATTTAAGCTATTAATTATTTTTGAAGGAATATATTTCATGAAAGGATCAGTTTCACTTATATAAAATTCTTTTGCAGAAAAATTTACTAATCCTGCCCATGTGACTGTTACCTTGAAACGATTATCTAATGCTCCATTCATTAACACAACCATTCCCCCCAAAGAATGCCCTATTAGTCCGATTTGAGAGGAATTTATTCTATCATATACAGGTAAAGTTTCTATTGTATCTAATAATTTTGAACAATCTTGAGCTATAGCTGGCACGATAGTTCTATTTCTATATGATTGATAATTAATATCTAAAATATGACCCGTGCTTTCACCATTACCACGATAATCTATTGAAGCAACATAAAATCCTCTCTTGGTAAATTCATTAGGTATTCTTATATCAAGATCTTTTTGACTTCCTAAACCATGAGCATAAATAATTAAGGGCGCTTTATTTTGGAAGGTTATTTGTTTGCTAGGATAATATAAATTTGCATAAATTTGAGCATCCGTCGATTCGAAACTAATTCTCTGATAATAAATATATGATTCAAATCTAGTTGAATAAAGTAAAACAAGAACAGTTATATAGAAAACAACTGCCAACAAAAGAAAATAATGATGTTTTTCTTTAAGAAACCACTTCATAATTTTAGATTTAAATCTTAATTTTATTATTGGAATATAATCTTATTTTCAAACTTTTTAATAATTTCTCTATATTAATAAATAATAACTTTTTATTTATAATCCAAAACGCGAGTAATTATATACATAATAATAGAATAGATATCTTTTGAATGTTCAACAAGGATTTCACTTATTTGAACATTCATATAATCCATTTAATTTCTTTATTTATTTAAATTTTTAGAACTTTATTGTTTACAAAATTATTAATCCTCCAAAATTTAGGAAGATTGGAGCAAAAGCAATTGATACGGTATTTATTACTTTAACTAATATATGAAGAGATGGACCTGCTGTGTCTTTTAATGGATCACCAAAAGTATCCCCAACAATTGAGGCCGAGTGTGCAACTGAACCTTTTCCTCCCATAAGACCTCCTTCAATAGCTTTTTTAGCGTTATCGAGGGCTCCACCTCCCGTATTTAACACAAATCCAAGAATAATTCCTGAGATGGTCCCAGAGATTAAAAAAGCGGCTAATGCTACGGGTCCAAATAAAAATCCTAATATTATCGGAGTTAATGTAGGGAGTAATGCAGGTATTATCATTTGCTTTAAGGCAACTTTTGTTCCTATATCAATACATTTTGCATAATCAGGTAAGGTCTTTCCTTCTAATATTCCAGGATCTTCTTTAAATTGTCGTTGTATCTCTTTAATCATACCATGTGCAGCCACCCCTGCGGATCTAATTGCTAATGCTGAAAATAAGTAAGGAATTACCGATCCTATTAATAATGCGCATAAAACAATAGGAAGATAGATATTAACATCGAGCGTCTTAACTTCTTCTAAATAGGCTTCAAATAGTATAATAGCGGATAAGGCAGCACATGTGATACCAAAACCCTTTGCTAATGCTTTAGTTGTATTCCCAACTGCATCAAGCTTATCTAAATTATTTCGTACTTGTTCTCCTTGATGTGACATCTCTGCAATTCCTGCTGCATTATCCGATACTGGTCCAAATCCATCGAAAGCTAAAATAATGGTTGTGATCGACAATAAGCCCATTGTTGTGACAGTTATTCCAAATACACCGCCTAAATACGGTTCAATAAACAAACTGGGTGGATTGCTCAGATTCCATGTATTGGCAAAAAGCTCACCAAGAAAAAAACTAATAATGATTCCTGCAACAAATGAGATTACTGGAATAATTGGTGATTCTAAACCTAAAGAAAAACCACTTATCACATTGGTAGCCGCACCAGTTTCTGAACTTTTTATGATACGTTTTACAGGTTTATATCTTGAGGATGTGTAATAATCGACGATAAAATAAGTTGATAGTCCTAATCCTATTCCTAAAATAGAACAGATGAATAAGAATAACCAACCTGTTTGAAAGCTAATAATTGTTAATATTAGAAAAGAAATAACATTAAAAATCGCTGTATAGATAAGACTTCTTGCGAAAGCAGCGATAGGAGATTTATCCTTTTTTTTAATATTAACAAAATGTCCTCCAAAAATGCCTGCGATATTACCTATAGCTCTTGAAATTAAGGAAAAAATAATGAATAAGGGATTTTGTGTAGCAACACTTAATGTAACTCCTATTATCATTGCCGCAATATTATTTGCTGATGAAGATTCATAGAGATCTGCCCCTCTACCAGCGCAGTCTCCGACATTATCCCCCACATTATCTGCTATAGCTGCAGGATTCCGTATATCATCCTCAGGTAAGCCATGTTCTAATTTTCCGACTAAGTCCGCTCCTATATCTGCTCCTTTTGTAAATATTCCTCCCCCCAATTGAGCGAATAACGCAGAGAATGAGGCTCCGAAAGCAAATCCAACAATATTTTGAGTGTTGAAATTAAATATGATATATAAAATACTAATTCCTAATAAGGAAATTGAAATCACAGAAACCCCTATAACCATTCCGGCATTAAATCCTATCTTTAAGGCACTATTCAAATCAGTTTTACAAGCTTGGGTTACCTTTACATTTGTTAAAGTGGATGCAACCATACTAATATAACTCGCGATTAATGATGTAATGGCTCCGATTAGAAAGGAAATCGCCAAGATTAGATTAACAAATATAAGAATAACAAAAATAATGGCTAATACAATTGAAATTGTTTTAAATTGTCTTTTTAAATATGTATTAGAACCCAATTTTATTAAATCATGGACTTTCTTCATATCTTCAGTACCGTCATCTAATCTTCTTAATTTCTTCATTATCCAAAAGATATAAGCCAATCCAACGATAGAAAGGACAATAACTAACAAAAAGAATATCCAATAGACGGAAGCAACAAAAGTACTAACTTTATTAAAATCAAAATCCTGAAACATTTTCTTCAAATAATAAATAATTTTATATTTAAAGTCAGAAATTTCCCTTTTTAAAGATATGGATAAAATTTTATAAGATATTTATAACTTGAAAATTAGACTTTTATTTAAACGCTAAATATTTAAGAAAGAAAAAAGAAAAATTTTAGTTCTATACATATCAGATTCAAAATTATATAAGTAAAGTTCTATAAATTGCTTCTTGAATACCCTCTTTTAGCATTAATGTTTTTTAAGGGATATACTTATTTACTTAGAATTGATATTAATTTTCATTATTAAAGAAATATTAGGAAGGTGTTAGTTTAAGATTACTATTGAAGAGAAGAATCAAGAAATTGCATATTTTTCTATGGAAATTGCGTTAGAAAGCAGTCTTCCAATTTATTCGGGAGGATTAGGTATTTTAGCGGGAGATGCACTCCGCTCTGCAGCCGATATGGGATTACCCATGGTTGCTGTTACCTTAACTTATGATGCCGGTTATTTCTATCAACAAATTGGTCCTGATGGAAGCCAAATCGAAAAAGAAATGGAATGGACTTTTAGTGATGATTTTGAAAAACTCGATCAAGTAGTAATCCTTGAGTTACAAGATAAATTACTTAAAGTGGAAGCTTGGAAGTATGAATTAGTAGGGAGAAATGGACATATCATCCCGGTAATCTTATTAGACACTGATCTTGCTGAGAATGAACCATGGCAAAGAAAGTTAACTCATGTCTTATATGATGCCAAACCATTTGATCGAATTGTCCAAGAAATGGTTCTTGGTATTTGTGGTTGTAGAATGTTAAAAAAATTAGGTTTTGATAATATAAAGACTTATCATCTTAATGAAGGGCATGCGGCATTTCTTATTTTTGAACTCTTAGAAAAATATAAAAATTTAGAGGAGGTTAAGAAACATTGCGTATTTACGACACATACTCCTGTCAGAGCAGGTCTTGAAGAATTTGATTATAATTTAGTGGATGATGTTTTTAGAAAACGCCTCCCAGAGAAGATTCATGATTTTGCTGGAAAAGATAGGCTCAATATGACAATTCTTGCTTTAAATGCAAGTGGATTTGTGAATGGGGTTTCAAAAAAACATGCTGAAATCTCTAATAGAATGTTCCCAAATTATAATATTAAACAAATAACAAACGGAATTCATCCTGGATATTGGCTATCACCCTATATGAGGGATTTTTTAAATGAAGAATTTTCAAGAGTCTGGCACCATAATTTTCACCTTTTCGATAATGCTTTAAATTTAGATAGCTATGAATTATGGAGAGCACATAATAAAGCTAAGAGCAGATTAATTGAATATGAAAAATCGCATTCATGGATTTTGTTTGAGGAAAATTTGTTGACTATTGGATTCGGTCGCAGAATAGCTGAATATAAGCGACCGCTTTTGATTTTCACTGATATAGAACGATTAGCTAAGACAATTAAGAAAAAAGCACAAATTATCTATACAGGAAAAGCTCACCCTGCAGATATACTCTCTAAATCTTACATAAAAAAGATTAGTGAGTATAGTACTTATTTATGGAATTCTTATGATATAGGACTTGTATTTTTAGAAAATTATGAAATTAATTTAGCAAAATTGTTGGTTAGTGGAGTAGATTTGTGGCTTAACAATCCTAGAAGATATTTAGAAGCAAGTGGGACAAGTGGAATGAAAGCTGCTATTAATGGAGTTCTTAATTTATCCACATTAGATGGATGGTGGATTGAAGGTTATTATATGTCCGATAAAAAGGCAGGATGGGCGATAGGTCCTGAACCAACTGACCCAAAAGCCGAAAAATTAGATGACTCTTTTGATGCTGATGATTTATATAATAAACTGGACAAAGAAATTATTCCATTATTTTACAAAAAACAAGATGAATGGCGAGAAAGAATGAAATATGCAATAAAATTAGGGACTTACTTCAATACGAATCGTATGATGGAAGAATATGCTTTGAAGTCTTATCAATTAGTAAAACAACCAATATGGAAAAGTAAGGTAATCTAATTAAAAATACATTCTTGCTAAAAAAATAAAGATAATTTAAAAGAGTATAAAATCTTGCCTAAATTAAAGGAGGATCTATCTTTCCTTACGAATTATTAAAATTAAAATCCCTTTTTTTTATTTTAATTTATAAATTTTATATAAAATATTTAAAAAGCTAACCTTCTGACCATAATTTGTATTATTTAAATTCCTGTTCAATTTTAAAATAAATTTATAATGATTTAAAATCTAAAATGAGAAAAACCATGTCTAGTAATATTTTAACTTCAGAACAAGCAAAAACGATGACTATAAATGATATATATTCACAACTTTCAACCAACGACAAAGGTTTGAGTGAGAACCAAGCCAAAGAGAGATTAGAGAAATATGGCTATAATGAAATTCCGGAAAAAAAGGTTAGTCCAATTCTAAAACTGCTCAAAAATTTTTGGGGACCTATTCCTTGGATGATTGAAATTGCTGCGATATTATCTATAATTATACAACCTCCACGCTGGGACGATTTCGCTATCATAGTTGCAATGCTATTAATAAATAGTATTGTTCGATTTTGGGAAGAAAATAAAGCAGATAACGCAATTGCATTGTTAAAAGAAAAGTTAGCTTTGAAAGCTGAAGTTCATCGAGAGGGAAAATGGCTTGAAATTGAATCTAGAGAATTAGTTCCGGGAGATATCGTACATCTTAGATTAGGAGATATTATCCCTGCAGACATAAAACTTATTAATGGAGACTATCTCACTGTTGATGAATCGGTTTTAACTGGTGAATCCTTACCAGTTGATAAAAAGATTTCCGATATGGGCTATGAAGGGGCAATAATTCGTCAGGGCGAAATGGATGGAGTTGTAGTAGGAACTGCATTAAATACATTTTTCGGAAAAACAACGCAATTAGTTGAACAAGCAAAAACAAAAAGTCATTTTCAAAAAGCAATTGTTAAAATTGGTAATTATCTTATCATTATAGCGGTGGTACTTGTCGCAATAGTATTTATTGTTGGATTCATAAGAGACTTATTACCAGGCTCTCTGGTAATAAAGGAAAAAGAGAGTATTTACGGTTTACTCCAATTTACTCTAGTTTTAATGATAGCCGCGATCCCAGTGGCATTACCCGCAGTTATGATGGTGTCAATGGCAGTAGGTGCAATGGAATTAGCCAAAAAGAAAGCAATTGTGAGAAAATTACTTTCAATTGAAGAAGCTGCTAGTGTAGACGTTCTCTGCTGTGATAAAACGGGTACTTTAACGAAAAATGAAATTTCTATTGCTAAAGTTATACCATTTGGTAATTATTCGGAGAACGATATAATTCTCTATGGAGGTTTGGCATCAAAAGAGGAGAGTAAGGACCCTATAGATGACGCTTTCTTTGCTAAAATAAAAGAAGATTCAGAAATCAATTCATTATTTTCAAAATATAATCCTATATCTTTCAAACCTTTTGACCCCGTAAAAAAAAGGACAGAAGCAAAGTTAAAAGATAATAACGATAAAGATATTCAAGTTTCTAAAGGAGCTCTTCAAGTTATTTTAGGTTTAGTTAAGAAAGATCAAGTTTTAGAAGATAAAGTCAATGATCAAGGGAAAGAATTTGCATCTTTAGGATTTAGAGCGCTTGGAGTAGCTAAGTCTGACAATCAAGAACCATGGGAGTATATAGGAATCGTTGCATTACATGATCCCCCAAGAGAAGATTCATTTGAGACAATAAAAACAGCAAAATCTTTGGGAATAAATGTAAAAATGGTAACAGGAGATCATATAGAAATTGCAAAACAAATAGCAGGAAATCTTGGAATTGGCACTAATATCGTTGTATCTTCAGAAATTATAGGAAAAGAAGATGAAAATACAATAAGTCTAGTTGAGAGCGCAGACGGTTTCGCTGAAGTTTATCCAGAACATAAATATCATATTGTAGAACTTCTACAAAAAAAGGATCATGTTGTTGGTATGACTGGTGATGGTGTAAATGATGCACCCGCTTTAAAGAAAGCCGATATTGGATTTGCAGTTTCCAATGCAACGGATGCGGCAAAATCTGCAGCAGATATTGTTTTAACGGATACTGGAATATCAGTAATTATTAAAGCCACTACAGAAAGCCGAAAAATCTTTGAGAGAATGAAAAGCTATGCTGTGTATAGAATTGCAGAAACTGTTCGAATTCTTTTCTTTTTAGTGCTTTCAATTACAATTTTTGCCATTTATCCTATTACGGCTATAATGATCGTAATTTTAGCACTTTTAAACGATTTACCAATAATGACTATTGCTTTTGATAAAACAAGAATAGACCCCTATCCAGTTAGGTGGAGAATGCAAAGAGTTCTCATTTTATCTACTGTTTTAGGTATTACAGGAGTTATTTTTAGTTTTACAATCTTTTTAATTGGAAAATTTGTATTTCAACTGAGTTTAGCAGTGTTACAAACATTTATTTTCTTAAAATTAGCCGTCGCAGGACACATGACAATATATCTTACTCGTACAGAGGAGGATAACTTCTGGAAACGCCCCCTCCCTTCTAAAATCCTCTTTATTACATGTGAGACAACTCAACTAATAGCAACTATTTTCGCTGCTACAGGAATCTTCATGCCGGCAATAGGTTGGGGCTTAGCAGGCTTTATTTGGCTATTCGCTCTTGGTATGTTTTTCCTCACGAACTTTATAAAAGTTGCGGTGATCAAATTTTTAAGAAGAAAAGATAAAAAATAATAATTTTTTTTTTAATTTGAAATATTTAATATTAACATTGCTTTGTATTATTTTTTAAATTAAATTTTATCGAATTTATAAAATAAGTATTGGTATAAACCAAAGGTATAAAATTTAGTACTAATATATGAAAAAAAAGAGATATAAAATGAATATCAGTGTTAATTCATCTTATAATTAAAATGTCACAAGGTATATGCCTTACAACTTTATCTGCGATGGATCCCAATAATATTTCCTCAAACATAGAATGAGACCCTTTACTTCCTAATATAACTAGATCGACCTTTTTTTCCTTAACCATTTTACGGATATAAGAAAAAGGATCATGCTCATAAATTAATCTAGTTTCAATTGATACTCCCGCCTCCATAAAAACTTCCTTAGCTTTATCTAATATGGCTTGAGCATTTTTTTCATGCATTTCATTTGCCCTCTGAACATCTGGATCTTTAAGGGTATAGATATAAGAAAGATCATATGCGGGATGTATTAACATCCCAGCTGTTCCTGTATAATGTTCTACTGAATGAAAAACAATTACCTTGCTTTTTTGACATTTTTGAATTTCAATTCCTTTTAAAAGGGCATTGTAAGAGTGTTCTGAACCATCAATACCAATTAATATTGTTTTATAAATATTATATCACCATTTTGAATTTTATTTAAAATTCGTAAACTATTTTATTAAAAAGTATGGTCTAGGATTTTAATGATAATTATTTAAATTGATCCAAGAAAATTAAAAATTATATCTTAGTAACCTAGTTTTAATTCTTTTTTTATATTATGAATCTTTGTTCTTAATTTTAGAGCTGACACAGCTTGAACTGCTTCCTCAATACTATGAAAAACGGGAATGTTTGAAAGTTCTAAAGCTTCAATTATCAATCCATATTTTTGAATATAAGGAATAAAACATATTAATGGTTTCTTTTTTTGAGCGATGATATTAGCTATTCTCCTCCCGATTTGGAATGAAATTGATGGAGCATATGGTAGAATGAGTAAAATAATACATTCAATACGATCTATATTGGAAAGATATTGAGTAATATTTTCAACATCTTCATCTTGGGCTGAACCAGTAAGGTCAATTGGATTATTAAATGAACCTATATAGCGAACAACGGGATTTACTGATTCTTTCATCTCATCTCTTTCCTTTTCAGTAAATTCTACAGCGGAAAGACCGTATTTTTTAAGTATGTCTACACAAATGACTCCATGCCCCCCTGAGAGGGACAATATAGCTACATTACCATATATCATCATATTTTCTTCAAAGGGTTTTTTCTTCCGAGAGAGAATATTATATAATTTTAAAAATGTAAGCATCTCAATTTCTGAATCAGGTTGTATGATTAAATTCTGTTTTAGAGCTGCTGAAAGAATCCTATTATCTCCAGATAAGCTCGCTGTATGAGATTTTGTTGCTCTCTTTCCTTTCTCCGTTAAACCGCCGAAAAAAGTAATTATCATATCTTCCGATTGTTTTGCTAATTCAAGAAAATTTCGAGCTCTATTTAACTTAAACCCTTCCAAATAAAATGCAATATTCGATGTTTCTTTATCTTCTTTACTAAAATATTCTAACAACATTGTTTCATCAACAACAGCTCGATTACCAATAGATACCGCTGTGGACACTCCAATATTAATTTCACTAAACTTGTGAAAGAATTGATCCACTAAAACACCTCCAGATTGGCTGATTAATGCAACAGATCCTTTTGGTGGTCGCGTTATTCGTTCTGTAGGCATAAAAATGGTATCTAATAAAGGAGAAGAATAAACCCCTATGCAATTTGGACCTAATATAGCAATATCACTATCAAATGCGATTTTTTCTAACTTTCCTTGACGAATTATTCCTTCATTTCCTATTTCTGAGAATCCCCCTCCAATTATGATACAAGCTGGTATTCCTAAGTCAGCACAATCTTGCACATATTTTATGGTAACATCCGCAGGAATTGCAATAACTAAAAGATCGGGTATTTCGGGTAAGTCATCCAGTCTCTTATATAATGTTACTCCTTCAAGATTTCCTCCTTCGGGATGGATTCCATAAACCTTTACCGTCATTTCAAACTCATTTTTTAAGAAAATAATTCTTCCAGGACTTAATGGATTCTTTTTGCTGATTCCAACTACAGCCATCGATTCTGGTTTAAAGAGCTTTTTTAAATTCATTAACAATCAACTTTTAGAATAACATTTTGAAGAAATTAATATTTAAATTAATTTTACATCCAATAGATTATGAATGAATTAACTTAAATTCATATTTATTTTTGTGGATAATATTTTTTAATATTATTGTGTAATTTAAAGAGAGTATACAAATATTAATAAAGGAAATACCTTATTTGATTAATTTTTCATCAAAAGTAGTTAATAACTATTAAGGTATTGGTTTAAATAGTCTATTTTTTCTAAGCTAGTAAAATTCTATACTCTAATTAAGAGAAGGGAATAATAATTACAATTTTTATAAAAAATAAATTTGCCTTGAATCAATTTTTAGATTATGATAAATCGAAGCATCAATTATTTGAAAATATCTATTTAAAAGAGCAAAAATATGTAATAAAAATCCCTTTAAAGATTAATCATGATAATAATTCTAAGATAATTATTGAACATTTTGATCTGACAAAATATTTGTATTTAATAGCATACTAAAATCTGCCTAATCATTGAAATTTTTATGGATTTCCATTAAAGGGTTTATCTTCTCTTTTTAAAATAAGTTAAATAAGGTTATTGATTGAAAATATAAAAAACAGTCCATTTATAATTTTGAATGGCTAGTAATAAATATCTTTAAATAATTACATATTTTAATTTGATGAAATTTAATTATCATATTTTGTATCAAAATAATTTCTTATGAATAAAATTGAACAAATTGAAAGGTTAGCTCAGCATAATCATAATTTAGCCTTCCATGAAAGAGAATTAGCCAAAAAGGCAAAAATTTTAGCAAAGAATTTGAAATCTAGAGCAAAAGCAAGAAGAGCTTTGATTGAAAAAGAAGAAGAAATAGCTGATATCCGTAAAGCTCTAGCCGAAAAAAATGAAGACCTAGTAAACAAAAGGTTAGAAATTAGCAAAGAAGAAATTATGGACTTTCCAGAGAACATTTTAAGACATGAAAAAGAATACACAATATTTAACCATAAATTAGCTGAAAATTTAATTAAATTAACTAAGTTATCCCTTAAATTTACAGATATCGAAGAATTAATCGCAATCAAAAGAGAAAAATTAGCAAATACTAATCTAGAAATGGCAAAAATCCGTGATAATTTAGCAATAAAGCAAGAGAAATATGCCAAAACAGTTAAAGCACATGTTAATAATGAGGAAATAGTTAAAGCGGAAATGGATTATCTAAGTAAAGAGAAAGATCTAAAAAAAATTTATACCCATATAGAAAAAGATGTTAATGAATTAGTTATAGAAAAAAATAAACTGGCTGAAGTAAGTAAGGACATCTCGTTAAACTTAGCTGAACGTGAAAAAATTAGGCTTCATCAAGTATAATATTTAATTAAATATTTTAAAACATCTTAGGTATTAAATATGCAAGCTGTAAAATTGTCAGATAAAATATTTTGGATAGGAGCAAATGTTCATACAGAAGATATGTTTGAAGGAATTTGGCCAATACCAAATGGAATAGCTCTTAATTCTTATGTAATAAAAGCTGATAAAATTGCTGTTATAGAACTTGTTCGAGAATGGGGTGGAGCCTCAATGAGCTTTATAGAAAGCCTTAGATCTCTTAATTTATCCTTAAAAGATATTGATTACATTATCCTTAATCATCTTGAACCAGATCATACTGGATTTGCACACATTCTTAAATCTCTTGCACCAAAATCTAAATTTGTCACTACCGAAAAGGGTGCTGCATTATTAGATGGCTTTTATGCTATTAAAGAGAATATTATAACAGTAAAAAGTGGCGATTCGATAGATCTTGGACAGGGTAAATCTTTGAAATTTACAGAAATTCCCCATGTACATTGGCCAGAAACGATGGCAACTTTTGAGATCGATTCAAAGATTTTATTTAGTGGTGATGCATTTGGAGCTTTTGGGGTTCATCAAGGAAGTATTTTTGACGATGAAACTCCTCAAGCGAATAAATCTTATTGGGAAGATGAAATGTTAAGATATTATGCGAACATAATTGCTATGTTTTCTCCAAATGTTATTAAAGCAATTGAATCACTATCTCCTCTTGATATAAATATGATCGCTCCATCTCATGGTTTAGTTTGGCGTAGTAAACCAGAGGTAGTAATAAAAAAGTATATT
>Ga0307433_1001049_pt1 | contig 16734 bp, 20 predicted proteins | sample SalMarWE160210MG_FD_202166 | JGI IMG/M metagenome (GOLD analysis project Ga0307433, IMG submission 202166) | Salt marsh sediment microbial communities from the Plum Island Ecosystem LTER, Massachusetts, United States - WE1603-210 | ecosystem: Environmental > Aquatic > Marine > Intertidal zone >... | reverse complement strand
TTCAAGTTTTTTTCTCATAAAATCCAATACTTTTATTGAAAATTCTCTTCCTTTTTCGCTTCCGATATCTTCTCCAGGCATAAAATTCATAATACCTTCATTCATGCCTAACAAACCAATTGTGGAAAAATGGTTCTTCCAATATTCACCAAATCTTTGATAAATTTTTTTCAGATAAAATTTTGAGTAAGGGTAAAGTCCTTTTTCTGTGAAACCTTCAAGATTTCTTCTTTTTATCTCTAAACTCTCTTTTGCAAGTTCCATCAAATCTCCTAACTTATTGAAAAAGTCTTCTTCGTCAATGGCTATAAACCCCAGTCTTGGCATGTTTATTGTTACAACACCTATGCTTCCTGTTAAGGGATTAGCTCCAAATAAGCCTCCTCCTCTTTTTCTTAATTCTGTTTGGTCTAAACGTAATCGGCAACACATACTTCTTGCATCCTCTGGGTTCATATCTGAATTTATAAAATTAGAGAAATACGGGATTCCATACTTAGCTGTCATTTCCCAAATCATATCATACTCTGGGTCATCCCAGTCAAAGTCTTTTGTGATATTATAAGTTGGAATAGGGAATGTGAAAACCCTCCCCTCCGCATCTCCTTCTAACATGCATTCAGCAAATGCTTTGTTTATCATGTTCATCTCTGTCCGAAATTCTTTGTATGTCTCTTTCTGGGGCTTTCCTCCAATGATAACAGGTTCATCAGCCATATACGACGGGACTTTCAGGTCCATTGTTAAATTTGTGAATGGTGTTTGGAACCCCACCCTTGTCGGAACAGCAAGATTAAAAAGAAATTCCTGAATTGCTTGTTTTATTTCCTTATATGTTAAATTATCCTGTCTTATAAAGGGTGCTAATAATGTGTCAAAATTTGAAAATGCCTGAGCACCTGCACTTTCCCCCTGAAGAGTGTAAAAAAAGTTTACAATCTGCCCCAAGGCTGTTCTAAGATGTTTAGGTGGTTTTGATGCAACTTTTCCTTTAACACCTCTAAATCCAGTTATTAACAAATCTTTCAAATCCCACCCTACACAATATGCGCCTAAAGTTCCTAAATCATGAACATGAATGCTCGCACTTTCATGTGCCTTTCTAATAGCTTCTGGATAAATTCTTCTAATCCAGTAATTGCTTACAATTTTTGTAGAAATATAATTATTCAATCCCTGCAAAGAGAAGCCCATATTTGAATTTTCTTTGACCATCCAGTCATTTAATCCTATGTAGTCTTCAACCGCTTCAATAGTGTCAAATAGCCCTTTAATATTCCTCAATTCTTCATGGCTTCTTCTATAAAGAATATAAGCTTTTGCAACTTTTGCGTGCCCCTCTTCAATTAAAATTTTTTCAACTAAATCCTGGACCTCTTCTACTTCGGGAATTCCAAGATCTCCATATTTTTCTTCAAGTTTTTTTACAATAAAATCTGACAGATATTTTGCTTTCTTCCTGTCTCTTCCTCCGACAGATTTGACAGCTTTCCATATAGCTTCTGCGATTTTGTCTTGATTAAATAAAACAACACTGCCATCCCTTTTTCTGATTTTTGTCACCATTTTTTATTTTCACAAACCTTTCATCTCTTTTTTGAAATCTTTAATATCCTGAAAATCCCTGTATACTGAGGCAAATCTTATGTAAGCAACATTATCAAGTTTCTTTATTTTTCTTATTACAAGCTCGCCAATAGCAGAACTTTTCACTTCTTTTTTTCCGCGCCTCATTAACTGCTCTTCTATTTCATTTATCATCTTATCAATCTTTTCTTTTGGAACAGGGCGCTTTTCAAATGCTCTTTCAATCCCTGTCTCAAGTTTTTCTTTAACAAATTTCTCCCTTCGTCCGTCTTTTTTAATTATATAAAGTTCACTTTTAGCTATTTTTTCGTAAGTTGTAAATCTTTTTTTACACTTTAAGCATTCGCGTCTTCTTCTTATTCCTCTAGGAGACCTTCTTTTGTCTGTTACTTTAGTTTTTCCACCGCAATAAGGGCATTCCATAAGACATACAATATGTTGTAGTTTATAAATATTCCCACATCAAGTGGTTGTATTAATGCTTTTTATTTTAATGTCTGAAGTATTTAAAGATTTATTTTTACTTAGGTATGATAACAGGCTTCCATCACCATAAGGTAGGAGATAGCTATGAAGTAAAGTAATGAAGTTAGATATAAATCAGCTTATAAATTTTCCTGCTGGCCATTTTACATAAAATCTCTTAACAATTCTTCTCTAGAATGTGGACTTAAATAGGTTACAGGAATATCTGCTAGAGTAATAGCCCCTGTTTTTCCTTCTTGTTTTAACCTGTAAGCCCCTCTCGCAGTAGCGACCATAATGCCTGCAGTACCGTGTGAATTGCTCTCATATTCACAAAAGAACTCATGTTTTGATGGGTATGACCCTGTTTTTCCAGTCGCAATAACCAGACCATTATGCTGTTTTGAGTTTGAATGATTCACTAGAAATTCTTCCTCACTGACAAACTCAACACTAGTTTTATAACCCTTAAAATAAGATTTCATTTTTTTAGTCTCTTTCTCTATTCTCTCTTTTTCCTTAGGATTATCTGCCCAGTTTTCTAAAGTAATAATACATTCTCTTATTACTGTCTTTTCTCCTTCTAGAATTTCTTCACCATTTCTTGCTTTCTCAATAAGTTCAGGAATAGCATGAGTATACTGGATAGCGTATTTTACACCTTTTATGCCTAAAAGTGCATTTGAATGACCCATGCTTTTACCGCCCCTAGGATTTGTGCCATAAAACGGTTTTGGCTTTGGTCCTATGGCATAAGAATCAAATGCAATTCTGGCTGTAGAAAATGTCCCTGGATCCCAACCTGTTGAGATTACAGCTAATTTACTTCTTGATCTAGTAACTCTATCCATTACATTAGAATAGCTAAGTATTCTAGGATGAGTATCAAAGCTGTCTACTGTCACTTCAAAATACTGTGCAAAATAAGGTCCTTGTCCAAGTTCTAGCAATTTTTCATCCCCTTCCATGATTATTCTGGAGAGCAGTATTTTATTCTTAAGAATTTTTGAAACCTCTTTTTCGTCACCAAATAAATCTTTCTTAGAGCCACCACAAAGAAATGCGACCTCTGTACCAAGATTACTCCATCCTTTCTTATCTTTTATATCAAAAACAGGCACATCTAGATCCTTAACCTCTTTTAAAACTCTCTCACGGTCTCTAGATATTATTCCAACAAGAGTGATATCTCTGTACTTTTCTTCGTTTTCTTTAACTACATCATGAACTGCTTTTCCTATGTTTCCATAACCGACAACTATTGTCTTTATTTTCTCGGACATCTTAATCTCAGCCTCTTAGAGTATTTGCCATAGAATAAACTTTGCCTTTTTCTCCTTTTTCCATAGCATTAACGAGGAATGGTAAAGCTTTTTCTACTGTTCCTTGAGCATAAGTATCCCTCTCCAAAACCTCTGTCTGGAAAGTTAATTTTACCTTGCCATCAGGACTTGCTATTCTTATAAAATGGTCTCCATGTCCGTAAGTAGCAGTTCTGTCCCCTTTTGTCGGAACAAAATTAACTCCTAATTTCTTTATTGCATCTCCCCATTTTACAAGTGTTCCACTTATTGGATCTTTTTTTGTGTCTTGATGACTATCAACTCCATAACCAGAAAATCCCTTCAAAGCTCCTGGGAAAGTTTCACCAGCATATTTCAACATTGCCCCAAAAACAACCAAAGGAGTGCTCATATTTTTGTCAATAACAGCACAGATATTACTCTCTTTTACTGCTTTTTCTAATTTACTTTCTTCTTCTGGATCTACTCCTGTTCCTCCATAAATGAAGGGGATTTCATATTTAACAAATAAGCTATTAACACCATGGCCCTCTACTGTCGCAAAGTTTATTCCAAGGAGAGAATCCTTATATCCTTTCTTTAACTCTACTAATGTTTTTTCATGATCTTCTGGGGGGATTAGATGAATCCCTTTTGAATTATAATAATCAGCTATAAACTTGTCATCTATTTTCTTACCTTTTATCTCTTCACCAGTAAGAGCAGTATCATCTTGGTCATATTTAGCAAGATTAACATTCTTAGTCTCATTGACGATGTTCCCTATTCTTGTTGGCATATCGCCAGGCAATCCAACCAAGATAATATTTGCTTCTTTCATTTTAAATTATCCTTTTTTATTTTTATAGACTTATAAGCTTTATTACACTGAAAACGATATTAACTAAAATTTCCCACCAAAACATTTATAAACTATTATGAATAGGTATTCATAACTAAATAAGCCTGTAAAGGCAAGGAGAAAAAGAAAATGCCACAAGGAGATGGAACAGGACCAGCAGGACAAGGATCTATGACTGGAAGAGGAATGGGATCCTGTGCAGGTTATTCTGTACCAGGATATATGAATGGTAGATTTGGAAGAGGCATGGGTAGAGGTTTTGGTAGAGGATTTGGATGGAGAGCAAGAGCAATGCAAGTTATGCCAATCCAGCAACCTGCAGTGATCACAGAAAAGCAAGAAAAACAATTTTTGGAGCAGGATTTAAATGCTCTAAAAGAAGAAATGAAAGAAATAGAGAAAAGATTAAAAGAACTTAAAGGGTAATTAAAATATATGGGAAGAATGAGAGAAAATTTTAAAAATTTTTTGCCTCTTAAACTTTAGAAAGATCTAAGATGAAAGAAAAAATAGCTGGAATTGCAGTATTTGCTAATCTTTTATTAGCAATTGGAAAACTTATAGTAGGATTTTTAGCAGGAGCTACATCTATTTTTGCAGAAGGAATCCATTCAGGAATGGATGTTTTGTCTTCTGGAATTGGACTTATTGGGATTAAATTAGCTAAGAAACCCGTAGATAAAAAACATCCCTATGGGCATTACAAATTTGAAGTTTTATCTGGATTAATTATCACAATAATTTTATTTTTAACAGGAGGTTTTATTGTTTATGATTCTTTTAGAGGCTTTCAAAATCCCTCTGTCATTAATATTGGATATTTAGCATTAGGAATTATGATTATTTCAGCAGTAATTAATGAAATTATGGCAAGATTAAAAATTTATTATGGAAAAAAAGAAAATTCAATAAGCTTATTATCAGATGGGATTCATTCAAGAATTGATGTTTATACTTCTATTGCAGTGTTAGTAGGATTATTAATTGTGAAATTTTTAGGATTTGTTTATGCAGATTCTTTATTGGCATTATTAATTGGGTTGTATATTATTAAAGAATCTTTTTCATTAGGAAAAGAAGCCACAGATTCACTATTAGATGTTTCAGCAGGGGAGGAAATAGAAGAAAAAATAAGGGAAATCGGAATACAAAATAAAATAGAAATCTCGGATATAAAAACTCAAAAAAAAGGTTCTGCTGTAGTTGCAAATTTAGAGATTAAATTACCTAATAAGATAAGTGTTAAGGAAGCATCAGATATATCCAATGTTCTTAAGGAATCTTTAATTAAAAAAATAGAACCATTAGAATATGTAGCAATTCAAATAAAAAGCCACGATGTTACTGATTCATATTTCAAACCAAAAGATTTTGTTTCAAAAATAACTGGAAAAGGATTTGGTTGGCAAAGAAAGGGTAGATTTAAAGATACAATTAAAGAAGCTCAAGGCAAGGGTCCAGAAGGTTATTGTATCTGTCCAAAATGTAATTATAAAATAAAACATGAGAGAGGAGTTCCATGTTCAACAATTAAATGCCCTAAATGTAAAATAAAATTAACAAGAGGATAATATGCCAAGACCAAAAAGAATTAGAAGAATATTTTTTGAGCCGAGAATTAATTATTTCAAACCTGCGGGGGTATTATTAAAAGATTTGCAAGAAAGTGTTTTAACAAGGGATGAGTTAGAAGTAATAAGATTGATTGATTATGAAAATGTTAAGCAAAGTAAAGTAGCTAAGAAAATGAAAATAAGTCAGCCGACATTGTCTAGAATGTTAAAATCTGCAAGAAAAAAAATAGCAGATGCTTTAATTAATGGTCAAGCAATTAAAATTCAAGGAGGTAATTTTAAAATGGTTCAACAATCCCAAGGAAGAGGACTTGGTTTAGGAAGAGGCAGAGGAGCTGGCGGAAGAGGGAGAATGGGTGGTTCACTAGCGGCAGGCCCAGGAGGAATTTGCAAATGTCCAAAATGCGGATATGAGGAAACCCAAATAAGAGGTCAACCCTGCATGAATAAAAAATGTCCAAAATGCGGAAGTCTTATGACACGAGGGTAAAATTAAATTATAAGGAGATTAAAAATGAAAAAACTTAAGATTTACTTATTTAGACATGGACAAACATATTATAACAAAAACAAAATCTTTACTGGATGGAAGGATTCACGTTTAACTCCTTTAGGTAAAAAACAAGCAAAGATAATTGCAAAAAAATTAAAAAATAAAAGTATTGATGTTGCATTTCAAACTACTTTATCCCGTTCTAAAGATACTTTAAAAGAAGTCCTAAAATTTCACCCAGAATGCGAAGAGATGATAATTGCGAATAGAATGGTTGAGCGAAGTTATGGATTTTTAGAGGGAAAAAGCCACAAAAAAATCATTGAAAAATATGGAAAAGAGCAATATGAAAAATGGCACCGCGGATGGAATAATCCTCCAAAAAACGGAGAATCTTTTAAAATGATTGAAAAGAGAGTTAAGATTTTTATCAAAAATCTAATCAAATTCATGAAAAAAAATAAAGTAAATGTAGCTATATCTTCTCATGGAAATTCTATGAGATTATTTAGAAAATTAATTGAAAAAGCAACTATTAAAGAGACTTGTTCATGGAATATCCCTTATGATAAATATTTTGAATATACAGTTAAAATAAAATGAAAATTAAAAATATTACTATCTTGTCTGGATACAATAAAAAGAAAGAAAAAGAAATTATAGAAAAAATAGAAATTCTGGAAGGGCAAAAAATAGGAATAGTTGGACATACAGGTTCTGGAAAAAGTCAATTACTTTATGATATTGAAAAATTAGCTTATGGGGAAACAAAAACTAAAAGGAAGATTCTCATTAATGGTAAAAAAGCCGATAAAATTTTGAAAACAGATCCTTCTATTAAAATAATTGGTTATTTAACTCAACATATGAATTTTATGACTGACACTAGCGTTTATGAATTTTTAAAAACCCATATAATTACCAGAGGGAAGCATAAAAGCAAAGAGGAAACTAAAAAAATTATTGAAAAAGTAATAGACGAAGCCAATAAAATAACTGGTGAAGAAATAAAAAAAGAAACTAATTTGCTTATCTTATCTGGAGGGCAATCAAGAGCTTTGATGGTTGCAGATTTGGCATATGTTAGTGAATCTCCTATAATTTTAATCGATGAAATAGAAAATGCTGGAATAAAAATAAAACAGGCCCTTACTCTCCTTATTAAAAAAGGCAAGATAATTTTCCTGGTTACTCATGATCCTATGCTTGCATTAGATACTGATAAAAGATTTGTTATGAAAAATGGGGGAATTAACAATGTTATTCATACTTCTATAAGAGAAAAAGGGATAGCAAATTATTTTTCCTGGATAAATGATTATATACTGGATATAAGAGAAAACATCAGGGATGGAAAAAAAGTTGATGAATTAAGATTAATTTGCACGCCAGTCGGAGAGAAAAAATGAAAATTGTAATATTTGGAGGAACACCTGGAAGTGGAAAAACAAGCATAATTAAATTTATAATCCAAGAATTAAAAGATTTAAAAATTCATTATGTTAAGTTTGATGTTTTAAGCACTGATGATGATTTATTAATAAAACAAAAATTTGGGGTAAGTACAGAAAATAAAATTTCTGGAGAAGTTTGTCCAGATCATTATGCTGCTTTAGAAATTCCAAAAATAATTGAAAAACATAAAGACAAAGATTTGATAATTATAGAAACCGCAGGTCTATGTTTAAGATGTTCTCCTTATGTAAATGAAGGATTAGCTGTCAATGTTTTGAATATTTTAGCAGGAAAGCCTTCCGGGTATGGTCCATTACTAACTGATGCAGATGTAATTATTGTGTCTAAAGGAGATTTAATCTCCCAGGCAGAAAGAGAAATATTCAGAAGCAAGATTTTAGAAGTAAACAAAAATGGTTTGATAATTGATGGAAATGGTTTAACTGGAGAGGGAGCAATTGATGTATCTGAGAGAATAAAAAAAATTCCAGAAGTAAAAAAGACTCTCACTTTAAAAAATTCTATGCCTACTGCAATCTGTGGATATTGTTATGGAAATAAAATATTAGATTCTAAAGAAACATTAAATAGATATAATCGAGGGAAGGAATTGAAGGCAAGAGTTCCTAATTTAAATTGTGGTAAATGTGGATTTAAGTCTTGTAACGAGTTTATAAGAGCAGTTTTAGATAAAAAAATAAATGAAGATAGATGCCCTTACATAAAAAAATAAAATGGTAAAAATAATCAAAGAAAAATGCGATGGGTGTGGAAATTGTGTAGAAGTATGCCCTTTTGGGGTATTAGAAATTAAAAATGGGAAAGCAATAGTTAAGCATCCTGAACAATGTAAAAAATGTGGGGCATGCATGTCTGCTTGTCCAAATAATGCGATTAGAATAAATGATAAAGATAAAGGGGAAAAATAAAATGCCATGGGTAGACAAAAATAGATGTATTGGTTGTGGAATTTGTGTTAGGGAGTGCCCCGTCAATGCTATAAGTATGGAAAATGGAAAAGCAGTAATAGACATGAAAAAATGTATTAGATGTAAAAAATGCCATGAGATTTGTCCGAAAAACGCAGTAAGGCATGATAGTGAAAAAAATCAAAAGGAGGTATAAAAATGAAAGTAGCAATAAGTTCGATAGGGAAGGATTTAGAGAGTGAAGTAGATGCAAGATTTGGTAGATGTGTTTATTTTTTAATTGTTGATGTTGAGAATAATAAGATAAAAAATGTAAAAGCAATTAAAAATACAGCATCCTCTCAAATGGGTGGAGCAGGAATTACATCAGCACAAATTGTTGCAAATGAAAAAGTAGATTTAGTTGTAACTGCAAATGTTGGTCCAAGGGCTTTTTCAGTGTTTAGTCAACTTGGAATTAAAGTTTATCAAGGACAAGGAAAAATAAAAGATATTGTTCAGCAATTTATTGATGGGAAATTAACACAAATAACAGACTCAACAGGACCACAGCATATGGGTTTTAAAGAGTAAAATATTAAAAAATAAAGTTATAAAAAAACGATAATAACAGAGAAACCAAGAAAGCTTTAAGAAAAGTAATACATCCTAAATTTAATAAGAATCTTATTGCATTGGATATGATAAAAAATATTAATCTTAATAAAAATGAAACCAAAAAAATCTTCACAAAGCTCAGATTTTCTGGGTCCCAAAAATCCTAAAGGATCTTTGCGGATAGCAATTACAGGAGGGAAAGGCGGGATAGGTAAATCAACTATTGCAACAGCTTTAGCTATTGAATTAAGTAAAAAAAGTAAAGTTCTTCTTATAGATGCAGATGTTGACTGTCCAAATGACCATTTAATTCTTAACATAAAAAGAAAAAAAGTTAAAGATATTTATCAGCCAATTCCTAAATTTGATTTTAAAAAATGTAAAAAATGTGGTAAATGTTCAGAGGTTTGTAGAGAAAACGCAATTGTTTTTGTAAAAGATGAATTTCCAATACTTATTCCTGAAAAATGCATTGGATGTTCTGCATGTATGATTGCTTGTCCTCACGGAGCAATAAAAAAAGATAAGAAAAAGATAGGAACAATTTATTCTGGAAAAATCAAAAATTTAGATTTTTTAGCTGCTGAAACTGAAATTGGTGTTGAGGAAGAATCCCCTATTGTTAATGCTTTAAAAGATTATATAAAACATAAGGAAAAAGAATATGATTTTATTTTAATTGATACCTCCCCTGGAACTCATTGTAATGTTATCTCTGCTTTGCAAGGTTGTGAATTAGCTTTTTGTGTTACAGAGCCTACACCTCTTGGAGCCCATGATTTAGTTTTAATTTTAGAATTATTAAAAAAATTGAAAATACCTGCTAAAATTATTTTAAATAGAGCAGATATTGGAAATAGAAATCTTATCGAAAGAATGGTTGAAAAATATAAAACAGAGATTATTACAGAAATTTCTTATAACAAAAAAATTTTAGAAGCTTACTCAAGAGGTGAACCGATTAAAGATAAAAATATAAATAAAATTGTGGGGAGTTTAAGATGAAATTCGCAGTTATTGGGAGAGAAACTGAAGAGTTAAAGAGAAAAGTAAAAGAAAAAGGGTTTGAACATGATAAAGAAAATCCAGAAGTTGTTCTTTGTTATGGGGGGGATGGAATTTTTTTAATTGGTGAAAGGGTTTATCCTGGTGTTCCAAAAGTTTTAGTTAAAGTAAGTACAATTTCTAACAAAGGGCATGAAATAAAAATTGAAAAAGTTTTAGAAAAGTTCAATAAAAAAGAATTTACTATCCAAGAAATCAAAAAATTAAAAGCCGTTTATCAAGGAGCTTTTGAAAAAAGGAGTTTAGTTGGAGTTAATGACATTGTTATAAGAAATAGTTTGCCTACTGAAGCTTTAAGATTTAAATTAAAAACAAAAAATTTTAATAAGGAATTTATTGGGGATGGTTTAGTTATTGCAACAAATTATGGCAGTTCACAGGGAGCTTATTTTTACTCAATAACTAAAAAAGAATTTGAAAAAGGTATTGGAATTGCATTTAATAATGTTACAAAAAAACAAGAATTAAAAATAATTTCTGAAAAAGATGAAATAGAAATAAAGATAACCCGTGGACCGGGCGTTTTGGTCGCGGATAATAACAGGGATTATATAAACTTAGAAAAAGGAGACAAAATAAAGATTTTTCAAACAAATAAAATTGCAAAAAGACTTATTTTAAAATGAAAGTCCTAACAATTCTATCAGGAAAAGGAGGAACTGGGAAGACAACTTTATCAGCATCTCTTGCAGTGTTACTAGCTAAAAAAAACAAAATAATTGTAACAGATTGTGATGCAGATGCTCCTAACTTAGGATTAGCTTTGGGTTTACAAGAAAAAGATTTTTCTTTATGGAAAAAAGTTCAAACAAATGAAAAAGCTGTTTTTGATGGAAAGAAATGTAAAGGATGTAAAAAATGTTTAGAGGTTTGTAATTTTGGTGCAATAAAATGGGATAATAAAAAAAACAAACCAATTTTTAATTCTATGTTATGTGAAGGTTGTGGAAGTTGTATGTTAATTTGTCCAAATAATGCAATTAAATTAGTTAAAGTTAATAATGGTAAAATTGGAATTGCAGATTCAAAATATGGATTTAAATTTATATCTGGACAATTAAAGGTGGGTGCAACAGGAAGTGGAAAAATTGTTAGTTTAATAAAAGATGAAACTGAGAAACTTGGAAAAAAAGAAAAAGCAGAAATCATGCTTTCGGATTCTGCTGCTGGAGTTGGGTGCCCTGTTATAGCCTCTATACAAGGTTCTGATTATATTATTGCAATAACAGAACCCACCCCTAGTGCCTTAAATGATTTAAAAAGAGCTTTAAGAACAGTAGGGCATTTTAGAATTCCTTATGGGATTGTAATAAATAAATGGGATTTAAATAAAAATTTTAGTAAAAAAATTGAAGAATTTGCTGAAAAATATAAAATTCCTATTTTAGGAAAAATCCCTTATAATAAAGAGTTCGTAAATGCTTTGGTTAATTTAAAGCCAGTGGTTATTTATGATAAAAAATTTGAAGGAATATTCAAAAAAATATTAAACAATATCACTAAGTTTTTAAATAAGGATTGATGTTTTGTTTTATCTAATACAGAAATTTAAATAAATTCCTTATGGAAATAGAAATAAAATGCCCACAATAGAAATAACAGCTGAAAATTTCGAAGAAGAAGTTCTAAATTCAGAAATTCCTGTCTTAGTTGATTTCTGGGCGCCATGGTGTCAGCCTTGCTTAATGATGGCTCCTGCTTTAGATGAACTTTCTGGAGAACTAAAAGGAAAATTAAAAATAGGAAAAATAGATGTGAACAGACCTGAAAATCAGAAAATCTCTATCCAATATCAAATACAAAGCATACCAAATATGAAATTATTCAAAGATGGAAAAGTTATTAAGGAATTTATTGGCTTGCGCCCAAAAGAAATGCTGGAGAAAGAAATTAAAGAAGTAATCAACTTAGGCTAAATGAAAGAGAAAATCCATGACTTATTTATTGTAGGGACTGGCCCGGCAGGTCTGACTGCGGCAATTTATGCGCGCAGGTATCTTCTTGATACTTTGGTTCTAGGAGAAATGCAGGGCGGGATGATTTCTGAATCACATAGAATCTGTAACTTTCCAACACAGAATAATATCACAGGTTCTGAATTAACTCAGAAATTAATAAATCATGTGAAAGAATTAAATGGGGAAATTAAACAGGAAAAAGTTGAAGATATTGAAAAACAAGGTGAAGATTTTAGAGTTAAAACTAATAAAAAAGAATATTTTGCAAAAAAAGTAATTTTAGCCATTGGTACAAAAAAAAGAAAATTAAATATTCCAGGAGAAAAAGAATTTTTAGGGAAAGGGGTAAGTTATTGTGCTACCTGCGATGCTGGTTTTTTTAAAGATAAAATAACATGCGTTGTCGGCGGAAGTGATGCTGCTTTAACCGCAGCATTATTGCTAGCAGAATATGCAAAAAAAGTTTATATCCTTTACAGAAAAGACAGATTTTTCAGAGCAGAACCTTCTTGGATAAAACAGGTAGAAGAGAATAAAAAAATCGAAGTTCTTTTTAACTCAAACATAACAGAAATCTTGGGAAAAGAAAAAGTAGAAAAAATAAAATTAGATACAAAGAAGGAAATAGAATTGGATGGGATTTTTATTGAAATTGGTTCTGTTGCAAATGAAGAGTTTTCAAAACAATTAGAATTAAAGACTGAGGGCGGATACATCAGAGTAAATAAAAAACAGGAGACGTCTACTAAAGGCGTTTATGCTGCAGGAGATGTAACGGACAATCCCTTAAAACAGGTTGTGACAGCATGCGGAGAAGGAGCAATAGCAGCAAATTCCGCTTATGAAGAAATAAAAAGAGAGTCATCAGGATGAATAAACAAGAAGAAGTGAAAACGATAACTCAGGAAATCCAAAATTGCAAAAAATGTGCGTTACATAAGACAAGAATAAACCCTGTGATTGGAGAGGGTTCTTATAATGCAAAAATAATGTTTATCGGAGAAGCTCCTGGATTTAATGAGGACAAGCAGGGGAAACCCTTTGTAGGGCAAGCAGGAAAAATCTTAGATGAACTTTTAAATTCAGCTAATCTAAAAAGAGAAGAGATTTATATTGCGAATATTCTTAAATGTCGTCCTCTTCAGAATAGAAATCCTACTAAAGAAGAAATTAAATCTTGCACACCTTACCTGAACAAACAAATCGAGATAATAAAACCAAAAATAATTTGTTGCTTGGGTAATTTTGCAACTGATTTTATAATGAATAAATTTGATCTAAAGGATAAACTTCAGGGAATAAGTAGAATTCATGGAGAGATATTTAATGCTTCCACTTTAAATGGAGTCACAAAAATAATTCCATTGTACCACCCAGCTGTCGCAACTTATAACTCTAACATGTTAAAAGTTCTCAAAAAAGATTTTGAAATATTAAGATATAATTTGAATAAACTAAATGATAGTCTTTAAAAGAAAAGGGAATTAAGTATAAAGAAGAATCTGAAAAGAAAAATTAAAGAAGTAATCTAATGAGATAAAATGGGTAAAGAAAACATTGGAAGAAAGAATAAACTTTTTCAGTTATGGTTACTTATTGGCATAATCACTGGTTTTGCAGCAGTTTTATTTTTCTCTATAACTTATCTTAATGAAAAAGTCTTATGTGATGCAGACTGCAGAGAACAAAACAAAGTTTCGTTAGTTCTGGTATTATTATCTCTTTTTGGAATGTTTATAGGAAGCCTGACATTCTATTTTATCTCTGAGAAATACGAAAAAAAGATAACAAGAATGCATAAAGATTTAGGCCTTACCTTAAATTTCCTAGATGGAGAAGAAAAACCAATTATAAGTTCCATCCTGAATCATAAAGGGAAAATAACCCAATCAGAAATAGCAAAGAGTACTGGCTTGTCAAGAGTAAGGATATTCAGGACTCTGAGAAAATTAGAGGAAAAGGGAATTATAACAAAAAAACCTCATGGAATGACTAATATTATTGAATTAGAAGAAGAATTAAGGAAAGTTTTGGTCGAATAAATTTATAAAAATCTAATATTCTTTCCTATTTCAAAATTTGAAACAAACTTATATAAATCGTTTCATCTGAGGTAATTTTATGAAAATAGAGAATAAACTTTTGAGTATAGGAATAATCTTGTTTTTATTTCTAATTTCTATGAATAGTGTTTTAGCACAAGAATCTGATGAACCGATATGCGCTGTTTATATAACTGGTATTGGTTGTCCAAACTGTGCTTTTACAGATCCTGCTTTGTTATCTGAATATACCACAACATATCCTGATTTAATTATATTTGAATATGAAATTTATGGTTTAAGATCAAGTAATCAGGGCACAGCTAATCAATATTTTGAATCTTATATCCCAACTACAAGGGCAGGTGTTCCTTTTATAATTTTTAACAAAAATCAGCTTGGTCTGGGGCGGTTCCAGGTTTTGGATTCTAATGAAATAATTGAAGATTTGGATTCAAATGATTTTCCTATGCCTGATGGAACTTCTGTTAGTTTTGAGAGCTTGGACTTGACAAACCTTCCTGGAAAAATAAAAATCTGGACAAAAGACAGAGTTTTGATTTCCGAAGTTGGCGGAAACAATGACTTATTAAAAGAGATTTTGACTACTGAAAATCTTTCTGCTTTCTTAGAAGATTATGACTTTGAGAAGATAGAGCCAGAGCCAATTTTAATTTCTGGCGGAAAAATTGAATTCTCTAATGCTGTAAAAGTGGATGATTGGGTTTTGGAGTGGAATAAGGAATCACAAGGCAATAACAATAACGGAGGAGTAAATCCTGTAACCCAACCATTCTGGAAATCATGGCCCTGTACTTTGATTTTGGTGATTCTGACCATAATTTTATTTTTTATCTACAAATTTAAGAATGTAAAAAAATGTACATGCATTTGCCTGACTGAGAAGAAGAAAAATTACCTTATTATAGGGGGTTCATTATTGTTCCTGATTGGTTTTTTCATTTTTGCCAAGAGTGTTTCTCCAGAGTCCTTAGAGAGATTAGGCTATAGTTTGCCTTTACCTTTATTTACTTTCTTTATTGCTTTAATTGACGGATTCAATCCCTGTAATTTGTTTGTGCTTACTGTATTGCTTGGATTGCTTGTTTCTGCTTCACATTCAAGAAAAAGGATTTATGCTATTGGTTACACTTTCATATTTGTGGTCTTTGTGATTTATTTTCTGTTCATGGCAATATGGCTGAACATTTTCAAGTATTTTGGTTTTATTACTCCTTTGAGAATAGGGATTGCTTTGATTGCCTTGACAGCTGGTTTAATCAATTGCAAAGAATTAATTGCATTTAGGAAAGGAGTAACATTAATGATACAAGAACAACATAAAAATCCTTTGTTAAAAAGACTGAAAAGAATGAGGGAGATAATTGTTAATGGTTCTATGCTAACCTTGATTTTAGCATCTATTAGTTTGGCTGCTTTTGCATCATTAGTGGAGTTGCCCTGCACAGCTGGTTTCCCGATTATTTACACTGGAATCTTAACCGGGAAAATGCTGGCAAATAGCTTTTTTTATTACCTGTATTTGTTCTTCTATGGTTTAATATATATAATCCCCCTCCTTGTGATAATTACTCTTTTTGGATTCACTTTCAAAGGCAAGCAAATAAGCAAAAGGCAAATGCAGGCGATAAAATTTATTGGCGGCCTAATAATGATTCTGCTTGGATTAATTTTATTAATCAACCCTAATTTAATTGGAATTGGTTTCGGATAGAAATTTTATTCACTATAGCTCTCTTTGATAAAAACCTCTGATTTTTTCGATTATTTTTATATGTGTCTAAAAGGTATAATTTATATTTATATCTCTCCTATGATTCTCATAAAAATTTATAAGATAAGTATTCTATTAGTTCAGATTAATAACAAAATGGAAGGACTAAAAAAGAGGAGGAGACATTTTTTGATACTAATAATTGTATGCTCTTTTGTTTTTTTATATTCATTAGGTAATTATTACTTTCATTTTCCTTCTTTAAGTCTTACAGCTTATTCTTCTTATTATTTAGGCTCGTCTTATAAACAAATAATTCTAATACAAAATACGGCAGAAAACCAGACAAACTATCAAGTTAGATTAGAATTAAACTCTTCAAATACGGGTTCTCACTTTGACTGGACAAATGATGGTGATGATATAAGATTTAATTATTATAATTTAACAGATGGAGAGGAAATACCTTTGTTTTATTGGATTGAGTCATGGGATTCAACAGCTCAAGAAACAATAATTTGGATAAATGTCTCTTTTTTGGAAAATAATACAAACACAACAGTGTATATGTATTATGGGAATTCTGATCTAAGTTCAACCAGCAATGTTAATGATACTTTTATAAGAGTGATGGATGACATAAGAGCAAGCTGGCATTTTGAAGAAGGAGGAAACAGTACAACTGATTA
>Ga0307433_1001048_pt1 | contig 16742 bp, 18 predicted proteins | sample SalMarWE160210MG_FD_202166 | JGI IMG/M metagenome (GOLD analysis project Ga0307433, IMG submission 202166) | Salt marsh sediment microbial communities from the Plum Island Ecosystem LTER, Massachusetts, United States - WE1603-210 | ecosystem: Environmental > Aquatic > Marine > Intertidal zone >... | reverse complement strand
AATGAAATGAGGGGCCAAATCAGTAATGGTAATATTTTCTAAAAAATGATTTAATTCTTTAAATTGCATTATTTAAATATAAGTGATCGTAAATTTATAAATTGTTATTCCGTTCAGTTTTTTTATAAAATTACGATGGATCGTTCAGAGAATTCAAAAAAAACCTATAATATTTTTAAAATCATTTCAATCAATCAGGTTGTTTTCGTGTTATTATTAATAGAGAGACTGAAAGCCTTTATTTCTTAAGTTAACTAACTTAATAACCAGTTGCTTCATTATGAATTTTTTGATTTGGTAAATATCTGTTTAACCAATTACTCCTTCACCTATTAATTCGTAAAAATTACTTATTATTCAAGGGGAATTTTCAAAATTTGGAATATATAAATAATTTAAAAAAAAATATTTAAAAATATTTCAAAAAAAAAACAAAACTACTCTACTCTTTAAATTTCTTTAAGTCCATTATAATACGACCTTTAAACTCCTAAGTGATTATCACCTTAAGAATTTAGTAGTATTTTATGGCCATCCTGAAATTAAATTTTTTAACACAGTACAAAAAAAATTATCAGGTCCAGGATAAAAAATGACAAAATAATCATATATTTATTAAAAAGGATTTGAAGGGTTGTTTTCACATTCTCCTAGAGAAGAGGGAAGAGGGTTTAGAACTCCCTAAGGGAGTTCATACCATCTTAAGAGGTTCTATAATATTTATTAACAAGTAATTAAAATGCTTGACTTCCCGTTCTATTATAGAACGCGTGATGAGTGGGCCTGCGATATGATTTTCATAACGCAGTATTCCTCTAGAGGAATGTTCCTATCATATCTTTATGGTTATAATAAACAACTCCGCGATTTTAAGGATCGACTGGGAGTCGATTCTTTTCCCACGGCCCCTAGCTCTTATTTTATTAAGAGAAGGTGAGATGAAAATCATCTCCCCTCAAGAGCCATATTCAACCGTTATGAAAATCATAACGCTTCAAGGAAATATTTAATTGATTATTTATTGAAGGCAAAAAAATAGGAAAATTTTACCTGAATTAAAAAAAATTCAAAAAAAAACAATATTACTCTACTCTTTAAATTTCTTTAAGTCCATTATAATACGGCCTTTAAACTCCTAAGTGATTATCGCCTTGAAAAATTAGTAGTAATTATTTTTTTAAAAAAAAAAATTCAATACCATATATCTCTTTTTCAAAAATTTACGACTCGTGTTCTTCAATTATATGAGAGATGTATATATTCTCTTAAATTCCTTCAACTCTTTAAAAATATTGATCGATCAATATTTACCAAAAATTATATGAAAATTAATACATTCTATATATTATTAAGAATGAGCAATTAGCTAATCTGTAAAAAACCTATTTATCTTGTGAAATGGTATATTTATCTTGTGAAAAACCCATTTATCTTGTGAGAAAGATATGGGTTAAAAATTATAACCAAATTCAAAGATCTATCTTTCTTTTTATCTTTTTTTTAAAAAATAATAATAGATATTGATATAAAAAAGCCTCACAAGATAATTTGGATTTTCACAAGATAAACATGTGGTTTCACAAGATAATTTGGATTTTCACAAGATAAACATGTGGTTTCACAAGATAATTTGGATTTTCACAAGATGGTAGAATTAATATAAAATTTATATCTTCTAATTATTTTTTTTATTTACTAATATTATTTATTTCTATCATCAAAACAACGAGATAATTAAATGATTAAAAAATAAACGAATATTATTAAATTTAATATTAAAATCAAGAAACTTAAGAAATCATTAAAACGAAAAAAACAATGTTTTTTCTTACGACTCGTAAAAAAATTCTAAAAATTTTTGATAAAAATCAGAAATAATAAAATTCTCTCCATTCTTGGATAATGAATTTAGAACATATCTCTTTTTTTTGACCTGATAAAATTCTCTAACTATTAACCCTTCGTTCTTTAAAAAATTAAGGTATTGGCTAATATTTTTATAATTAATTTTGGTTTTCCTAGCTAATTCTCCGGTAGGTATTGAATTATTAACCTTTTTTAATATAAATAATATTTTGAGATACTTTATATTTCTAAAGGACATTTTCCTCTCTTAAAAAGTCATTCTATTTACTGGCCTTAGGTTCTTAGAATCGTATTTAAACATGTCATAATATTTTAAGAATTTTTTTACGATATCTCCTGCTAAAAGATTTGATATTTTGGTGGTAAGATCATAATCTAATACTTGTTCAATTAAATCAGGAATATTCTCTTTTTTATTTTTCACATCTTTAATTGAATTTTCCAAGTATGATTTATAATTCTTTTCAGCTTCTTCTATAAAATCCGCATTAGGATTTGTTATTATTGGTTTTTCCCATTGTTCATTACTTTCGTTGACAAAAAATTCATGTAATGTGCTATTTACTAACTCGAATAAATTATCTTCTATTTCTTTTAAAAATTCCCTCATGGTAAATTTCTTTTTTTTTGGAATATTAGAAAGGATTTTTAAAAACATCTCCATTTTTTTTATCACACTTCCTTTTTTATTTTTTATCAATTCCGAATTGAAGAAACTTCAATTTCGATAGAATTTTAATTCATTTTAAAATATCGTTCTTTAATTTGATTAATTCTTCTGATTCAAGCAATTCGTTTAATATTTGTTTAAAAATTTCTTCATTACAGGTATAATCTAATCTTAATTCATCCATTAACCAATCTAGTTCAATCGGACTTTCAACCCCCTCGCCCATCTGCTTTATTTCTTTTAGGAGCTTTTCTTTAAATAACGATTTCTTGATATAATAAGTTGCTCTTCCCTTTTTTGTAATAATATAACCGACTTTTTCAATGAACTCTTTAATTTTTTCGCTCTCATATAAACTACGATATTTTGCGTTCTCTAAATTTAGCTTTTCGGGCATGTAATCGTCTATACTATTATTAGAGCTATTTTTTATAAAATCTCCATCTATTATAAAACCTCTATCTATGGATGCTTTCAGATTACTACTATGATAAGGGCCATTAATCCCGTTAGGGTCTGGAAAATAATGAGCCTCTAAAAATTGTCTTATAAGTGAAATATGTTCGCGAATAGGGATCGATTCATGAATTTCCATTAATAAGTTAAATGTATCTTGAAAAATTTCGTTCATATCGAGATGATTTAATTTTAACCCTCTTATTTCATTGTATTCAAAGAAGGGAATCATTAAATTGACCAAATATTTTTGTAAATATGCTAAATCGCTTTCATCAATCTCCATTTTAAGTCTCATGGCACTTATACCGCATAATAGTTTAATCAAAACTCTAAATTCTCTTACATTTGCTCTCTTTATATCTCGCTTTGCTCGTAAAAGTTTAATATATTCTCTTAGCTTTTCTTGCATTGGTGTAGAGATTTTTTGAATTGGATAAATCCGTTTTACTTCGTTGATATAATTATAGATTATTTTTTTATCAATATCCCCCTCGTCTTTATTAAATAGTCGTTTCTCTATTATCTCTTCTATTTGAGTTGGTAAATCAGGTATGGTATAATGAAGGTCAATTCTCTGTAATGTAGATTCCTCAATCTTGCCAAGATTATCTCTGAGGGGAATACTGTAATTATATCCTTCGCCTGCATCTCCGTCTTGTTCTTTATTTTGATAATTCATGAGCCAACCTACCGATAGCTTGCACTCTGCATGTAATACGGTTCCATCAGATCCTTTACCTATGTACCCGTCTTCTAAGTTTTTTATTGGACTTCTCAATGCTTTATCGCCAAGCATTTTTGCAGATTCATCAACAACGAGAAATTTCTTATTATAATAGGCAAAAGCACCATATCTTATTTGGAAATCTTTGTCTTTACCTCTCTGGCTGGTCGGGAGGAAAGCCATTGGTGTACTATCTTGTCCGGAGATTCTACCTACATTATTTGCACCTAAAATATTTCTAAATTCAGATATTATTGAACCTTTAAATAATGAGGGCTTACTCCCCACTATAAAATTGATTGAACATCTATTCTTGGATAAAGTGTCCCATGAATCGCTACTTATAATCCCTAATAAGCTTATAATCTTAAAAATGCGATATGCATGAATTCCCTTAGTTAATGGGTGAATTGAATCCATTATTTGATGGTGATAGTTCCTGTCATTCTCAAATCGCTTGTATAGTTCTTTAATAATTGCTGGATCAGTAATCTTTAACTCAATTGGGTTAAAATCTATTACTTTGATGAATTCATGCACTTTTTGCTCTTCTTTACGTGTTCCTATCTCCGAAGGATCAAGCTTAATTATTCCAATTATTTCTATAATGTCGTTTAAATTTATTTCTTGTGTCTTTCCACTAAAATAATCAAAATCAAGGAATGTGTAACATTCTTTTTCGTTTTGATTTGAAAAATTAATTTCACCGATTCTAAAGGTTCCCATTTCGCGGTATTCCTTTATTTCTTTCACTCGAAAGTCGTTATATCCATTTGCTTTACAGCTCCTATTTATGCAGAATTTAGGAACCCTATATTTTCCTTTCCTACCTCTAAACTGTACTATATCAAAATCAGTTCCGCATACTGAACAGGTGTAAGTTATTAAAGTAGCAATATTTTCGCGAAAAATCTTTAAATCTAAGAATCTCGCTCGGATCCTAATTAATTTATCAATATAAGATTTTGTTCCCAATGAAAAATTATCGTATAAAGGCATGTTATCTTTAATTTCTTCTAAATCAAACGATAAGTTTATCGCTTCAAATTTACACGTGTCCTTCTTCTTAAGAAATTCGTTTATATCTCTATCGAATCTCGCTTTATCAAGTAATTTTTCGCAATAATCTTCAATTGCATTTTCAGGGTTCTTTTTTGTATAATTATATAACTTTTCATTGAATTTCATTATATCCTTTAATTTCAAGCAGATATACGGATAAGGTTTATTATGCATGACTATTTGTTGTCTTAGGTCTTCGATATAACTTTTATTAGAGTTAAAGAAATCCTCAATAATATTCATTCTAACTAAATTAAAAGGGCCTGTTTCTAGATTATCTAATTCCTTCTCTTTCGTTTCTCTTTTTCTTTCTTTTTTATCTTCTAAAGTCATTATTTTCGTTCCTCTTTTTTTATATTCTGTTTAATTAAATATAAAATATCAACTGTGAGATTAATCCAATCCAAGCAATCGTCAACAATTTTTAATTTGTTTTTTGGATCTTTAATATACTTGATTTTATAATCTACAAAATCAACAATATCGGCTAAATTACCCATTACTGAATGGTTTGACATTTTTTTAATCACTTCCTTTTCTTTTTTTTATTAATAAATTTGAAAACATAATAAGTTAACTTACAATAACTACAATAATAAACGAAAACAGCAAATTCAAGGCTATTGCTAATATCTTTCCTTTGGATTTGGCAAATCCAGAGATTCCTGCCACATTCCTGGCAAGTAAATCGCTGATAACTATTCGTGGTTCTGGGATTGGTAACTATCATTTTACATTTTTTTTTCTCTTGTTATTATCAAATCCAATGTTTTCCCAATTTCGTCTTCGATCTTTCCGATTATGTTTTTAGTGCTTAACCCTCTGAACTTGTTAACCTTCATGCAACATTGAAACAAAATACTGGTGCAAAACATCAACTCCGCCACCGCTTCTATCTCATACATCAATTTTTTATGTTCTTTCAATAAACATGTTATTGTCTTTTTCAGATCGTCAATTATTGTGAAATTAACACGGTAATCTGCATAGGGCATAACGTCATCCCCTAAATATAAACAAATCTTTCTTGAAAAATTGAGGTCCATCTCAATTCCTATTTACCAATTAATAAAAAGAAAAAAATATAAGATTCGAATTATATTTTATTTTGTAGGAAAATAAATATAAGATTCCTCGTTAACACATAGATACAATCACATGGCTTGCTCGGCCTTTTTAGGTATCGTGAATGGGGTCTCTTTTTTTTCCTACACTTTTATTTTTGGTAAAACCTCCTCTCGCTCTGATTTTAATTGGTTGATCCGGATATTGATCCTTTTTAATTTCTCCTCAAAAACCTCATAAGAATCGATCAATGTTTCGCAGATCGCCTTTCTATCGTTTTTCTGCCCGATTTTAATCACCCATCTCAAATTCCTTTTTTAGAATTTTCTCAATCTCCTTTTCGATTGTCGTTTCGTTTTCTGTAGCTCTTTTCTTTATTTTTTTATGAAATACATTTGGAACTACAATTCCTTTTTTTATTTCCATTTTTTTAACCTCTTTTTTTAAAAATTTTTTAATTTTTTTAAGATTTTTTAAAAATTTTTTAATTTTTTTAAAGTTTTTTAAGAATCTTTAAAATTTATTATTTAAAAATTAATTTATTTCTTTTTAAAGTTGATGGAATACCCCCTTAATAAAAAAAATCCGACTAAATTAAAAAAAATAATAAATTAGAAACTCAGCACTCTTATTTTTATGTTTACATCTTGTAAACATCCTATAAACATCCTATAAATATCCTATAAATATGGTATAACCACTTAATAAAAAAAATCCGACTAAATTAAAAAATAATAAAAATATTGATTTAAATATTATTAACAAAAAAGTTATATTGAAATATCCAGATAAGGATACCATTTATCGAATAATTCTAATTTTTGTTCGAGAGTAAGTTTCACGTATCTATCCCTATTGAGACTAATCGCGTGACCTAATAAAAATTCTAGATCTCCATCAGGACATTCCATTAACTTTCTAAAAGTGTTTAATGTCCTCCTGAAAGTATGACACGTTATAACCTTTTCAATTTTCAAGTCTCTTAAAACCGTCTTTAAATACGCATTAAATTGTCTTTGACCAAATCGCCTAGAATGAATAGATAAAAACAGAGCTTCCGTATTTACATTTCTCAATTTTCGTTCTTTAAGATAAATCTTTAAATATCTTGATAATTCCTTAGACATGTAATAAAATTTTTCTCCGGTTTTACCTTTCGTTTTAATGCATCTTTTTTCTAAGTTTACATCGTTGTAATTGATGTTTATCAGTTCTCCTTTTCGCATTCCTGTTTCGGTGAAAATTCTAAAGATAACATAATAGTTGAAATGTCTTAATTTCAAATGATTTAAAATATCATTTACCTCTTCTTTTGTCATTACGACGTCTTTATTTGTTTTCGGTTTTTTATGGACTATTCCATTCCAACTAATTGAATGTTTTGGAATTACTACTATAAATTTATATTTTCGGTAATATTCCATGCTAAAATTTAAAAAGCTAATTAAAAGAGTCCATTTTAATTTTTTGCTAGTTAAGCTTAACGAATCCCGACCTTTCAAATAATCGAAATAATCTATAAGATTATCTGTATCAATTTCAAAAACATCACCTTTATATCCAAAATATTTTGATTCAAAGAAATAATTCAATGACGATTTTCTAGTTTTAACTGATTGTTTTGAATGCTTATAATGATTCAAATAGGTTTCAATAATCTTTTCGTTTTTCGGCCTTTTCATTTTAATCTATACCTTCCTTTTGGTGTTAATTCGATATAATCTTCTTCATGAAGTTCAGAAAGCACGGAAAAAATGACCTCTCTATCTAGGTTTGTTTTATCTATTATCTCTTTAGGATTTAATGTGTCGTGTGCTTTAAATAAATTAATTATCGTGTTTTTTGTGTTAGAATCTGCTTTTAGTGAAAATTTCTTAATCAACGTTAAACTATTGTTCATGACATTAAGGATGTTTGTTCGTTCTAGCGTCAATTCTTGTAATTCCATTATCTTCTTAGTATTTTGAGTTAATTGTTCCAATATTATCGGATTAAATTGAAGGTTTGAAGATCCCTGAAACAATTCTGGATTTTCTAACTTCCTGACATAATCGAAGATAGCAATTCGGCAAAAATTAGACATGGAAGTATGTCTCTTTTTAGCAATACCATCGATTTTTTCTTTTTCTTCTTGACTTAAAGAGACTTGAATGAAGATTCTTTTATTTTCGTTCTTATCGTTTGACATTTTTATTTAACTCCAAAATTAATTTTTAATTATTATAATAATATATTTATCATCATATAAATGTTATGATCTAAAAGACAATAATGAGAGTTATTCTCTAATTTTTAATGTATATGTTATGAATATTATGATCAAAATAATCCATAATAATCTCTCTTGAAAAGATATAGCCCTTAATATTCTTTACCCATTCAATAAAACAGGGTTATATATTTCTTATATTTCGTTATTAAAACTCAATTTCTATTATATTACTATTTCTTACATTTCTTATAATTTCATGTTTTAATTTACTCAATATTATAAATAACAATACTGTTATTTATTAGAGACAAATAACAAAAAATAACATTTAAATATAATGATAAATATTAATTAAATAACAAAAAATAACAAATAAAAAAGAATGAAAAAATGTCAAAAAAATATGAAATATTAGAATTGTTAAAACATGAAGAATATACGATAAAAGAAATTGCCGGGCATTTAAAATTTAACGAAAATGACGTGAGAGTTTATATTAATAGACTAAAAAAAGATGGCCTAATTAAAGAAATTGGAAAAAAAAAAAGATACATTATATATGCTGCTAAAGAACAAGAATCTCAAAACAATGATCATTACAATAAAATTAAAGAAGGTTTTAATCAATTTAATAACCTTTTTGAATCTTTAATTAAAAATAGTCAAATAATAATTAAAAATAGTCAAATAGATAATTTTAAGCTATTAATTAAAGAAAAAATTGATATAAACTTGATTAAAGAATTAAATTCGGAGATGAGCTTTTAAAAATGTCGTATTTTGAAGATTTTTTAAACATAGATGTAAAAGATTTACCTGAAGAAAAAAACAAAAAAGAAACAATCCCTGAAATTGAAAAAACTATTGATGAATTAAAAACATCTAAAAAAATCGTAGAAAAAACAATTTCTAAGGAATTTAACTTAAACTTAGAACTTGAAGAATTGGCTAAAACATCAGAGTTTCAAAGATTAATCTACAAGGCATTATTAGGTAAAGTTCATAGGGGAAGTAAAGAAGACTTAACAAATAAACTTGGAATAACACTTAAACAATTAAGAAAACTAAATAAATAATCTTTTTTTGTAAGATTTGTTTTTCTTTTTTTTTTTTATGATATTTTATAAGATTTGTTTTATTTTATCCAGGACCAGGTAGAAAAAGAATTAAAATTTTCTAAAAAGTAGAATAATCCAAGATCATTTGAAGAGTCTTTAAATAGTCATAAAGCGTTCTTTTAGAAATATCTAAAATCTCTAAAATTTCTTCAGGTACATCATTCACATTAAGATCTCGAATTCTATATATTAATATATCACCACTATTATCAGGATATTCTTCTTTTAAATGAGATCTCAAGATTATTAATAAACAAATTAATTTTCTTAAAGATTTTATTCTTACCTTGCTTATATCAGGATATTCTTCTTTTTCGTAATATTCTCGCATTGTTATTCTTCTACTATTTATTTCAGAATGTAATTTTTTAAACCGTTCAGGATCTTCTTTTTTAATTATTTGCATTATTTTAATTAATTTTCCCGAACATCCCATGCTTGAACTTTTATAAGCTATTTTTCTTATGATTTGATCTTTAAAATTATTATTTAATTTCATAATTATGATATTATTACTAAATATTAAAAACTTGTCATATTATGTCAAAAAACTAAAGAAATTAAAAATCAGAAAACCAAGACTCTTTCCTTAACGCGATTATTTGATCCAAGATCAGGGATCTAAATGGGCGTTTTTAAAAAGTTACGCCGGCGTAACTTTTTAAAAATAATTATTTAAACGCTTCATAAAAAGTTGTAAACAAACGCTATAAAGAAAATAATTCAATATATTCTTTCAGAAATATAAAACAGAAGCAATTTTTTAAATTTACAACTATAACGATTCAAATTTGTATTTTACTAAAAAAAGGATCTAAAAATATAAGATCAATCTCAAAAGTAATTGATCTTCAAAAAGCTTATAAAAAAGTTAATGAAATTTCAGTAATATGATCAAAAATCTAAGAATAAAAAGCTCATGTATTTCGGTTACCATCAACCGATATGAATTTCATATTAGTTTAACAGGGATCCAAGCATTTATTTTTTTAGACGTGTATTTATACTATTTTCTTTTGAAGATGTGAAATTTCAAATCTTATCGGCATTTATTTTGATTCTTTTTAAAAAAAAGTAAGTAACGCCAACATTTTTTGTTACACATAACATTAATGCATAACAAAAAATGTCACAAATCAGAATATCTTAAAATTCAAAATAAAAAATAGTTAAAAAAAAATCCGTGTTATGTTATGATGTTATGATTTAACGAAAGGTTTAACTCTGAATTAAATGGTAATATAACGAAGCTTTTCTAAGAATTCGTTATGTATTATTTGATTTAAATCATAACAAAAAATACAAATTTGTAATTAGAAAAATTTACCAAAAATCAAGCTATTGAATGTGCTTTCATTGAAAACATTCAGAGAGAGGATCTATCGGCAATCGAGGAAGCAAGGATGTTTGAAACGCTTCTAACAAATCTTCCAAAAAATTCACATGTGAACCAGAAACAAAAAATCGAAGAAATTTCAAAATAATATAACTTATATATAAAAATATAACTGAAAATATGGATCCAAGATCAAAATATAAATGGTATAACTGATTCCGGGAAAAAAAACGGAAGGTAAAAGAGACCGTAAAAAAGAATTTTCAAAAACCTAACGCAGAAATAGAAAAAAAAATTCCTATGCTAGAAAATACGACTGCATATAAAGTTGCTAAAAAAATAAGAGTTAAACCCAAACTGGAATGAAATATGATAAAAATCTATCAATTGCAAAAGAAAAAGAATTAAAAGAAGTTCAATATAAAAATAGAAAATAAAAAAAAAATAATAATTTAAATTTTAATTTTTTTTAGTTTAGCAAGTTTCTCCAGGAAATTTTCTTTCATGAAATCGTAAAAAATTATATCGTTTGCTCCCGAGTATTCCTTTAATGCTTCTTGGTAATAGGTCATTTGGTTCTTAAGAACTTTCTGAACGAATTTTTCTACTGGCCAGTCAATTATTTCGCAAAATCTATAAATTAAATCGTATAAATCCAGGTCCAATTCAAGTTCTAATTTTTTGTTTATTTTAAGACTTGTTTCGTTTTTTAGCATTTTCTTTAGCTCCAAATATGTTTTTTCCATAGTTTTTACAATATTTTACCGGATCCATCTCTTCCATGTCTTTCATCCAATCTTCAGGAATTTTTAGGATCGGTTGCAATTTCCTGACAATGGAAATCGGATCCTCGACTTTTTCAATATCGCGAAACTGATCCAAGAATATGAAGGGATTTTCTCGGACATGATCGCTAAGGAATGAACTCAATTCCGAGTTTACCATGTCTTTCACGGGAATATTGGCAATTTTAGATACTTTCGTTAATTTGCGATATAAATCCTCGCCAATTGGCACGTGATAAGAGTCCTCAGTAATTTCTTCCTGGTCTTCTAAAAATGCATGTACTCTCCAAATTTCGTGAGGGATTTTTCGCTCTTTCAGATAACTTGCTAACTCAGGAGTATAGCTCGCCTTGATCTCGGTGCTAATCTTAAATTTAAGTCCCTTTATTTCCTTAATTTCGTCTTGATCGTTAAAATTCACGTTCTAAATAGCCTCCATTATCAATAATTTGTTTAATTGATTTATTTGCTCATTAAATAAATCAGAAATCCGATAATATATCGATATTTCGTTATAGCCTCCACTCTCAACTAGGTCTAAAATATATTTCATGTCCATTTGAAGGTTTTCGTTGATGAACTCCATTGTATCTTTTTTTAATGCTTTGGCAACAATCTCCAATTTTTTTAATAAACTAATTTCTAATTCAAGTTCAATTTTTTTGGTTTTTGACATTTTTTATCAGTTTTTTAGGTATAATTATATTGTATATTATTATAATGAAGTAAAACCTATTTATAAATTTATTTATCACTGTTATGGAAATGTTATTACATGATTACATAACCTTAAATAATTGTTAAATTTTATTTTATTTAATTATAATTATTTATTATGGTGAGAAAAATAGATTTTGTTGCTAGAATCATCAATATTGGAAATTCAATTGGAATTACAATTCCAAAAGATGTAAAAGATATTTTATATTTAGAAAGAGGAAATTACGTGCAATTATCTATAGAAAGAATAGAGAAAGAAATAAAGAAAGAAGACAATATTAATTCTAAATAATTAACTAATTCTATTTAAAAAAATAAAAAAGAGAAGTAATAATCTTTAATTTTCTACAAAAAACATATATAAATATTCATGTAATTCTTAAATAAAAGAAAATAGGATTAAAATTAAAAATGAAACCAAATAAATTTAATTCAGATTTAGGAACAGATTCAGGGGCTCATTGGAGTATAATTCACTATATAATTGAACGATTAACGCGTGAAAAATTAATTACTCCTAATATATATGAACAAATTATTGAGAAAATAAACGAACTAACTTTTGAAGATTATTATGATTATCAGAAAGAAAGAATGAAATTAATCAAACAAAGTATCAAACAAGGTAAACTCATTAAAAGCGGGAACGAAAAAATAAATCCTGCATTTACATTTAAAGATGGAGATTTTGAAACCTCTAAGAAAAACCCTCATTTATGGCTTCAATTAGCTCTTATTAAATTGGGTCAAGAAGATGTCACGGAGAAAATTTGTCAAAGCTTAAATAATTTTAATAAAGAGGATTACGATACATGGATCGCAACTAAGAAAACTATTGAATGGTACGATAAAGGTTATCTTAATATTATTGATAATGTCGATGATGTGAGGAAAATAAGGATCAATCCTACAAAATTAGGAGAAAAAAATCTTGACAGAGATATTATAAATTGTTATAAGAATAATTATAATGGAGTTATAATATCAAAATGTGATGTTGTATATTTACACGATACGAAGGGATTAACATTTAGAGAAATCTCAAAAAGAGCTAATGTCCCAAGAACAACTCTCCAAGATTGGTATCACGCATTTAAAAATAAAAACGATTCTCGGTTAGCAACCCTCATAAATTCAATTTAATAATAGATTTTAACTCTTTTTTAAGATCTCTTTTACCTTCTGCTTTTTTTTCCAGAATGTCTTTTTTAAATTAAATAATTTTTATTTATTATAAAATAAAATTAAAAAAAATTTATAAAAGCTCGTCGTCGTCTAAAATACCGATGTTATTAAAGAAAGTAGGTTCTCTCTTAACTGATTAATTTAATCGTTATATATTACCCGTTCAAGAGAAAATATACAAGATTTATGATTTTATTGTAGAGACATTCTATTTTAATATATCTCAATAAGATCAATAATCCGTGGAGAGCGAAGAAAAGAAGGTTTTTACCCATTGATGCATTTTGCAGTATAGGTCTTAAAACCACAATTTCGGCTCTTTAGAGTTTTTTTTGATAAAATATTAAAAATTTCTTTTTCCCTTAAAAAATCGTTTTTACAACTAGCTAAGGTTTCTAAACGATCATTAGAAAAAAAGTGCGGATCTGCACTTTTTTCAAAAAATTTTAATTTTGAACCGGTTCAAAAATGTTTCTGCAATCCCTGCTTTGATATATCTCAATAAGATCAATAATCCGTGAAGAGTGAAGAAAAGAAGTTTCCTACCCATCTTTATGTTTCGTAAAGTAGGTCTTAAAACCACAAATTCGGCCCTTTCAACATGAAAATAGAAAAATAGAAAATTCAAGAAATAACGATTAAAAAATAATCCGTGTTATGTTATGATGTTATGATTTAACGAAAGGTTAAACTCTGAATTAAATGGTCATATAACGAAGCTTTTTAAAGAATTATTAAAATTATTTTTGATTCAAATCATAACAAATAAAAAATTTTCTTTAAATTTTAAATACAGGTAAAATTTTCCCATTTTTTTGTTAATATTGGAAATACAATTCCAAAAGATGTAAAAGATATTTTATATTTAGAAAGAGGAAATTACGTGCAATTATCTATAGAAAGAATAGAGAAAGAAATAAAGAAAGAAGACACTATTAATTCTAAATAATTAACTAATTTTTTTCCTCAGGTAGTTTTTTTTATATTTTTTATTCGAGAAATTAGATCTTGAAATATAGCAGCTAAAAATGTTTTTTCGTTTAATAATAATTTTTTGTTACGCCTTAGTGTTATGCATAACTAAAAGTTAAAAAAGTTATTATGAAAAAAGTGTGGCACGCCACACTTTTGCAAATCGTCAATTAGAAGCGTCTAAACGATCATTAGAAAAAAAATGGGAATTCCCACTTTTTCCAAGTTTTCTAAATGTTTATTTGTAAAAGAGTGGCTTGAGCCACTTTTTAAATAAAAATTTTAAAGATGAAATCTTTAAACAATTCTCTACGTAAGAAGGAATTGGCTCCTAATTATTATGGAATCATATATCAAAAGAAGATAACCAGGAAGCGTCTACTCCGAGATTTTAAGACCGTACAAAATGTTCGCACTTCCACTAAGTCGTCTACTCTCATCTTATTGAGATCCTGAAATAAATATTCAACTACTCAAAAATGGAGAGATGAAAATATTATTCTTTTTTCGTGTTTAAAAACCGTGCCAGCAACAAAAAATGTTACTTGTAAGTTATACACGTAACAAAAAAAGTCAAAAATAAAGATTTTTCATTTTTTTCATCTACTCATAAATGGAGAGATGAAAATTTATTTTTTATATACTCTTGTATTCTGATGGGTTCCCTATACCTGAGTCATCAAAATCGAGGTCGAAGGTGTTATTAATTTCATAACGGCTGAATATGACTAAAAATCAAATTAACTAACTTGTCTATTATCGCTAACTTGTCTATTATCGCTAACTTGTCTATTCCAAATTTGGAAAAAATTCTGAAACAAAAAAAGGAATATCTCAAGCTTTAGGGATGAATAGAAAATTAGGCCATAATGTCAAGCCCTTTGATGGCTTCACATCAAATAAATCCTTTGTTAAAGGTACATTAAATAAAATTAAAATAAAATTATTGCTAACTTGTCTATTTTTATTTATTCTTGAATTAACTCTAAAAAAGCAGTTTTTATCGTCACGTGTTTAAAATAACAAGATCTGTAATAGGATAACGTCCCTTTATTTTGATTAGGAAAAGTTTTATATAATTCTTGAAGAGACGCGTTAGGATTTATGTCTAAAAAACGAGTCATTTCATAGTTAAGCGAGTTCAGGAGAAGAGGTATGATTTCAGAATGAGTTTTTATTTTTTTAATTTTATTTGTCGTTTCATAAACGCGAGGTGAGTATTTTTTCAAATATCCTAAATCCAATGCTTTTTTTGTCAAACATTTTAACCGAGTAGTTAGTTTTATTATGAATTTTTTATAAATCTCATTACGGGACGTGATACTTCCATCAATTGTTTTTAAAAATTCAAAAACAATGTTTTTTGTCTTTATATATCGGTGATCTTTGAGGTAACTAATAAAATGAGGGGCCAAATCAGTAATGGTAATATTTTCTAAAAAATGAGTTAATTCTTTAAATTGCATTAATTCACGGGCCCGTTAATTTTTGTGTTTTTTATTATATAAGTAATTAACAATAAAATTATCCAATAAAGAAAAGCAAATTCAATTACAATTTCTTCAGGATAAAGAAAACTCCAGATGAAAGCGATAATAATATATATAATGGATAACGTGTAGAAATTAAATATCTTAACACCTCTAATTCGTTTAAAGGTCAAGATCTTCCCCAGAATTACTAAACAGATAGGAGCGATCACACCAAAAAGTATCTTGTTCCAATCTTGAAGAGTTAAACTTAAAATATCGGTAAATATCCCGATTGAATATAAAGAATAAACGAGATATGTCATGTATATTAGGTATTTGAGTAGCTTGCATGAGATATTTTTCTTACTATCCAGGTATTTTCCGATCGTTAATATTAATAACATCAAACTAAACGATTGAAGTAACGAAGGAGTTGAAACTAAAACTAAGACTAAAAGTATTGCGAATAAACCTATAAATATCAATCCTTTCGCTATTTTTAACGCTATTTTTTCTTTCAATTAATTATCCCTCATTTAATTTTTAAAACTTTTAAAATTAACTAACTTGTCTATTATCGCTGGCTTGTCCATTTTTCAGGTCGTTGTAGGAGTAGCAAAGACTTTTTCCGCTGTTAAAGAATTTCTCCTGGCATCTGCCCATTTGATTTGACCTCCAAATTTTTTATCGAAAACTATTTGACGATGGCTCTTGCCTTTCTCTTTCCATACCACGCATAATTGTATTTTTCCACTAATAGATAGATACCTCAGTTTTTTTTGATTTGTTATTTTTTCTTTTTTTCTGGCCATTGGAAATTTTTCGGGAGTAAATATTTGTTTTGTCATTTTTTTTTTTATTTTATTATTTATCAAATAACAACTTCTACAATCGGAAAGCGTCCCTCTATTCTGATCGGGAAAGTTTTTACATAATTCCTGAAAGGACGCGTTAGGATTCGTGTTTAAAAAGGTAAATACTCTATATTTAAGTGGGCCTTGAAAAATAGATATGGTTTCAGAAGGAGAGTTTATTTTAATTTTATTTGTTGTTTCATAAACGCTATACGAGTATCTCTTCAAATAACATGAATCTA
>Ga0307433_1001045_pt1 | contig 16763 bp, 15 predicted proteins | sample SalMarWE160210MG_FD_202166 | JGI IMG/M metagenome (GOLD analysis project Ga0307433, IMG submission 202166) | Salt marsh sediment microbial communities from the Plum Island Ecosystem LTER, Massachusetts, United States - WE1603-210 | ecosystem: Environmental > Aquatic > Marine > Intertidal zone >... | reverse complement strand
GGACGGTCATTACCTTATCACTGAGGCCCCTCTGGATATCAATATAGCCAAACAGGTTAATATTTTGGCTTCTGATATGGGCTTTCCGCTGGAGAGGATAATTACGTTTCAGTCGACGGGAGCGTTGGGATATGGAATAGAATATGCCTATTCGATTCAAGAACGCCAGCGTTTGGCAGCTCTTGGCGGCGATAAGATGATGGCAATGCCGGTTATCTGTGACGTCGGCTATGAATCCTGGCGGGCAAAGGAGGCCAAGCTTGTGGATGCCCCTGGTTGGGGTCCACCTGCTGAGCGAGGGCCGATGTGGGAGGCAGCTACAGCTATTTGTTTATTGCAGGCAGGAGTTGATATAATTCGTATGCGACATCCAAAAGCTGTCGCTACCGTTAAGAGTTTTATCAATCAAATTTGGTCGTGACTTCGGACATAGAATACTAAATATGAGCGTCGAATAAAGGGAGGCTATTATGATATTAATTGCAGAACGAATTAATGGAATGTTTACTGATGTTAAGCGGGCCATTGCAGAAAAAGACAAAAAGGTCATTCAAGAGCTTGCCAAAAAGCAAACCGAGGCAGGTGCTAGTTATCTGGATGTGAATGTAGGTACCGCAGCGGCAGACCAGGAAGGGACAATGCAGTGGCTTGTTGAAACCATCCAGGAAAGCTGCACGACGGCCTTGTGTCTGGACTCACAAAAACCAGATGTTATCGCTGCGGGATTAAAGGTCATCAATGCTGACAATGGCGTTATCCTGAACTCTACACCATTGAATAGGAAAAACGATGACCAAATCCTGGACAGATACATAGAAATGGCCAACCAGACAGGACCAAAATCAAGTATTATCGCCCTTACTATGGACAAAAATGGTGTACCTCAGGATGTAGACACTCGTGTAGCTATCGCTGCAGAAATTGTGTCCAAGGCGCAGGATTTGGGTTTTGACGCCCAGCGATTATTTATAGACCCTATTGTTTTGCCGGTCAAAGTGCCAAATGCCCAGATTCAGCCCACCAGTATTTTGACTGCAATGGACCAGATAAGAATGCTATGCGACCCTGCTCCACATATGACGGTAGGGCTGTCAAATATGTCCCAGGGAGCAAGTGAGAGAAGTTTGATAAATCGAGTTTTTCTTGCTATGGCTATTTCTCATGGTCTGGATTCTGCAATTGTGGATGTGTTCGACCAGGATTTAGTCAATGTAGTGGCAACTTCTGATATGTTGATGAATAAACAGATATATTCGGACAGCTTCTTGAAAGCATATACAGATATGAATAAAGCGTGAAGTGTTAAGTAAAAAAATATGATAACAAGATACAAGGAGTCACGAATGAAGCTTGACCCAACACAGATGAAGGATTGGCAGATTGCCGAGGCAGCTGAAGAAAACATGCCAACTACGGAAGAATGGCGGGGGAGAATGGGCTTAGAAAAGGATGAAGTGCTTGCCTATGGGAGAATAGCTAAGCTGGATTTCTTGAAAATTATTGACCGTCTCAAGGATAAACCCGATGGTAAGTACATAGAAGTGACTGCTATAACTCCTACGCCCTTGGGCGAAGGCAAGACTACTACAACTATGGGTATCCTCGAGGGCATGGGTAAGCGAGGACTGAATGTAGGTGGTTGTATCCGCCAGCCCTCAGGTGGGCCTACTATGAATATCAAGGGCTCCGCTGCTGGCGGCGGCATCGCATTACTTATCCCAATGACCGAATTCTCCATGGGGCTTACCGGAGACATTAACGACATCATGAATGCCCATAACCTTGCGATGGTTGCTCTTACTGCGAGGATGCAGCATGAGCGCAATTACGATGATGCTCAACTGGAAAGGTTAACCAGAATGCGACGCTTAGATGTAAACCCCACTCGGGTGGAGATGGGCTGGGTCCTGGACTTCTGCGCCCAGAGCCTTAGGAATATCATCATCGGCCTTGGTGGGCGTATGGATGGATTTATGATGCAGTCCAAATTCGGTATTGCCGTTAGCTCAGAGCTTATGGCTATGCTATCTATTGTCACTGACCTGAAAGACCTGCGCAAAAGAATGGACGAAATTACAGTTGCGTTTGATAAAAAGGGTAATGCAATTACCACAGGTGACTTAGAGGTGGGTGGTGCCATGACTGCCTGGATGCGCAACACTATCAACCCTACTTTATGCTGCACGGTGGAGTATCAGCCCTGCATGGTGCACGCTGGGCCGTTTGCCAATATTGCTGTGGGTCAGTCTTCCATAATTGGTGACCGAGTTGGGCTGAAGCTGTTTGACTATCACGTTACTGAAAGTGGATTTGGAGCCGACATCGGCTTCGAAAAGTTCTGGAATGTAAAGTGCCGTTATAGTGGGCTCAAGCCACATGTATCAGTACTCACCGCAACTATCCGGGCGTTAAAAATGCACGGAGGTGGACCAAAGGTGGTCGCTGGTATAGACTTGCCTGACGAATATAAATCAGAGAATGTGGCACTTGTCGAGAAAGGTCTGCCCAACCTGCTGCATCACATCAATACTGTTCGAACCTCAGGCATTAACCCGGTGGTGTGCATTAATAGTTTCCATACCGATACTAAGGAAGAGATTGCCTTGGTTCGCAAGGCTGCCGAGAGTGCAGGAGCACGCTGTGCTGTTTCCAGTCACTGGGCTGATGGCGGTGACGGTGCTTTGGAGCTGGCTGATGCCGTCAAGGAAGCATGTGAGCAGGAGACTGAATTTAAGTTCCTTTATCCCTTGAAAATGAAGTTCAGAGAGAGGGTCGAAAAAATCGCTAAAGTAGCTTATGGTGCTGATGGCGTTAGCTGGACGCCCGATGCAGAGGCCAAGGCTAAAAGTCTGGAGTCTGATCCCAAATATGATGATTACGCTACTATGATGGTGAAGACCCATCTCAGTCTTACTCATGACCCGGCTCTAAAGGGTGTGCCCAAGGGATGGACACTGCCTATCCGTGACATATTGATATATTCAGGCGCCAAATTCCTCTGCCCCTGCGCCGGAACCATCAGCCTTATGCCAGGAACTTCGTCTAACCCCGCCTTCAGAAAGGTTGATGTCGACGTCAATACAGGGAAGGTTAGCGGTTTATTTTGAGCGCATCGGGTAAAAAGGTATTTTTTGCCTTTAAATATCAGTTCTTTAACAATAAAATATCGATGGAGCAGTAGAAAACCCAAAGAACATCGTTTGTGATAGGATAATAGTCGTTGTAGCAATATTCAAAACAGCTTTTGGAATAAATTATGCAGCCTATATTACAATTAGCGCTGGACCATCAAAACCTTGCTCGTGCCCTGAAGGTCGCCGCCGAAGCAGTTGCAGGCGGAGTGGATTGGCTCGAAGCTGGTACGCCTCTTATTAAGAGTGAGGGATTGGAGACAGTTCGTGCCTTGAGGCGGGAGTTTGCGTCTGTAAGGATAGTCGCGGATATGAAAATAATTGATGCCGGTCGTCTGGAGACTGAATGTGCAGCAAAAGCCGGTGCAGACATTATTCATGTTCTCGCTTCGGCCTCAGACGCCACTATAATTGAATGCATCGAAGCCGCTCGCCGCTATGATGCCAAAATCACTGTTGACCTTCTCGGTCTTGAGAGCACCGAAAGAATGCTCCAACGCGCAAAAGAAGTTGAATCGATGGGGGCGTTCGCAGTTTGTGTACACACACCCATAGATATGCAAATGCAGGGCAAGCAGCCCTTTGAGGATTTGAAGGCGATTGCCTCGGCTGTAAGTATTCCGGTGGCCGTTGCAGGAGGAATTAACTCTGAGACGGTTGTGGACGCAATAAAAGCTGGAGCAACGATTATAATTGTCGGTGGTTCTATTACAAAGTCAGTCGATGCCAGGGCAGCGACCGAGACTATGAAAAAGGCCATGTCCACGGGCGTTCCGGCAAGAACTACTTTTTTTAAACGTGGTGATGAAAAAGATATCGCCGAAGTGCTGGCTAAGACATCGGCTGCGGATGTGACCGAAGCCCTGCACAATAGCGGTGAATTAGCAGATATTCAACCCATCGTGCAGGGGGTGAAGATGGTAGGCCGGGCTCTTACGGTCTGGACTTATCCTGGTGATTGGAGCAAGCCCGTTGAGGCAATAGACGAGGCAGAACCAGGGCAGGTAATTGTGATAGATGCGGGAGGCATGCCACCTGCAGTTTGGGGTGAAAAAGCTACGAAAAGCTGCCTGCAGCGTAAGCTTGCCGGCGTAGTTATTAATGGTGCTATTCGAGATGTTGCAGATATTCGCAGGATGAAGTTCCCGGCGTTTGCAAAGCTTATAACACCGGTAGCTGGTGAGCCGAAAGGACAGGGGATGATTGGCGTGCCGATAAAAATTGGAGGTCAGAATATCCGTTCTGGTGACTGGATTGTAGGTGATGATGATGGGGTTGTGGTGATTCCACAGGAAAAGGCCGTTGAAGTGGCAAACCGAGCTCAGGTGGTTGTCGAGCGGGAAGAACGTGAGATGACAGAAATCGAACAAGGAAGTACTTTAGGCAAGGTGTCAGAATTGATGCGGTGGGAGCAAGTGGGCAGAAGAAGTGGCAAAAAAGTTAAAAGTAAACAGAAATCTGATTGAGCTTGTAACGGCACAACTTGCCGGTATCAAGGCACTGATTGGTCAAATAGAACAGTCGGTGTCGGATAAAATTATTGAAGTGATTTTGCAAGCTGATAAGATTTTTATCACGGGTCAGGGCAGAAGCGGCTTGGTTGCCCAGTGCCTTGCTACCCGGCTGGCACAGATTGGTTTTGATGTACATATTCCAGGACAGGCAACCTGTCAGAAAATCGAAGGTCCAGACCTGCTGATTGCGTTTTCCTGCAGGGGGTCGACAAAGACTGTTGTTGAGTATGCACGGGTCTCTCGGGAAGTTGGAGCTAATATTGCCGTCGTAACGGCTTTTGGCGATTCTACTCTGGCCAAGCTGGCAGATGAGGTTGTGCTGATGCCATCAGACGATGAGGGTATCAGGGCCAAGTGCCGTTATCCTGTTGGACCTAACAATAATACTTTGTTTGAACAAGCGGCGTTTTTATATGTTGACGCATTAGTTTATATTCTTTTAGAGCGAAAAGGAATCTGCAAAAGTATAATCAGCCAAAGACATACGAATCTTGAATAGACATGGTGAGAATTATGTACTTTGAGGGCCAATTCAAACAGTATATGGACGACCTGGCAGGTAAGAAAGCAGCCCCTGGTGGTGGAAGTGCAGCCGCGGCGGCAGGTGCTCTTGGTGTGAGCCTGCTTAGTATGGTAGCAAATTTCACGGTAGGTAAAGATAAATACAAGGATGTTGAGGCCGAAGTGCAAGAGATTTTATCATCGGCTGAAAAGTTCCGTGCAGAGTTACAAAGGTTAATTGATGAGGACGTAGTTGCGTACAAGGAAGTCTCTGCCGCTTATAAAATGCCCAAGGAAAGTGAGGAAGAAAAAACAGCAAGAAGCGAAGCTATTCAGGCGGCCCTGAAGCAAGCTATGTCAGTACCTTTGGCAATCTGCGGGAATTTGTCTGGAGCCATTGGTTTGTGCGAGCCGCTTCTGGAAAAAGGCAACGTCAATCTGATAAGTGACGTGGGAGTGGCTGCTGAGCTTATTGCCGGCGGTTTTGCTTCGGCTGTTTTAAATGTTGAAATAAATCTATCCGGAATTAAAGACCCGGATATGGTCAGTAAAATCAGGGATGAATTGTCATCCAAGGGAAAACAAATCCAGATAACCAGAGAGAAAATCGTTAGTCAGACAAAGGAGAAGATTCGATGACAGCAATTTTATTACAGGGAGAAGAGTTAGCTTCCAAAATTAAAGAGCAGCTAAAAAGGGATGTGGAAGATTTGAAATCCAAGGGGGTTTCGCCGCATCTGGTAGCGGTTCAGGTAGGCGAGAGCCCGGCAGCCCGGGTGTATCTTAAGCAGCAGCAGAAGGCCTTTGATGAGATAGGCCTTGAATACGAAGTAAAGCAGTTAGCCGAATCGACCACTCAGCAGGAGCTTTTGGATTTCATAGAACAGCTAAACGGGGATGGTTCGGTTACCGGCATACTTCTGATGATGCCCCTTCCTGAAGGAATAGATGCCCGGCAGGTACAGGTAAAGATTGCGCCAGATAAAGATGTTGAGGGTATGCACCCGGCTAATATGGGCCGGCTCGTTTATGGCGAGATGGGGCTATCGCCTTGCACAGCTCGGGGGGCAGTTGAGCTACTTAAATCGAGCGGCGTAGAGCTTAAAGGCAAAGAGGTGGTTGTAGTAGGACATTCAGAGATTGTAGGCAAGCCACTTGCTTTGATGTTACTCTCGTCTCAAATGGAATCTCCCACTGTTACTGTTTGCCATGTAGCAACAAAGGACCTTGCCTTTCATACTAAAAGGGCAGATATCGTGCTTGTTGCCGTGGGTAAGCCGGGGCTTATTCAAGCAGATATGGTAAAAGAAGGTGTTATCGTGATTGATATTGGTATAAACCGTGTTCCTGTTACTGATGAAAAAGGCAATCCTGTGCTGAATGAAAAGGGCAAACCGAAGAAAAAAACCGTTGGTGATGTGGATTTTGAGGCAATAAAGGAAAAAGCCAGTTTCATAACGCCCGTACCGGGGGGGGTAGGCCCGATGACAACAACGATGCTGCTTTATAACACGGTCGAATCAGCCAAAAGAGTTGCTGGTATTTCATCCGGCAATTGATAGATATCCAAAAAAGACCATACACGGAAAGGAAGGAGATGGATACTAAGAAATATCCGGTGATTTGGTTGCAGGGGGCAGGTTGTACGGGCTGCTCTATATCTGTTTTAAATGCAGTAAGCCCCAGGATTCAAAATCTTTTGCTGGATGAGCTTGTACCCGGCCAGCAGCTTAGCTTGTTGTTCCATGCAACAATAATGGCAGGTCAGGGAGAGCCGGTCATTAAGGTTTTGAAGGACACCGAAAAAAACAGAAAGGGCGGCTACATATTGGTTGTTGAAGGGGCAATTCCAACGGCTGAAGGTGGCATATACGGCAGTGTTGGTGAAGAGGGCGGCAAGCATTTGACTGTTCAACAGGGTGTTGAAGAACTTGGACGAAATGCTCTACTTACAGTTGCCCTCGGCACCTGTGCTGCTTATGGCGGAATACCGGCGGCGAAGCCCAATCCCACTTTGTGTAAGGGTGTCCAAGTGATATTTAATGAAAAAGGTATCGAGACGCCGGTTGTCAATGTTCCTGGTTGTCCTCCGCATCCCGACTGGTTTACGGGTACAATATCTGTAATACTTTTTTCGGGAGTCCAGGCCCTTGATTTAGATGAACTGGCACGACCAAAACTTTTCTATGGTCAGTTGATTCACGAAAACTGTCCCAGACGCGCAGACTTCGATAAGGGTAAATTCGCTGAAAAACTGGGCGACCCAGGCTGCCTCTATAAATTAGGATGCAAAGGCCATTATACCAATGCCGATTGTCCTTTGAGGCAGTGGAATAATGGTGTGAGTTGGTGTGTCAAGGCCGGCTCGCCGTGTCTGGCGTGTGTTGAGCCGGAGTTTCCGGATGGTACGTCACCGATGTACGAAAAAATTACCTATGGGAAGCTGCAATGAGCACAAAAATAAAAATCGACCCAATAACGAGAATAGAAGGTCATCTGGCTATCGAGGTAATAATCGAAGATGGCGTAGTAAAGGAGGCAAAAAGTGCCGGCACGCTCTTTCGCGGTTTTGAGATAATTCTTCAGGGCAGAGACCCTCGTGACGCCAATCGTTTGACGCAGCGAATATGCGGCGTGTGCCCGACCGCCCATGCAACTGCATCGGCTTTGTGTCTCGATGATGCGTTCGGTTTGAATGGCAAGGTTCCCAATAATGGCCAGATTCTCCGGGCTCTGATTTTAGGCTCCAATTTCCTCCAATCTCATATCCTTCATTTTTATCATCTGGCAGCATTGGATTATGTTGATGCAGCCGGTGTCGTGGGTGATTTGTCGCCTTTTGTGCCGCGTTATGAGGGTGATTATCGCGTGAGTGGTGGTGCAAATGCTGAGTTGGTCAATCATTACATCAAGGCGCTGGATATCAGACGCAAATGCCAGGAGATGCTCTCGATTTTCGGCGGAAAGATGCCGCATAATGTCGGCATCGTACCCGGCGGAGTTACCGAAAAACCCACCGAGGACAAAATAGCCAATTTTCTGTGGCGATTGAATGAAATAAGAGACTTTGTTGACAATAGCTACATCCCAGATGTGATAGCTGTAGCAAAGGCGTACAGTGACTATTTTGAGATTGGCAAAGGCTGTAAGAGACTTGTTGCTTACGGCGGTTTTGATTTGCCGACGGGTAAGCTGTTTAAGGCAGGTGTTGTTTATGAGGATTTGAAAGCTACGGATTTTGTCAAAGAGAATATCACAGAGGATTTGAAGCATTCCTGGTATGCGGATTCGGAATCCGGCAAGAACCCTGCAAAGGGCGAAACAAAACCGCAGCCGAAAAAGACACAGGGCTATTCATTTATTAAGTCTCCTCGGTATAAAGGTGAGGTCTGTGAGCTTGGGCCTTTAGCACGGATGGTGAATAATTATGTGCAGGGTGATGCAGAAGTAAAAGAATTAGTTGATTCGGTGCTCAGCCAGTTTGATGCCGGGGTTGATGTTCTTTATTCAGTACTTGGTCGGCATGCAGCAAGGGCTTTAGAGTCAAAGCTTGTTGCTGATGCTATGGTTGGATGGTTAATGCAGCTAAAGCCTGATGAACCGTCGATTGTTCAGGCCGAGATTCCTGAGCAGAGTGAAGGTACAGGTTTAACCGAAGCTCCCAGAGGTGCGTTGGGGCATTGGATGACTATCAAGGATAAGACAGTCCAGCGGTACCAGGTTATTACGCCTACGGCCTGGAATGCTTCTCCGAAAGATGATAGAGACCAACCAGGAGCGTTGGAGCAGGCAATGATGGGTACTAAGGTGAAGGATAAAGATAATCCATTTGAGCTTGTACGAATTGTGCGGTCGTTTGACCCTTGTCTGGCCTGCTCGGTGCATCTACTCGATGCAAGAGGAAATGAATCAGGGATTTTCAGGATTGTTTGATATGCTCGATACTCGATACTCGATACTCGATACTCGACAAGCGTGCAGCAGTGAGCAGCGAGCAGCGAAGATTTTGGTTCTTGGGCTTGGCAATATTCTGCTTAGAGACGAAGGGATAGGCGTCCATGTTGCCCAAAAGATGCAGCGGATGGTTTTGCCTTGTAACGTGGAGGTCATTGACGGCGGGACTGCTGCTTTGGACGTCCTGTTATTGGCGCAGGATATAGAGAGACTTGTGGTTATCGATGCGTTAAGAACCGGCAAAGAGGCAGGAACTATTTACAAGGCACAGCTCAAGCTCGAAGAATATGACAAATTAGAGCAGATTTTCAGTTGTGGCAACAAGATTAGTCTGCATCAAGCGGGTTTGGTTGATGCCCTTGCTGCTGTCAGGAAAATTGATTATGCACCAAAGGAAATTGTAATTATTGGCGTAGAGCCTGAAACGATGGATTGTGGGTTGGAATTATCAGATAAACTGGAACATAAGCTGGCTGAAATTATTGATATGGTACTAAAGGAAATAGAAGATGCTGTTCACAGAAAATAAACCGATAGATGAAGTGCTAAATTCGCTTGGCAAAGAAAAGAATATTTTTTTGCTGGTTTGTAACGGCTGTGCTGAAGTCTGCGAAACCGGTGGGCAGAAGGCACTATCAGCAATGAAAGCGGAACTGGAAAAAGCAGGCAAAAATGTTACAGGCACAGCTCTGGTGGATTTTATCTGCAATAAAGTATTGGTGGCCACACGGCTTGCCAGAGAGATGGATAAGGTCAAACAAGCGGATTCCATCATGGTACTTAGTTGCGGGATTGGTGTCCAGGCGGTTTCAAAGGTGGTGGATAAGGTTGTGCATCCCGCAGCAAATACAGTATCTCTGGGAGGATTGCAGGGTCTTTGGCCATCTGAGGAACGTTGTCAGGCATGCGGAGACTGCGCCCTGGATTATACCGGAGGTATCTGCCCAATTACTTTTTGTGCCAAGGGATTGCTTAATGGGCCTTGTGGTGGTGCTAAGGATGGAAAGTGTGAGGTTGACTCTGAGAAGGATTGCGGCTGGCAGTTAATTTATGAGCGGCTACGTAAGGTTGGGCGATTGGAGAACTTTGGAAAAATTCGCAAGCCCCGCGACCACAGTAAGATGCTACCATCAAGCCATCTGCGTAATACGTCCTTTTATAACATAGAGATTTATCCGCCGAAGGCGGATTAAAGCCGAATCTAATCTGGGATAGTTATGGAGGTATTTGAGATATGAAGCTTAGTAAGCGTTTTGAGCAAGGTGAATTCGTAATCACTTGTGAAGTCGGACCACCAAAAGGAATAGAGTTAGAAAAGCTGTTGGATGAATTAGAGCCCTTGCGGGGCAAGGTCGATGCCTTCAATGTTACTGATTTGCAAAGCTCCGTAATGAAAGTTGGCTCATTAGCAACTTGCCGTCTTTTGAGGGATAGGAACCTTGAGCCTGTTATGCAGTTGACTTGCAGAGACAGGAATCGTTTGGCTTTGCAGTCGGATGTGTTAAGTGCCGCAGTTTTAGGCATTGAGAATCTATTGTGTCTTACAGGTGACCATACAAAATTGGGTGACCACCCTGAGGCGATGCCGGTGTTTGATTTGGATTCGGTACAGTTGCTTGCCGCGGTTAAGGGATTAATGGCTGGGAAAGATATGGCGGGAAATGATTTGGAAGGTCGACCGCCGGAGTTTTGTTTGGGTGCGGTAGTGAACCCGGGTGCAGACCCGCTGGAACCACAAATTATAAAGATGGAGAAGAAGGTTGAAGCCGGGGCGCAATTCTTCCAGACCCAGGCAGTTTATGAGGTGGATAAATTTGCCAGCTTTATGAAAAGCGTGAAACATCTGAAGGTGCCGGTTATGGTTGGAATCGTATTTTTAAAATCACCGGCTATGGCGAAATTTATGAATGCAAATGTCGCAGGAATTCATGTACCTGACGAGATTATCAGTGAGTTGGCCGGTGTGGGCAAAGAAAAAAGAGTCGAAAAGAGCCTGGAAATCTCTGCCCGCCTGATTAAACAGTTGAGAGATTTGTCTGAGGGGATTCATATTATGTCTTTGGGGTGGGAGCGGCATATCTCCACGGTTTTGGAAATGGCCGGGTTATAATGGCCAAAACCTAAGTCTGTGGTCAATGTCCGTGGATTCATATCTTATTTAGGTCCTTATAGCAGTCTTTAACCATACATTTTATCTTTTTGGGCAGATATTGGACATCTAAAAATTTTGGCGGGATTTGCTTGACAAATTATGATAGATGCTGGATAATTAAAATAAAGCAAATTAGATATACGAGCTTTGAGGAGAAGACATGCGTTTGATTCTAAAAGAAAAGGACGGCAGTACCAAAGAATATCACTTCACCGAGGGGCCTATATCCATCGGCAGAGCAGCAGACAATAAGTTTCTTCTTCCTGATAAGATGGTTTCAAGGCAGCATGCGGTTATTCTTTGTACTGATAAGGGTAAATGGATAATAGAGGACCTGGACTCAACGAGTAAAACCTATCTAAACGATAAAGCAATTCATAAGTCAGAAATTAAAGCTGGTGATTGTATTCGTATAGCTGAGTTCACTATCGAGTTCGATCCCGAAGAGCAGGTTAAGACAACGAAAGAGATTAGTGATGCCGATACCACCTTTGACGTGGAGGCTGGGTTGGCGACACCTCAGCACGAAACATTGGTAAGAAAGCCGGATGCCAGTCACGCACCTGCTATGCGCTTGGCCGCCAGAAGATTAACTGATTTTTCGCAGGCAACCGAGGTAATCTGTGACACAGGCAGTCTCGAAGAATTACTGGTGACTTTATTGAATACTATGTTGAAACAGTTCAGTGCATTTCATGTTTGGTGCGCTCTTAGGGAACAACCATCCGGCCCAATGACTTACCACGCAGGAAAAAGACGAGACGGAAAAGCGGTAAATGAAAGCGAAATCAAGCTTATGGACAAAATTCAGCAGGCAGTAGAAAAAGGGCAATCTATGGTTTTGCCGCGAGTTGCGGCTGGACTGGAAGAAAAGGAAAGGATACGCTCTGCACTGATAGCGACTATTGTCCGACCGAGCGGATGTTATGGTATCTTATACGTGGACAACGCTATGGTACACAAGCATTATAGTCTCAGCGACCTGGACTATTTGATGCTGCTGGCAATGCACACGGCGGCGATACTAAAGAAATTTCTGGATTAGTAAATAGAGCGTGGTCTGTGTTATTTTATATATTGGCTTCTCGTTTCTGCGATGAGCTTTAACATTTGGTCAGCCTGGTTTTGAATTGCAGGATTGGGATTTGTCACCCTTGAATTCCATTTACAGTACAGTTTATTTAGCTTTTGACGAGTACTCTCTTTGCTCATATCGGCAGTTACGCCGAGGATAACTTCTACATCCTTGACTTCGTGCATACTGACAGGGAGGATTCTTTCTGTCATTTCTTGAAACCTGTCAGTATCAACTTCGAGCCAGTTTGCCAGGTCCTTAAAAAGGGCAAGTTCCTCAGCGTTGGCGAAGCCCGTGGCTTGCACTACATATAAGCAAAGCTCTAAAATATCATAGCGGTCTGCGACGGGCGCAATTTGAACAATTTCTTTGCAAATTTTATAAGTGTCAAGATGATTGCCATTGCGGAAAAAAGCAACTGTTTTGTTCAATGCTTTGTCGAGATTGCATTTGGCTTTATCGGAGGTATCAGCTGCGTTGATGTTGTCTCTTGCCCAATTTTTTATAAGTTCAATCTCACAGTTATATAGTTTTTTGTCTATGGCACTGACAGCAAAAGCCAGTGCGACCGTCAGGATTTTTGTACGCTGGATATTTTCCTGTAAGTCTATATAGCCAAACTCGGGGTTATCGTAAGAAAGATTGCAAATAGCGCAAGCAAGCTCCTGCCCAGTCCGGCTTGGGGATATCGAGACGTTAAGCTGTAAGTTTCCTTTTCCTTTGCGAGGAAACATTAGCCAATCAAGGTGTATTTGGGCGACAGGGGTCCAGTTTGGTAGAGTAGTAACCTCGTTAGTAAGCTTGCCGAGGTCGGTGTAATAGCAAAACACGGGCGAATTTTGTAATTGCCATTTCTTAATACGGCTGTGAACCGGCTTGGCATCTGTTGTGTCTATAATCGAAATTTTTAGGATGGTTTTTGTATGTATTAGGGTGTCTGGAACGTGAATTGAGCCGCAAATTTCCACAGCAAAAATATCATAAACAGCGTTGTCCTTCTCTTGTTTTGTTAGTTTGACCTGGCAATTAAGGATTTGAAGGTCCGGCTGTTGGGAAGAATCAACAGGTAGATTAGAGTTTTCTTTTTGCGAAACTATCAAATTGGTGTGGTTGTGCCAGTTAGAAACCCAAAGGAAAAGATTTTTTAAGGGGCTGATTAAACTTCTATAGTTGAGATGACTTGACACTTTCTATGCCCTCTGAAGATATTGCTATTCGATTTTAGATTGCTCTAATGGATTACTCTTTTCTTTTTTGCTGCCTTGAGACATTTTGTTATTTTTATCCAGGCAAAGATCAACTTCAAGGACTTTACCAGATTCAATGTCCTCGAACTTACAGTGCATTCTTTGGTTTACATCATAGCTGTAAGTGACCTTTATTGGGCATTGGGCCGGCCTGTTGGGTGGGAGCTCGAATTTGTGTGTCGCAATCTTGTTTACGTACTCAGGCGTGGTATCTTCCCCCTGGGTTATGGTTACTTCAACTGTTGTTTGCCCTTCAGTCATCGTGTAGAACATCTGTGATGCTTCACAGGGTAGCGGTGTGTTTTTCCGAAGAATGATACGATTGGCAATTACCCGTCGGCCGGTTTCCTTATCAATAGGAGCGCAAATAGTACCGTAACTGTGATTACAAACATCTGTGAGACTGATATCCTGTAATCCACCGGCAATTCCTGCTGGTACCTCGTTGGGTTTTTCTCGGAGCATTGTCAAACCGGCGTGCAAAGCGGAACCGAGAGCAACACATTCGTCCACGTTGACTGTTATCTCAGGCGCAAATCCAAACATTTTTTCGATGCGTTGCTGAACTAAAGGTATTCGAGTGCTGCCGCCGACCAGAAGCACCTTATCGATGTCGGAGGGTTTGATGCCTGCCTCTTCGAGGGCCACTTCCAGAAGGATTTCGGTACGGGCTATCAGTGAAGAGATAGCTTGTTTAAATGTCTCACGAGTGATTTCCACTTTCATATTGCCCGCCGGGCCGTAAAGCATCTTCTTTGCTGTTTCACGCCGTGACAGTGTCTTCTTAATATCCTCGGCCTCGTCTTCATGCTTTGCCTTGTCTTCGTCGGAACCGATTAGCTCAGTACCGAATTTATCCTTGTAGCTCTGCTGTAGTATATCGAGTATTTTCTGGTCGAAGTCAATGCCTCCGAGTGCATGGTCTCCCTGAGAACAGATAATATCCATTTGATGTCCCTTAACATCCATTATTGTTACATCGAAGGTTCCTCCGCCGAGGTCATATACCATGACCTTTCCTGAGACCTCGCGGCTGGTAGCGTAATATAAAGCAGCAGCCACCGGTTCATTGACAATTCCAATTACGTTAAGCCCGGCCAAAGCCCCTGCGTCCATTGTCGCTTTTCGACGCACCTCGTCAAAATGAGCAGGAACAGAAATAACAGTATCGCGGATTTCACCGTGCTCGGCTGAGCATTCCTCTTTAAGTTTTTTCAGTATCAGGGCAGATAATTCGACGGCTGTCCAGTCCTTACCATCGATATTCTTGCGATAGTTTGGGTCTCCCATATGCCGTTTTATCCATCGAACAGACCTTTGGGCATTTAGGTGCCGTGAATTAATCGCTTCAATACCTACCCTGCTTATGTCAGGATTTTCTTCATCGAAGAAGATAGCAGAAGGTGTGAGTCTGTCACCATCGGCATTTGGGACTATCTCGGGCTTGCCGATAGCATTGAGTATAGCCAATGCTGAAAAAGTTGTTCCGAGATCTATACCGGCTATGTTGGCCATTTTACACCTCTTATTTTTTAGATTATGTCTCGATTTAAGGTTACTGCTCGCTAATCAACCGTATAGTTTTACCTGGGCTGTACGTACTATCTTTACATTATCCTCACTAATAAAGTATTGGTACCCCGGCCTGAGGACTTTTGCAATTTTTCCTCTTTGCTTTGAATTGTCACATTTTTGTTTATCTTTAATAGCCTCGGCGGATTTTTCCTGGCCGCGATAATCACTATTTATTTCCGGCTCAAATTGTTCCACGCTGCTGGACTCCAGAGCAAAGAGCAGTTCGTCTCTGATCTCTTCAAGATCTGTTGTCTTAATATTCTTTTTGGCCAGTTGGTTAATACGATTCTCAAGATTGTCAATACAGCGGATAACGCGCAAGCAAAAAGTTCTGATTATGTTCCAGTCATATCCATCTTGAAGCTTTTCCATTTTGTCCTGCTGACAGGCTGCGTATTGGCGAATAGCTGAGACTTGCTGGGTAAGTTCTTTAATTGCGTTATTGAGCGGCTTTGAATGCTCAGCGGTGGTTTGCTGCACAGTTTTAGTCATTTGTTTGAATTCTGCCATTTGTTTTTCCAGATTTTCGGCCTGGGCTTTAAACGAGCGTTCGAGCTTTGAAGTTTTTTCGCGAGAGTTCAACGTGGTTTGTATTTTAGCATTTTGAGATAAATCCAGATGCGTTGTATTTACGATGTTGTTTTCCGCTGCTGTTGTTAAAGGTTGTTCGGATTCGGTATACTTTTCGTCGGCAAGCAGCACAGCAATTTTCGCAGCATCTTTTGCTGATTTTGCTGCTATAGGATTTTCTCCGGTTTTGGAGTTATGTCTATCAAGGGCGGGACTCCGCCAACCTGAATTTATAAGTGCCGCTGTGTGTTTTTCAATTAGACTTTTTGGTCTGTGGAATTCTTGTACTTTCTCTGTGGTTTTCCTGACATTTTTTGCTGTGGTTTGGAACAGTTTTTTACCTGCGTCTTGTCTTTGTTTACTCAAAAAATTGGGGATAATTTGCGTAAAAGGCTTGTCAAGCATGGAAAGGAATGCTTGAAGGCGCTCCAAGCGATACGAAACCTTAATAATGTGTCGGGCTGTCCAGAGCAGTATGCACCAGGAAAAGAGCGCTGCCCCTGTGGACGTACACACTATAGAGCTGGTAAAAATAGTCTCACTTAGCTCTTTTTGTGATTTATATTTTCTTAATTCGTTTTGCCAATTCTCGCCGTAGAGAACATTGGCAAAGGGATAAGTTTGCGTTTCACCGGCAGCCAGTTTATCCAGGTCAGCTTTAAGTCTTGCCCGCTGCTGCAGTTTTAGCTGAGCTTCTGTTTTTGTTTGGAAGGAGTTGTTAACCCCCCAGGGTGCGATGGCCTGCTCCTCGCGGCTTAATTGTAGCCATTGATTGTACTGCCTGAGATACTCATCTGTCTCTTTGCCGTAATTTAACTTATAAGAGGCGAGCTGCTGTTGTTCTTTTCTTCTCTTAGCAAGGACATATTGTAGCGCAACAGCTCCGGCAATTAATAGTACTAAACCAAGAAGGGCGGATTTTTTAATCATAATCTTAAATCTAAATCCAATTTTTAGTAACTCATATCAGGTTTCAAGCCGGTTTAGACGACATTTTTAACGGAGAGCTTTTTTTTTTCGCTCTGGCCATACACTTCCGTTACA
>Ga0307433_1001043_pt1 | contig 16780 bp, 16 predicted proteins | sample SalMarWE160210MG_FD_202166 | JGI IMG/M metagenome (GOLD analysis project Ga0307433, IMG submission 202166) | Salt marsh sediment microbial communities from the Plum Island Ecosystem LTER, Massachusetts, United States - WE1603-210 | ecosystem: Environmental > Aquatic > Marine > Intertidal zone >... | reverse complement strand
TCTGGAATATTTAACTTTGATTCGATTATTAAAGCAAACTATCTGTGTAATCAAGAGGGACTTGATACCATCTCAAGTGGAGTTTCCATTTCATTTTTGATCTATCTTGTAGAAAATAAAATTGCTTTAGCAGAAATTTCTGATTTGCTAACTGATATCAATATTGAAGAAATACGATGGGGAAATGAAGATATCGTTTTGAAACTCATCAGGAAAACAATTGAATGTGAAGATATCGGAAAGGTGTTAGCAAAAGGAACAAAAGAAATGGCAAAAATCCTAAATGTCGATCCTGAACTTGCAGCACATGTAAAGGGATTGGAAGTGCCTTTCCATGATCCCAGAGCAAACTTAGGGCAAGCTTTATCGTATATGACTTGCTGCGTTGGCGCTAATCATTGTAAAGGTGATTTTTATTTGGTAGATTGGGGTCAGACTTCTTATATGAAAATAAAAAAAGACGATCCTCTTAAACATAATGGAAGAGAAAATTCAGTAATAAATATGCAAGATATAGCTAATATCTATGATTCAGCAGTTATCTGTTCTGTTCCCAAAATCAATGAAAAGTTTATGAGTAAACTCCTACAAGCTTCCACTGGTTTTGATTCGTTAAATAATGTAAAAAAAATATTACAAATGGGAGAACGCGCGACAAATTTAAAGAGATTAATGTCATGTAAGCTTGGATGTTCTCGAAAAGATGATAATCTTAAAGAGGTAAATTCAAATGCATTAAAGAATGGACCTACTGCAGGAATTAGTGCTAACGTTGAAGAAAATTTGAAAACCTATTATCAAATTCGAGGATGGGACTGGGAAACTGGTTGGCCAACACAACAAAAACTAAAAGAGCTAAGAATTGAACTAAAATAAGATAAAATTGTTCTACATTCTTTATCATTTATTAATTAAGTTCTATAATTATCTCTTATTTCTTTAAATAAAATATATAAATAGAAAAAAGCTAGTGTAATGCAATAATTAAATTAGATAAAAAATGATGAAAAATGACAGAAAATATAGAGTTTAATTTGGGGAATTTAAAAATAGACCAATTAAGTTATGTCTATAAGGACATTAAAAAACAAGCAAAATTTATGGAAGAGATATACGGAATTCCTAAGTTTGCGCAAATGGATAACATTTCTCATAAAGATGCTACATATCGAGGTAAGGAAGTTACAATCATATTAGATTATGCGTTTAGTCGTTTGCTTAATGTACAAATTGAATTACAGCAATGGAAAAGTGGAGAGTGCCTTTACAAAGAATTTATAAATCAAGGTAAAGAAGGACTTCATAGCATAGGTGTATATGTTGATGATATGGAAGCGTATATTAAAGAATTCAAGAAAAGAGGTATAGAAGTATTACAAACTGGTCAAGTAGGTAAACAAAAATTTTCTTATTTAGACACTGAAAAAACATTTGGTGTTCTGTTAGAAATATCTACTACCGTAAAGCGTCGAAAAAAATAAAAAGTAATTATTAAAATTAATTTTTTAATGATTTTATGCTAATATTAAAAAAAGAAATTAAATTTTTTTTTTAGTTTTTCTCCTTGCTCTTTTATAAAGACTATCTAATACTCCTCGAGTTTCGTCAGGATTTTCTCTCATTGTTTTAAGTTGAATTGCAGCTTCTCCTGGTAAAATTTCAAAGCGTTCTTCTAAAATATTTTTAATAAATATCTCAGCTACTTCTTCTGCTTTCATTACTGTACCTGTTTGTGAAATCATTGCACATTCTGGAGGTTTAAGTTTATTTTCTTCCGCAAGTCCTGGAGTATCGGTATCTACAGGGAAAAGAACTGAAACTTTAATATTATAAGGCATTAATTCGTGTCGTAAAATTTCTGCTAAGCCAAAAATAGCATACTTACTTGGAACATAAGTTGCATAACCCATTATTGCCAAAAATCCCAAAACTGAGGATGTAAAAGTTATATAACCATTTTTTGCTTCCATAAAGTATGGTAAAAGAATGAGGGTGGGAACAAGCTGCCCATAATAGTTCCCATTCATATTTCTTTTAAAATCATCAAGAGTCAACTTTTCAAGATATTGTACATAAGCAAATCCTACGAAATTAAATAGAAAATCTGGTACTTTATGTTTTTTAATAACATTTGTTAAAAGAGGCTTTAGCTTATCCATATCTGTTGCATCGCAAGTAATAATTTCTATAAATTGTGAATCTTCCGCCTTTAATTTGTTGCATTCCTCTTGGGTTTCTTTTAATACATTTGTATCCCTTGCAATAATACATATATTTCCACCTAATCTAACAAATAACTTTGCTGTTGCCTTTCCCATCCCTTTTGAACCACCAGGAATTACTGCAAACTTTCCTTTAAATGTTTGTTGAGCTAATAATTCTTCCAATATCATTTTAATCACTTTTATTTATTTTTATTGAAACTTAAATTTTTAATTATTTTGACAAAATCTCCTTGTTAGATATCTGACTTGATATAATAGGGGGGTACTCCAACTTCTCCGATTCCTCCATCTACAGGAAAATTGTGTCCTGTAATGAAATTTGATAATGAAGATGCTAAAAATAATAGAATGTTAACCACGTCTTGTATAGTACCTAACCTATTTAATGGTGTTTTAACATGCCCATCATCCATAATCATTTTCATCGCATCTTCACGATTATCATAAATTCCCGTGACGTGATATCCTGGAGAAATCGCATTTACAGTAATCTTAGGGGCAAGACTTTGAGCTAACATTTCGACCATTGCTATTATTCCTACTTTACTAATAGAATAAACTGGTGTTTTATTATCAACTTTTACCCCAGCTAAAGATGCAGTATGAATAATTTTTCCCGCTAGTGGTTCAAAGGTCTGCTTTTTCATTTTCTTACTTACGTTTTTAGATACTAACCATTGCCCTTTAAGGTTTATGTTAAGGATTCTGTCCCAATCCTTCTCCTTAGTCCTTAACAAATCTGCACCATAGGGATATCCTACACCTGCATTATTAAAAAGTACATAAACGTTCTCTAATTCCTGAAAAGCCTGCTTTGCCATTGTCTCTACCTGCTCTGATTTAGATACATCACATAAAATTGGAATTACATTTTGCTTAGTTTTTTGCTTTATTTCATTTGAAGTTTCTTCCAACATTTCCTGATTAATGTCAACCAAGGCTATATTCGCACCTTGTTCTGCAAAAGCATTAGCAACACCTCTTCCAAATCCAGATGCACCACCAGTTATTATTGCCCCTTTTCCTTCTAAAAATTTACCTTCCATATTTAATCATTCATTTTTAATTTATCTATTATTTCTAATTTTAATAAAATTATAAATTCATCATAAATCTGATTTAATAAATCTAGGGGGAACACCAGAATAAAAATTATTATTTGAATATTTCGATATATAGTCGTATTTATACTTTTTATTGAAGAAATTAAGGAGAGAAATTGGATTTAAGGCGTATTTAAATTCAAACAACTCAAAACCAAAAATTTAATTACTTGACTCTTTTTAAGATTTATTATAGAAAAATAATGTGATTCCAAACTATGGTTGATAAAATCATTCCATTCTTAATCGACGTTGGGAATGTTATTCCAGCACGTTCAAAAGCAACATTACTCAATGAGATAGCAATGGGTTTAATTGAATGTATTAGTATATATGGTAAAAGTCTTAAAAAGTTAGGTAAAATCAATAAAATAGCTGCGTGCTTTTGGCCTGTTCGTCTAGTCCCCTTGAATGAAACTCGCGCTTGTGTATGTAGCTACTTATTAAATAAGCAAGAAAAAATAAGTGCTGGGAAATTTTCACAAGTACCTCCTAGTCCAGATAATGTGGTTACAGGGGCCGATCCCGTTTCTTTCTTGAGCTCTTTAGAGTCATACAATAGTACTTATTTAAAGAAGTCTAAAAACTTTAAAAGAGGAACAGTTATACAAGAAGCTCTTTTTAGCGCAAGTGAAGTTGACTATTTTAAGAATTTTTTCTTAAATCAATATAATATCAGTTCATTTAATGAGCCTTACTTCCTCTTAGAAGGGGGACCAATACCTAAAAGCATAAATCAAGCAAAAATTAGCCCTGAAATATTTGAATATATTTCTCAAAAAGATGTTCAAATATTAGATTCCTATGGGCAACAGATTATAAAATTGTGCGAAAAGTGGGTTCAGAGAGGTTCACAAGATGCAGATAAAATTAGAAATAAAAAAGTCGATACTAGTGAAGAAGAAAAACAATTAGCACAGCTCAATAAAGAGCTTCAAGCTGAAAAGGAACGGAAAATTGAATCTTCTCCTGAAGAATTAGTCAAAAGTGGAAAATACAAAATAAATGACAAAACTGGAGATTTCTATAATAATTTGAGTGCTATCAAAAATGCTATTGATCGTGTAAAAAATGCAATTAGTAAAAACGATCTTTTTGAAGTGGAAGAAGCGACTAAGGATCTTGATATAAAATACCAGGATTTGGGTAACTCTATCAGTAGATATAAAAGCGAAATCGCCCAGCTTAAAAAAAATATTCAACGAGAAATAAGTGATTTTGAGAAAACCAAACAACAGAAAATTCGAGAATTAGAAACTAAAATTTCCGAAGTAGAAAGAAAGATAGAAGCGAAACATAGTGAGCTTAGTAGTGATTTAAGCTCAACTGAAGTAATAGTTGCGAAGATTAAGCAAGAAAAGCAGTCATCTCTTGATAATATCGAATCGGTAAAAGATATTGAAATGACCAATGTTCAAAATTTCTTTAGAACATATTCTATAGAAATAAAGACGAAAGATGTTGTGGTTGGTATTCCAATGTTTATATTTTACTTTGTTGATCCTAATACTAGGAGAACCACAGAAAGAGCCCCCATTTTGCCAATATTGATAGAAAAAGGAAAGCCTCAGCGTACGAAAGTATTAACCGCCTTTAGGGATAAATTGAGAGGGTTAATGAATAAAGATAATGCCATGATAAATCTTGTTGAGAAAGGAGGAGAAACGGGTAATCTAATGGAAATGAAAAACTTAGACACCCAATTAGAAGACGCAATTAACGATTTGCGAATTAGAAAAATTCTTGGAAAAAAAGAAGCTGAAAGAGCAAAAGATATAATTCATAATTTAGTATGGTAAAATCATAGTAATTTAATCTTATTTTTTCAATCTCACTCTTAATCTCTAATATATTCCATCGTACTTCCACAGCATTTTGGAATAGCTCTATAACCACAGCTATCACTTTTACAACAACATAATAAATAACCTTCTTTAACAAGCATAGATTCTTCGCAACAAACTGGAACTTCTTTTATATTGCCGTAAGCTTTACATATTAATTTAGGTATAATAACTCACTTTTATTCAACTTATTATTTTTTCAATAAAAAAGAGCTTACTAAAATACTTCTTTTATAAAATATAATTATTTTAAATTGACTGAGTTTATTATGAAATAATTAATCATTAGAAGAATTATAAAACTTAAAAAAATCGTATTCTATTTTAATATTAAATTAAAAATATCAATTCTAATTTATTATGAAAGCTAATCTAAAAATAAGGATGAGTTTAAATGATGCACATTATGGTGGAAATTTAGTAGATGGCGCTAGACTTCTTGAACTATTTGGAGATATAGCAACTGCACTTTTAATAAAAAATGATGGTGATGAAGGTTTATTCAGAGCTTATGATAATATTGAATTCTTGGCACCTGTATATGCTGGCGATTTTATTGAGATTAAAGGTGAAATTACAGAGATCAAGAATACATCACGCAAAATGAATTTTGAAGCATGGAAATATATTACAGCAAAACCGGATATAAGTGAATCTGCTGCGGAATACCTTCAAAATCCCATTTTAGTTAGCAAAGCCTCAGGAACTTGTGTCGTACCAAAAAATAAACAAAGGAAAAAAAGTTAGGAATATGGAAAAGCTTATGATCACGGCTGCAATTTGTGGCGCAGAAGTTTTTAAAGAACAACACCCTGGAGTGCCATATACAGTTAGAGAAATTGGAATTGAAGCAGAGCGAGCATTTTTAGCGGGAGCAAGCATCATACATTTGCATGTTCGCGAAGATGATGGAACCCCTACCCAAAGTAAAGAACGATTTAAAGCTTGTATTAAAGAAATAAAAAGTAGAGTCAAAGATGTTATCATAATGCCCTCTACAGGAGGTGCTATCGGAATGACAGATCAAGAGCGCCTTCAACCAATTTATCTTGAAAATATAGAAATGGCGAGTTTAGATATGGGTACGATGAATTTTGGGAGCGAAGAAATTTTTGTAAATACCGAAAAGACTATTAAATTTTTTGCTGAAGAGATGTATAAAAAGGGAATTAAACCAGAACTCGAATGTTTTGATAAAGGTATGATCGATACAGCGATAAGACTAAAAGATCAAGGAATTATTCAAACTCCAATGCATTTTAACTTGGTATTTGGAGTTATCGGCGGAATAAATGCGACATTAAGAGATTTAATTTATTTAGTAAACACGCTTCCTGCGAATTCTACCTATACCATAACTGGTATCGGAAGATATGAGATGCCAATGGCAATGTTAAGTATGGCATTAGGAGGTAATGTTCGAGTAGGGTTAGAAGATAACCTTTTTATATCAAAGGGCAACCTAGCTGAATCTAATGCTCAGTTAGTAGAAAAAGTTGTCCGAATGGCTAATGAAATGGGTAGAGACATTGCTTCTCCATATGATGCAAGAAAAATTTTAGGTTTAAGGTAAAAAATTATAAGCAAACTCAATTTGTGTTTACTATGTATGAAGAAAAAGCTGAAGTATATGATTTAATTTACTCTTTTATAGATTATAAAAAAGCTAGTAATAAATTAGCAAAGTTGATTAATAAATATAAAAAGAATGATGGAAATGAGTTATTAGATGTGGGTTGTGGAACCGGTTCCCATCTTTTTTATTTGCAAAATAATTTTATATGTACGGGTGTTGATATTAGCACCGAGATGATAAAAGTAGCAAAAAGAAAGGTTCAAAAAGCTACTTTTTTTCAAGCAGACATGGTTACTATGGATCTTAATAAAAATTTCGACATCATTATATGCCTTTTTAGTTCGATAGGTTATGTAAGAACATATGAAAACTTGAAAAAAACAATAGAGAATTTTTCAAATCATTTATCAACTGGTGGAATTGTTATAATTGAACCATGGTTATCAAAATCAATCTATCAGGTTGGGCATCCTTCGATGACTGTTTATGATGGAGAATATATAAAAATTGCCCGTTTAAACACTACAAAATTAAAAGATGACCTTTCTACTATGGAAATGCATTATCTCATGGTAAAAAAAGATGAAGACGTACAGTATTTCAAGGATTACCACGAATTAGGATTATTTGACATTGAAAAAACCATAAATATTATGGAAAATGCAAATTTAGAAGTTAAATATTTTAAAAAAGGAGTTATGGTCGATAGAGGTCTTTTTTTAGGGCTTAAAAAATAGTAAATAATAAATTATCAGGGAAAAAGAATTACAATTATGAAAAAAGGAAATAAATATGGGACACATAGGGTAATTATGCCGATTGGAGCTCTTCCTCAACCCGCTACGAAAATATCCAACGATATGGAGCTATTTGATAATGAAATCTTAATCAATGTTGATTATTTAAATATAGACTCAGCGAGTTTCACTCAGTTGAAAGAAGAAGCAAATGGAGATATGGATAAGATAAAAAAGAGAATCTTAGAAATAGTAAATGAGAAAGGAAAGATGCAAAATCCTGTTACTGGTTCAGGAGGGATGTTGATAGGTAAGGTTGAACAGATTGGTGAAGCGCTTTTAAAAAAAACTGATTTAAAAATCGGTGATAAAATAGCTACTTTAGTTTCACTTTCGTTAACTCCCTTAAAAATCAATAAAATTAATAAAATTTATCCCGAAATTGACCGTGTTGAGATAGATGGGAAAGCAATTCTGTTTGAAAGTGGAATTTATGCAAAATTACCAAAAGATATGGAGGATACATTAGCATTAGCGGCACTCGATGTTGCTGGAGCTCCGGCTCAAGTCCAAAATCTAGTAAAGCAAGGTAATTCTGTTCTCATTCTTGGTGCTACGGGAAAATCAGGATTAATGTGCTCATATATGGCTAAAAAAATGGTAGGTAAGAAAGGAAGAGTCATCGGCCAAGCAAGAAACAAAGCTCGCGCTAGATTCCTTAATGAAACATATTTTTGCGATGAAGTTATAATTGCTGATGTGTTAAAACCTACCAATGTATTAGAAGAAACTCTGAAAGCTAATAATGATGAGGAAGTAGATATTTCAATAAACTGTTTGAGTATTCCAAACACGGAGATGTCAAGTATATTACCTGTACGAGATGGTGGCATTGTTTATTTCTTTTCTATGGCTACAAGTTTCACAAAGGCAGCTTTAGGAGCAGAAGGGGTAGGAAAAGATGTTACCATGATAATTGGAAATGGTTATACTAAAAATCATGCTCAAATTACTTTAAATGTCTTAAGAGAATCAGATAAATTACGTAAAATATTTGAAGAAAAATATCTTTAACTTACTTTTTTGTGTTCCTCTTCGCAAAAACAATTCTTAGAATTTTGAATCATATATCCGCAAGGACAATGAGTTGGATGGTCATATTTTTCGCAAATTCTATTAATTAAATCACATGATAATGTGAGATTTAATTTCTCACTTTCCGTATGAGCGTCATCTACACTCAACTCTAATTCATTAAAGAGAAGAAGTTCTAATAATTGGGCATGACGTATTAATTCTTTTGCAAGGTTAATTCCCTCTTCCGTCAATCTTACAGGAGAATATCTTACCCATATAATATAACATGCTTTCTCAAGCCGTTCAAGGCAGCTATTAATAGTGGATAATGCGATTTCCCCATAGTTAATTTCTTCTAGCTTAGTCTGAATTTGATTTAATCTTATGATTCCTTTGTTTCTATATATAATTTTTAATATTTGACAATCAATATCCAACATAATAAGAATCCTCAATTTTAATGATTATGACCTCCAATAATAAGGATTATAGCCATGACTACTATACCTAAAAGTACCAGAATTAATTGTTTAATAATCTCTTTTGTTTCTGTTCTCTGATGAAGCTGGGGGGTTAAATCTGATAATGCAATGTATAAAAAACTTGCTGCTGAAATTGCTAAAAATATTGGCACCGTTGCTCGAAAGGTATCTAACACAAAATAACTTATTATCGCAGCAGGTATAGTAGGAGTACTAGATAAGATATTGTATAAAAAAGCTTTCTTTAATGTCATTCCATCATGCAACAAAATTCCAAAATCTCCTGTTTCTTGAGGTATTTCATGTATTATTATGGTAATGCTCGCTGCTAACCCTATTTGAAAGTTTGTTAGAAACGCAGCGGCTATTACGATTCCATCAGTAAAGTTATGAAATGCATCGCCAATTAACACTAATGGACCGGGGGCATGAGCATGAACTTCGCAAGCATTATTCTGACAATTTCTCCAAATTAAAAATTTTTCAAGGAAAAAGAAGAATAATATTCCTCCTAAAATAACAATTGTTACTAAATGTGGTTCTCCAACCATTTCTATTGCCTCTGGAATTAAACCGATTAATGCTGCGGTTAATAACGTTCCTGTTGCGAAAGAAAGCAGCGCTGAAATCAACTTTTTTTGGATGTTTTCTCCCAATATAAAAAATACAGATGCCGCAAGAATTGCACCTATACTACCCATGATACTAAAAAAAATAACCCAGAACAACATCTTTTATCCCTTCTTTTCTAATTTACTTCATAATAGATAATTTTATTAATTATATTAATGATTTCCAGACAAAAATTAAAACCATTGTGAATATTCCCGCCACTATCAACAGAACCTGTCGAATTATATACTTGAAACCCACTTTTTTATGTAATTCTGGTGTTAAATCCGATAATGCAATATATATGAAACTAGACGCTGAAATAGCTAAAACATAAGGAATACTTAGACTCGCCAAATCAAGGACAAAATAGCTAATTATTGCCGCAGGAATGGTTGAGAGCCCTGAAAGAGTATTATATATGAATGCTTTTTTTTTTGAGTAATTTTTATCCATTAGAATAGCTAGATCTCCAACCTCTTGGGGGATTTCATGAGCAATAACTGATATACTTACGGTAATACCTATAAAAAAGTCAAGTAAAAAAGCAGCAGCAATCACAATACCATCCACAAAATTATGAAAAGCATCTCCAATAAGAATAATTTGTCCCGTTGCAGTTTCAGTTACTTCACAAGTTTCATCATGACAATGTCTCCATATTACTAACTTCTCTAATATAAAGAAAAATAGAATTCCTCCTAAGAAAAATGACATAACCATCTGTACTTGGCCTCCAGATTTTTGAATAGCAGTAGGAATCATACCAAGAGATGCTGCAGCAAGAAGAGTTCCCGTTGCATATGAAACTAAGCAATTTACTAACTTATGTTGATATTTTTTTCCAATAGACAAGAAAAAAAAGGCAATAATGATTGCTCCAACGCTTCCTAATATACTAAATAAGATAACCCAGAAAATCATCTTTAAACTATCCTTTTATTTTAGATTTACGAATAATCGTACTTTAACTACGATAGATCGTAAAGTATTATATTTAAATATTTCTCTTCTTAAGAAGCTATTTTGTAATAAATATTAGATATTCAAATATTTATGAATGAGCAAAAAATATATGAAGAAAAGTTCTTTTACTAAATTGCATAAAATGAGATTAATAATGAAATATTTGAGACTAAATGAGAGTAAATAGAAGAAAGGAGTTATTTGGAAATATAAGTGATGATGATTGGAATAATTGGAGATGGCAGTTTAAATCAAGAATTACGACATTAGAAGAATTAAAAGAATTTATTCCCCTGACTAAAGAAGAGGATGACCCACAAATACAACAGAAGTTAAGAATGGCAATAACACCATATTATTTATCATTAATAGACCCTCACGATCCATATGACCCTATTAGAAAACAAGCCATACCTACGATACATGAGCTCACTAGATCCTCAAGTGACCTTGAGGACCCTCTTCATGAGGATGTAGATTCGCCCACCCCCGGGTTAACACACAGATATCCCGATCGTGTTCTCTTTTTGGTAACAGAAAATTGTTCAATGTATTGTAGACATTGTACCAGAAGGAGATTTGCTGGGCATCATGATAAAGCGCCCCCTCAAGACCAAATAGATAAATGTATCGACTATATTAAGGAAACACCTGCAATTCGCGATGTCCTCTTATCCGGAGGGGATGCCTTACTTGTCTCTGACAATACACTCGAGAGTATTTTGAAAAAGCTAAAAGAAATCCCTCATGTCGAAATTGTTCGAATAGGCTCCAGAACACCAGTGGTTATGCCCCAGAGAATCACCCCTCAATTATGTGAAATGTTAAAGAAGTATCATCCTATATGGTTTAATACTCATTTTAACCATCCTAATGAGATTACCCCCGATTCAAAACGAGCTTGTGAAATGCTCGCTGATGCTGGGATTCCCCTTGGAAATCAATCGGTATTATTACGAGGAGTGAACGATTGTATTCATATTATGAAGCAACTTGTGCACGAACTGGTTAAAATTCGTGTCCGTCCTTATTATATTTACCAATGTGATTTATCAATAGGGTTAGGGCATTTTAGGACAACCATTTCTCAAGGAATTGAAATTATTGAAGGTTTAAGAGGTCATACATCAGGACTCTGTGTTCCAACCTTCGTTGTTGACGCTCCTGGAGGAGGAGGAAAGATTCCGGTTATGCCTAATTATACAATTTCCCAAGGACACAAGCGAGTAGTATTGAGAAACTTTGAAGGGGTGATTACAACGTATGAAGAACCAGATGATTATAATCCTGGATGTAGATGTGAAGTTGATGAAACTCAAATTGGTGTTTCAGCACTCCTGAGTGGTAAAAAAATAACGATCGAACCATCTGATTTGGAGCGTAATTTGAGAAGAAAAAAGTTAACTAAGTAACCAATGTTTAATTTTAACTATATACTTTCTTTCTAAATAATATGGAATTTATAGATTACATCCAAGATGTATTTTTGGAAAAAAGAATTATTTCAATTATTGGTTTAGCGAAAAATGTTAGTAAAACTACCACTTTAAATCATATCATTAAATATTTTTCAAATAAATATAGATTAGGTTTAACCTCAATTGGTCGTGATGGGGAGAAATATGATGTTATCTCTCAATTTCCAAAACCACGAATTTTTATCAAAACGGGAACATATATAGCTACTGCTCAAGAAAGTATTAAGAATAGCGAAATAAAAACAGAACTTATTAGAAATACCGGAATCTCAACACCAATGGGAGAAGTTTTGATCCTAAAAGCATTGAATAATGGATTTATTGAATTAGCTGGACCATCTAACAATACAAATCTTAAAAAAGTATGTGTAGAGATGTTAGAGCTAGGATGTAATTTGGTATTGATCGATGGAGCATTTGATAGAAAGAGTTTTGCCTCTCCTTTAGTCTCTGATGCTACAATACTATCAACTGGAGCTTCAGTATCAGATGAGATGAAAAAAGTCGTAGATATAACAACACATACAATTAAGTTATTGTCAATGGAACCAGAGAAAGATCAAGAGATTCAAACTAAAACAAAAGAGCTTTTAATGAAATATAAAGTGGCAATAATTAATAAGGATCATTCTAAAAAGGGATTGGATTATTTAACAGCATTAGACTCCGCTGAAGAAATTGCTACATATCTAACAAAAAATACTCAATATATTGTAATTAAAGGAGCTATTACTGACAGATTTTTAGAAGGCTTGATGAAATCTACCGAATATTATAAAGGGGTTACTTTATTGGCTGAAAATGGGACAAAGCTATTTCTTAGCGAGAATGTTTTATATAAGTTTCAGAAAAAAGGGGGTATAATAAAAGTATTATATCCTATCAAGATTATAGCTCTTACGATAAACCCAACGTCCCCTTATGGGTATCAATTCAATAAAGATAAATTTTTAAAATTATTACAAGATACTATAAAGATTCCTGTATATGATCTTGGACCAAATTAAATTAGATTCTTAAGTTAAATTAATGGTTTAGAATCATGAAAGAAAATATGAAAGGCATAGATAATAAACTAAATTTAGAACCTTCTCTCATAAGTGATGCTAGAAATACCGCTAAAAGTATCGCTGATGATATTCAACAATTTATTAATTTACATACAACAACGACTATTGAACGAACAGTATGTAGATTATTAGGTATAGATGGAGTCGATGAATTTGGTGTTCCCTTACCTAATATTGTTGTTGAACATATTTTAACAGGAGAACAACTGGGTAAAGGAATTGCATATTTTATTGGAAACGCATTATTGCATACAAATTTTAGCCCGCAAGTTATAGCAGAAAAAATATCTAAAAAAAAATTAGATATCCTTAATTTTCCTGCTAAAAACATCGTTAAGATCAAAGAAGTATTAAAACCCTTAGTGGATAGCACATTACGTAAAATTTTAGCTAATAAAAGAAAGAGAGAAGAATTACTCGAACATTACGGAGATAAGGAAAGACCTTTAATTTATGTAATTGTAGCAACTGGTAATATTTATGAGGATATTGTTCAAGCTCAAGCGGCAGCAAAACAAGGAGCAGATGTAATAGCCGTAATAAGATCTACAGGACAGAGTCTACTTGATTATGTACCTTATGGTCCCACTATTGAGGGTTTTGGAGGCACATATGCTACGCAAGAGAATTTTAGACTAATGAGAAAAGCTTTGGATCAAGTTGGAGAGGAACTGGGAAGATATATTCGATTAACGAATTATTGTTCAGGCTTATGTATGCCCGAAATCGCCGCCATGGGTGCATTTGAACGATTAGATATGATGTTAAATGATGCGTTATATGGAATTTTATTTCGGGATATTAATATGAAGCGAACTATGATCGATCAATTTTTTTCTCGAGTTATCAATGCATTCGCAGGAGTAATAATTAACACGGGAGAAGATAATTATTTAACTACTGATGATGCATTTCAAGCAGCTCATACTGTCCTTGCCTCTCAGTTTATTAACGAACAATTCGCACTATTTGCGGGTTTAAAAGAAGAACAAATGGGACTTGGGCATGCCTTTGAGATGAATCCTGATTTAAAAAATGGTTTTCTATATGAACTCTCTCAAGCACAGATGGCTCATGAAATATTCCCAAAAGCGCCATTAAAATATATGCCACCGACGAAGTATATGACTGGAAACATATTTAAGGGACATATACAAGATGCCTTGTTTAATATTATTACTATAATGACTAAACAGAGAATCCATCTTCTTGGAATGCTCACAGAAGCAATTCATACTCCTTTCATGAGTGATAGAGCATTATCAATCGAAAATGCTAAATATATTTATAATAACCTTGAATCCCTAGGAGACGAAATCTATTTCAAGCAAGATGGAATCATTCAAAAGCGAGCAAGGGATGTTTTGAAAAAATCTTTAGAATTGCTAAAAGATATTCAAGGGATTGGATTGTTCAAGACTATTGAAATGGGAAAGTTTGCAGGAATATCAAGACCAATCGATGGGGGAAAAGGTTTAGAGGGAGTTATTAAAAAAGATAATGATTATTATAATCCATTTATAGAAAGTATGTTAGAAAAATTAAGAGGAGGGAAGTGATATGGGAGGAGGATTATACTCAATTGAATCAAAAGATTTTGATAAAACACTTGACTTGACGAAAGTGAAACCCTATGGAGATACGATGAATGATGGAAAGGTGCAGATTAGCTTTACACTTCCGATTAAAGATAATGCTAAAGCAACTGAAGCAGCGATACAATTGGCAAAAAAAATGGGGCTAAAAGACCCGTCTGTAGTCTATCAAGAGCAATTACATGAGAGTTTCACTTTTTTTATCATATACGGTAGTGTTATCCATAGCATTGATTATACAATGATTAAGGCAGATATTGTTGATACAGAATCTATGACGATGAATGAAATTAATGATTATATTAAGAAAAACATAAAGCGTAAAGTTATTGTACTTGGAGCTACTACTGGTACTGATGCCCATACTGTTGGTATTGATGCGATAATGAATATGAAAGGATTTGCGGGGCATTATGGCTTAGAACGATATGAAATGTTGAAAGTATACAACATGGGCTCACAAGTCTCTAATGAAGATTTCATAAAGAAAGCGATTGAATTGCAGGCAGATATTTTACTTGTTTCCCAAACGGTAACTCAAAAAAAGATTCATGTTTTAAATTTAACAAATTTAGTTGAACTCCTAGAAGCAGAAGGAATAAGAGATGACGTAATCTTAATTTGTGGAGGTCCAAGGATTAGTAATGAACTTGCTAAAGAGTTAGGATATGATGCGGGTTTTGGTCCAAGAATATATGCTGAAAATGTAGCAAGTTTTTTTATCAAAGAAATGGTTAAAAGAAAGAAAGATTAAAGAATTTTATTCAAAACTCTATATGGAAAGCAAAATTTATAGTCGACTAAATAAAAAGAAAAAAAATGGGAAATTAGACAGGAATATCTCTTTTATTGAAAATATATACTGATATCAAAGTTAATATTATCGAATATCCTAAAAGTACTAATATATTAGATAATACTCCTTCCCAGATGTGATTTACAAGCAAGTTCGATGGTTCAAAATAATAAGATATGCTTAAAAACTTTAATCCTTCTAAAGATTCACCGAAATTCTTATAAAACATCCCAATTATGTAATAGAATATTATAAGTCCAAACGCCAATGCTAATGACTTACGAGAACTTAAAAACACTGAGAATAGAAGTGCTGTGCTTATTAATTAAGATTCTAGAAAATGAAATAAAAAGGCTTCAAAATTAGGGACGAAGAGAATTTATAATCAAGGGAATCTTATCTTTTAGCCATTATTTTTCCCACGATTTCATAACCATATGAGTGTTTGAGACATTAATACCCTCTATTAAATCAATGTTATTAGCAAAAACATCAAATAATTCCTCAGATGTTTCAACTTCTATTTCCGCTAGTACATCATAATCTCCCGTTAATGACATAACCTTTTTAATTTGAGGTATTTCTTGTAATTTTTTAATGACTTTATTCATTACACTTATCCCTAATTTAAATAATATTATCGCTTTGATTGTAATATTTTTTCACCTCTTTAAATTTCGAATACTCTTATATCATTTACAAATAGAACCGTAATATTTCTAATCGCGTCCAATTTGCGTAATCTTTCATTTACTAAGTAGTAAAATTCTTTTATACTATTCATTTTAACATTTAACAACAAATCTTGTGTACCTGCTAATGCATCTATACTTATAACTCCATAGTACTTTAGGATTTTTAATGGAAGAGTTTTGAACTCTCCTTTCTTAATATTTAGTAAAATGCAAGCTTGAACCACATTTTTAACTTCATGTGCATATCGAAGCACTATTGAGATAATCAATATGAATATTACAATAAATAAGAATTCAGCGGGAAAATATTCATTAACTAAAATTACTCCGAAAATTAATGAACCCATCGGATCAATTAGATTTAAAATGCTGCTCCATTGACTGTAAGTCAAGGAATTTTGCTTCCAATTAACATTTGCAATAAAGATTAAGACATAGGGTAATATTGTCGAAAAAATTATAAGAAATAAAATTTCCCATTTTGAAAAAAATTGAAATATGAAGGGAAGTTCCATAAAAAAGGC